>ODAJ012186682.1_pt1 | contig 18934 bp, 17 predicted proteins | sample 1539241 | NCBI WGS metagenome assembly ODAJ01 (sample SAMN02144231, study PRJEB22623) | gut metagenome | biome: sheep rumen | host: Ovis aries | place: New Zealand | reverse complement strand
CCTTGATCATGATTTTGGCTATTTCGAGCATGACGACCTGAAAAAGTTCGCCAAGAAGATGATCAACTATCAGCGGCGCAGCTTTGAGTTGTCCATCTACACCATGGCACAACGCCTTGCTGACCAGTTAGGAGAGGACACTTTGATATGCACTTTCCCGGGAGGACAGGGGGAAACGCTAATAAAAGACTTGGGAAAAGGCTCGTCCACCTATCAGACTTTTATGGAGGACATTACTCAAGCATATCAACAGGCATTAGACAATGGATGGAAATTCTACGTCCCAGCAGTTTGCTGGATGCAGGGTGAGTCTGATATTGAGGATTATCCAAAGACAGATTATCAGCGACTATTAGAGAAGACATGGAGAGACATGAATGCAGACATTCGACAAATCACCCAACAGCAAGATACTGTCTGTTTCATTTGCTACCAAACCAATTCCCTGGCAAGAGGTAAAAAATTCCACTCCACCAATTACGAGAGCGTGGAGACAAAAGTCCCCCAGAGTTATGTCAACCTGCTGCGTAACAATAACTATTTTTGGGTTAGCGGTCCCACATATCCCTACCATTGTGTTAACGAGCATATCCACATTGACGCTATCGGACAACAACACATAGGAGAACTTGCCGCACACTCGGCATTGGGCATCATACGAGGTAGCGACCGGCATAAAGGCTTAATACCAGAACATATATCAACAGATAATCAAAATGTTATCATCCATTTCAATATTCCAAATTCACCGCTGACATTTGACACTCTACAAGTTAATAAAGCTGACCACTACGGATTCAGCGTCATTACGAAAGACAACCAGAATATTGCAAAGGCTGTGTCTCTATCTGGTGACAGCATCATCATCACCTGTTCAGAAGTCCCACAAGACTGTAAGGTTCGATATGCTGTGAACGGTGACTATCTAAAAACCGGCAACCTCCACGGTCCTCGTGGAAACCTACGGGACTCTAATGGCAACTGGTGCTATCAGTTTGACGAACCTTTACCCTCCTCTCTTAAAAAATAGAATATGACAAACATCAAGCAACATATCAACACCAATTATCTGGCACTTTTCCTGATGAGTGTCTTAAACCTCCTGTTCTTACACTTTCAGTTCAAATGGACAATAGACCTGGAAATTCCTTATTACACGACATCCCCTATTGACAATTTCCTTGCCTGCTTACTGGATGTCACCGTTTTGCTAGCACTCTTCTGGCTACTGACTTTCAGGAAGCTGAAGGTTAGTCTGGTACTCACCTTCGTTATCACTCTGACATGGTCGTTCTGTAACGTTTTCTATTCCCGATTTTTCTTGCAATATTTAACATGGTCGTCTATCGGACAAGCAGGTAATCTGACAGAAGGAATCGTGATTGACAGTATGTGGGAAGGTTTCAGAATGACAGACCTCTATTACCCCGCAGCTGCAACCCTCTTCTGTTGGATATTCTTCCATAGTAAGAAAAAAAATATCACCACGAAGAGTCTACAAACAACATTATATATATGGGGGCTCACCCTATGCTTAGGGCTACTGGCACATTCCGCCTACTTCTTCCATCCTTCTACCGGTTTTGTGGAAGAATTGCGTAAGACCATCTTTACATCTCCAAAAATGAACTCTATGTGGCCCAACTGGACGGTATTCCATAAGGGGTTCTTCCGTAAGATGGTGATAGAGCCTTTGACAACTGGAGGGAAGTTGAAACTAACACCTGAAGAGAAGGATGCTATAGAAAAGGAATATACTAACCTCAATCCAAGAATAACCGGGAGGACGGCACCGGCGAATGTCAAAAACGTCATCTTCATCTTGGTGGAGTCATATCTTGCATGTACTTCTGACTTAGTGGTAGACGGGCAAGAGATTACTCCCAATCTGAATCGACTAAAGCACGACAGTGCCACTTACTACAATGGGCATATACAACCGAACGTCTCTATCGGAGAGTCTTCCGACGGTCAACTAATCTATATGGCTGGATTATTGCCACTACACTCAGAGATCACCGTCAGCAAGGCAAGGGACATCAAACTCTTCGGACTGCCCGCACAACTCAAAACTGCGTATCCAGACATAAAGTCGTATACGCTCATCCCCACCAACCCCAGCCTATGGGATCAGCAGGCGATGACAGAAGGTTATGGGTTTGATAAACTATACTCCTCCATCGAATACCATAAGATATTTCATGACACAGAAGGGACTTTCCTCAGCGATGACATGGTGTTCCAGTTTGCCTCCAAGTTGGATGAAGCAATGACACCACCTTTCTGCTCCCTAATCTTGACCATGGACATGCACATGCCTTATACCTCCCAGATAGAACATGGATTCCATCTCACAGATAAGAACCTACCGGAAAAATACAGAAACTATCTCGTTAACTGCCACTATACTGACATTCAAATCGGCAAGTATCTGGAGAGTCTGAAGGAAAAAGGATTATATGACAATAGTCTGATTATCATTGCCTCTGACCATGACGCTCATCCCACCTATCTCGACATGGAAGGGAAAATTACCCGGGAGATTCCTGTTTATATAGTCAATGGCGGTATTGACAAGACAAAGGCATGGGATGGTCCTTGTAACCAACTGGACATCTACACCACCATTCTCGACATCATGGGTATTGAGAGCAAATGGCACGGGCTAGGACATACATTGCTACATAAGAACTACCAGAATTCTGTGACGGATAACAAACAGGAGGTGTCGGACTGGATTATCTACAGTGACTACTTTGGTAAAACAAAAGAATAAAAGTGAGAAAAGTAATTATTGGGCTGTTTGTCATTGCTATCATGCTCGTCACCATCTGGTGGCGAGCCCCAATCATTGGTTCTGAATGGAGTAAACAGACTATTTATGTCGCACTACTGGACGCATGGTACGGTGGTTCTTCCGATGATAAGGCACATGCGATATGGATTGACGATGACAGCACAGAAGGGGTCTTTAAGGTAAAGAAAATTGCTGACGAGGCGGGAATCCTTCCTTGTTTTGCCGTCATCGCCGACAGGATGACCCCTGCGGTTGCCGACTCCCTTGCCACATGGCAACGACAAGGGGCAGGGATCGTCCTTCATGGATTCCGACATGAGAAATGGTGGGACTGGGACGAGACACGTATCCAAAAAGACATTGAGCTCAGTTTTCAGAGACTGGAAGAGCAAGGCTTCGACACTACACGGATCATGAGGATGGTAGCACCACCCCATGGATGCAACAACAGAACCATCCGAAAGGTTATTCGGCAACAGGGATTCCAAATGATATCAGGTGCCACCTTGGTAAACCCCGACCGTCATGTATTCCAATTAGGACGCATCCCCATAACTGTTGACACCGACACTGCCGCCATGCGCCGACTTCTGCAAAAAGCATACGACAGGAAAGCCTTTGTCATTTTCAGCTCTCACTCGTCTATTCCCCCTATTTTCTCAGAGGAGAAGACTCGTCAGGTATTGCGGATGGCAAAAGAGATCGGCTTCGATTTTGAATTTAATAATTAAAAAATTTGGATAAGTAACAGAAACCTGCTATCTTTGCAGGAACATTTTAAAACATAACAAGAAATACAAGTATGGAAAGAAAAGATATCTTAGCACAGGTACAAGACGTATTCCGCGAGGAACTGGAAGTGGATGATTTAGTTCTCACAGACGAGACCACCGCTGACGATGTGGAGGAATGGGATTCTCTCAGCCATGTGCAATTAGTGGTTGCCTTGGAGAAGTCCTTCGGAATCAAGTTCACTTCCCGTGAAATCCTCTCATGGGACAATGTGGGAGACCTTATTGACTGCATCGAGAAGAAAAAGTAAAAAAGAACTGAATGGTAGTCAACTCCCTGTCATTTCTGTATTTTTTCTTGGTAGTACTAGTGGTATATTACCTGCTGTCCACCAAGAAAGTGTTACAGAATTCATTTCTCCTGGCATGTTCCTACTGGTTCTATGCTCAGGTAGACCTAAAGATGACAGGGCTGCTTGTCTTACTCACCATCATCTTCTGGGGTATAGGGTATGGTATCCAGAAAGCCATTGAGCAAGAGAAAGAGCGACTTGCCTCACGTTTGACAACCCTCAGTGTGGTTGTAGGCATCGGTGCCCTCTTTTATTTCAAATACCTGGATTTCTTTATCGGCTCGTTTGTGGCTGCCGCCGATCTCATAGGTATACACCTGTCATGGACGGCTTCACATATCATCGTACCTATCGGTCTGAGCTTCTTCACCTTTAAACTGATGAGCTATCCGTTGGACATCTACCACGGAAAGATAGAGCACGAGCACAACATCTTTAACTTTGCCAACTTCATTGCGTTCTTTCCGACTATTCTCTCTGGTCCTATTGATCGTCCGAAGCCATTCCTGAAGCAACTGACTCAGAGCCGGCTGTTTAACCCCGACAATCTGATGACCGGTTTCCGAAGAGTGCTATGGGGCATGTTCATGAAGATGTGCATCGCCGACCGTCTGGACCTCTACATCAGTGCGGTATGGAACAACTTTGAACATCACTCTGCCGTATCGATTCTTTTTGCCTCCCTCCTCTACCCTTTCCAAATGTATGCTGATTTCAGTGGGTATAGCGAGATGGCTATTGGTGTGTCACTGATGTTAGGATTCAATGTTGCAGAGAATTTCAAAAGACCGTTCTTCACCCTCAATATCTCTCAATACTGGAGCCGTTGGCACATGTCGCTGACCAGTTGGCTGACCGATTATGTGTTTATGCCATTGAACGTCAAACTACGTAACTGGGGAACGAATGGTACTATTGCCGCCATCATGCTGAACATGACCTTCATCGGCATGTGGCATGGGGCTGACTGGACTTTTTTTCTCTTCGGTATCTATCATGGTCTGTGGTATATCCCCCTCATGGTCAGCGGTCAGTTCTTTAAGAAGACCAAGATTAAGGTGAACAACCACGGACTACCAACCTCGCCCTTCGCCATGAAGATGGTGGGCAACTACATAGTAGTGACCTTCGGTCTCATGCTTTTCCACTCCACGGATATCAGTGAGTTCTGGGCTGTCCTCTGCCGTATCCCCGAGGCATGGAACGGAGGATTGTTCTTTGACATGCCGACGATGGTCAATGCTGCCATCTGCTCCATCGCCCTTATCTACGTGGACTTCCAGGAAGAGTGGTTTCCCAACAAGAAGCTTTATCTTCCCCGGTTTGCGGAGACATACCGCTGGGAGCTTACCATTGCCCTGGAAATCATCGCCATCCTGCTCTTTGGTATTTTCGACAACAACCAGTTCATCTACTTCCAATTCTGACCCATGAAGAAATTGCTCCTACATATCGCCATCGTTGCCTGCTTGTTTTTCGTGTTCGACAGGTTGTTGGGTTTCGGACTTGGCTTACTATATAGTCAGTCAAATGCCACCGATGAATACAAAATCAGTTACTCCAACGAGACGACCCGTGACCCTATCCTCTTCTTTGGCAGCTCCCGGTGCCTTCACCACTATGTACCAGCCATCTTTGAGAAAGAATTAGGGAAGGGATGTTTTAATACTGCTGACTGGGGCATTAAGAACATCTACTACCACTATGGTTTGTTAAGTAATATCCTCACTCGTTACACACCTCAGACGATTATCTTCGAGATACATCCTTGTGACTGGCTCAAGACTCCCTACTCCGATGTTGAGCGTGCCAATTCCCTGGCACCTTATTGTGGCATGAGTGATGGCTGTGATGAGATGTTGAGACAATCAGGTAATTACTGGAAATACCAGTTATCGTGGGTCTATCGCTATTCGGGCAGTTTCCCCAGTTTGTTGACAGGAAAGTTTGGATCGATGGACAGGAGCCTGAAAGGATGGAAGCCCATGGACGGGGTAATGGACACCACCGGTATCAAGGCGGAGGAATACCCTTTCGTAGAGGATTCTGTCAAGATAACATTACTAAAGCGTTTCATCAACGACTGCCAACAGCACCATATCCGTCTGATCATGGTGGAATCACCCATGTACGTTTGCTCACAACAGGATGTTTTTGAGTTTCCTCGCAAACTCGCCCAAAAGCATCACATTCCATTTCTTGACCACTATCGTGACAGCGACTTTGTAGGTCATGCAGAGCTATTCTATGACTTCGGTCATCTGAACAGGGAAGGCGCCAAACGCTTTTCGGAGAAACTAAGTAAAGAGCTTCGAAAAATAAGACCAGCTATCTAACTTGAGGATTATATCATCTATCCTCAAAAGAGCAAAGAGTTGTTTACGGGCAACCTCTATCAATGTACAAATCACATATATGAAGAGACAAGACGCCATCACTACCAACGGGTAAATCCATTGGTCAGCATAAGATGTCATAGCGATTGTCGACCACAGCCAGTCACGCATCAACAAATTGTCATGTATAAGATATACTCCAAAAGTATAGGGTGCTGCTTTTACCATTATGTTCCATATCCCCGTCTCTGGGAAATTTATTTGTCGGATAAAGATAAAGACCACTACAGAGAAGAGCAAAATGATTCCGTTGTAATTGAACCATAAAAGATGACCCACACCATGATGAGTGCCAAGGATCATCTCCGACACCATCGTCACGAAAAACAGCCCCACTAATACTGTCAGTAACTTCCCGTAAGGTATATGTTTCAGATGGAGACGAATAAAACCTGCGATAAAAAACAGATACACAAAACTCCATACAGAATTACCATGAGAAATACAGAACCGTTTACCTAAAGGGAAATCAGGAATGACCGACATGACCATAAATCCCATTCCTATCAGCAAAGCCACATATTGCCGGTAAGACAATTGTTTGACAAGCATAGCGAGGAAAGGGGATAGAATCAGAAGACCTATATATTGTGAAACAAACCAATAGGCATCTGTACTGAGAGGGAAGAAACTCTTACCAAAAGTGATTATACTCCAGGGTTCTATTGCCAATGCCAGAAAAATAACGGTAATAAAAACAGAGTAAAAGAATGCACTTACCCATGTACGTACGATTCTGCTGACCTTGAACTTCAATGATACCAAGAAATAGCCAGAGACCATCACGTAAAGGTTGACGGCTATACTACCTAAGGCTAATAACAGGTCTGAAAACGTGAAGTTACACAAAGAAACAGGACGATGCAAATCAAAGGCATATTCACTCCCAATACCATGACACATACAATGATAGACGACAATGCTAAACATTGCCATTGTACGCATCACCTCAAAATTACGCTCTCTGTTTGTTGTCATCACTTCTTATGTTCGATTTACCAATTCAACCAATCCCACTTCCTGCTTGAAGAAATAACAGATTAAGCGATTACCGAAGGCTGGAGCCTCTACGGGTTTAAACAAAGGTGTGAAATCGTTGTCGAGCATCTCCTCATAGGCTGCACCGATATCATCCACCAGATAGCAGGTATGGTACGGAGCGACACCCCGCTTCAACATTTTCTGCATCGTCTTATTGTCTTCATAAGGTTCCACCAACTCTATCTTGGTATCACCTTGTTTCTCTAGAAAACAGATACGGGTACGCTGGGTGTCATCATTCACAATCGCACCCGCATTATAACCTAACAGACGGAAGGACGCTGCCGTCTTGGAGATATCATCCGTCACATATCCGATATGCTCTAACTGACATTTCATTTTCTACTCTTTTACGATATAACACTCACGAGACTTATATGTCTCGACATCCAATACATATTGTGCTGTCTGAGAACCTGCGATGGGGGTAAAGCCCAAATGGGGATAATGCTCCTCCACCATCTTGTTCTTTGGTGTCGGCAGATATTCTCCAACGATGCGTTTGTAACCTCTTGCTCTCGCCTCCTCTACCATGGTATTCAAGGTAAAGTTCTCCATGCCCCGTTTCAACACACGACAGCTCATGAACCAAGTATCCACAAACAGGGTCTCAGTGTCTTGCTCTTTCATGATAATTACCGCTATCAGACCATTGTCACCGAATTTGTCCTCCAGTGTGAAACTCAGGTCTATCACCTTCGGATCTGCTGCCAATGCCTCTATATCCGCTTCGGTATAACGGACCGTCCGTAGGTTGAACTGGTTACTACGTTGTGACAACTGGGCAACACGGGGAGTATTGAACTTCGTGAAACCACTCACCTTAGACACCATATTAAGAGACTTCAGGAAATCAGCCTCATTGGTAAAGGTCTTACTGAGCGACACACGTTTCGCCTCTACCTGATACTGCTTCGTACGGTCTTTATCCGCATTACTATAGGAAGCTGTCTCAAAGAGATTCAGGGAGTAAAGGTATTCCAGATACTCCCCGGGATCCTCAGGCAACTCCGGGACGGTGATGTCTGAGATATGTTCCCGTACCATGTTCCGTTCGAAAGGATTGTCATCCAAAAAGACCATCGAGTCGAAACCGATATTCAGAATCTGTTGGATAGCACGGATATTATCCACCTTCGTCTCCCAGTTTGCCATGAACACCGCGATATCGTCCAACTTGAGAATCATGTCCGGATGCTTCTCAAAGGGTTCTTTTGCAATATCCTCGTTATTCTTGGAAGCGACACAAATGATGATACCACGCTGTTTGAGTTTCTTCACCCACATCTGGAACTCGGTAAATGCCTTACCGATACCCAGCCCATGCCCCAGTTGGATACCTTCCAGACCATCATCACCGATAACACCACCCCATACGGTGTTATCGAGGTCGAGTATCAGGCATTTCTTAAACTGTCCTTTGATGGCACCCACGATATCCATCACCCGGGAGGCAACGTATGGCAGTGCATCCAGACTCAGCACCATCTCCGTACTGACATACACATTAGAGGCAAACATCATGTCACGCCCTAATTTACTCTGCAGTCCGGCAATGTCACAGACAAACAAATTAGCATACTGCTGTGAAAGGTTCATCAACTCATAGTTGAGTTTACGAACCTGATAGGTGAAAGACTCTGTCACCTTATTGGCATAACTGCCAAAGACAGTGTCTTCTATCTCCGGGTAGTTGAAATAGATAATCTTCTTGTTTGCCAACTGAGGGGTCTGGCATATAGTCGATATAAAACCGAGACGCTCGTCTGCCAAGGCAGCCTGCTGGGCTGCAGTCAGAAGACTATGATGCTCACACCATTTATGAGTAGACTGAAAGATAATCAGAATATCCGGTTCAAAGGCATATAACTCACTGGTCGTATCAAGCAACTGACGCTCTACCTGACTATACTCTCCCTCATAGAACTCCACGGATATTCTTCTGGCGACAGCCTCACCTTGGATAGCGGTAGATAACAACTGTGTCGCCGTATCACCCAACAATGCTATTTTTGTTTGAGGACCAGGTATTGTCTCCTTGGCAAGTTTCTTAAGCTCTTTCAGTATATGCATGGCTTTATAGTTTTGATGCAAAGATACAAAAAAGTTTAGAGTTTAAGGTCTAGAGTTTAGAGTTTTTTCACGCCAAACAAATATTTCGCTAAGAATGGGCTAAGACGAAGGATGTAACTGACCATCAGACAACAAGCTAATACAACTAACGCTTCCCCTAATACAACGGCAACCTCTAACCCTTTGTTGTCGTAAGCCAGCAACTTTCGATTAAGGAACAACATCGACTCTGGCAGGAAAAAGAAATGGAGTAAATAAATATCCAAGGTACGTGTACCGACATATTGTAAGCAACGCCCTAATGGACGCTCTTTGGTAAACCAGGAGGCAAACTGACGGAAAAAAGTGAAGACCATTACCATACCACAGATGCCACTCACCACAAAACGGGTATAAACCCATGGCCAGTAGTCCGTACGAGGGGAATGTGCCAGCAGGAAGAACATTACCACAACAGCAATAAATACCAAGTGTCGATCAGTCCATTCTAAAAAAACATCAAAATGCTTCTTCACTAAGGTCCCCAAGAAGAAAAAAATATAGTAACGCCAAGTGACAAAACTTAAGAAGCCTAAGATTTCCTTACCCTTTCCAAGTAGTGGTGAAACGGATTGATAATGCATATCATACCAACTGGCAGCCATCGAAATAATCAAAGCTACGAACAACATCCAACAATCTTTATACCTACTATGCCGGAATAATACGGAGGAAAGAATATAAATACAGAAGAACACAAAAAGACCAAAGGTAAACCAATACCCTCCCTTGAATGCACCTAACTGATGAAAGAAGTTCGTTCTTTCATGCAACGCAAGGAAGATAAAGGTGGGAATGATCTGCACCATGAACTTATTGCGAATGACTTGCTGAACCGTCGCCTTATCCCATATTCTGGTTGCTTTATAAAACAGCCAACCGCTGATCATAAAGAAACAGGGCAAGCGCAAAAGGAATAAGATATCATTGAATGCTATCATATATTCCTTAAAACAGAAGATACAAATATGGGAGTAAACAACGAGGATCATCGTGAATCCCCGCATCGCATCAATATACTGTATCCGTTCTTTTACCATAACCGCTACAAAATTACAAAAAACTCTAAACTCTAAACTCTAAACTCTAAACTTTTTTAGTACCTTTGCAACATGAATGCAAGAATTAATTGGATGGACTGGGCTAAGTTCCTTTCCGTTGCACTAGTCATTCCTGTCCATATACCTCACGCTTTAGGTGATCAGCCCGTCACCTATTTTGAGGTATTTCTTCTTGCATGCCTGATGTTTAACTCCGGGTATTTGAAAAAAGAGCGCACCAACCTAAAAGAGGAGGTGAAGAAATATTGGTACCAGTTAGGAATACCCTATATTATATATAATATATTGTTCTACCCGTACTGGCTCATCAGATTCTATAGTGACCATGAAAGCATGCCCAACCTCGCAGATGCTATGCGTCCCATATATGGTGCTTTGCTCCTGCAGGCAAATACAGAATATGCCTGTGAGCTGAATCCCGTCACATGGTTTATCGCCGCCCTGTTTATCATGCGATTACTACTGGATTTATGCCTGAGGCTCAAATATGGGAACTGGCTAATGGGAGGATTGTGCCTAGTGGGAATGGGTATCTATGTTGCCCACAAAGCAGGTTTTGTGCCACCACATTTCGTTGTCATTGGCATTGCGAAGTCATTAGTATTTTACTACATGGGATTCCTCTGCCGCAAATACCATGCCTTTGAGACTTGTAATTTCAAAAAAGATGCCATCTGGTTTGTCATTACTCTCATTATCAGTATCATTCTCTTCGACTATCATGCAGGCATTGAGAGTAACTTCACCATGCACATGGTTTCCTACTTCCCTGCCGTCCTCTTCGGACTGCTTGCCCTTGTCTATTTCTGTAAACTGTTGGACGGAGTACACTCCCACATCATTATCAACTACTCCAACGGTACCATGGCATTTATCGGATTGCACTGGATGCTTACCGGTTTCGTCCGCTACGGTATCCTCAAACCAATTTTCCACGTTTCTACTGATTATATTTATACTCCATTGGAGGCGTACGCCTTAGGGCTTCTCGTCACGATGCTCCTCTACCCCATCATCATCCTCTTACAAGCCCGAATGCCCAGGATGTTAGGGAAGAAAAGATAATTATCTAAATCAGATTATCCGATTTAGATAATCATAAATACGATTATTGTATTTATAATAATCATATTTACGACAATAAATTTGGATAATTCAAAAATTGTTCTTAAATTTGTATTACCTAACATTTGCAAAGAGAAAAATATGGCAAAATACGATTATTTGATTGTTGGAGCTGGACTTTATGGCTCGACATTCGCTTATTGCGCAAAACAACAAGGAAAGAAATGTTTAGTGATTGACAAGCGACCCCATCTAGGTGGCAACCTTTATTGCGAGAAAATCGCAGATATTAATGTCCACCAATATGGACCGCATATCTTTCACACCTCTAATAAGAAAGTATGGGATTTCGTAAATGGCATCGTAGAGTTCAACAGGTTTACAGAGTCTCCTGTCGCCATCTATAAGGGAAAGGCATACAATTTGCCTTTCAACATGAATACCTTCTCCCAAATGTGGGGAGTCATCACACCCGACGAGGCAAAGAAGAAGATTGAAGAGCAACGAAAAGAGATGGAAGGAAAAGAGATTACCAACCTGGAAGAACAAGCTATCTCCCTGGTAGGAAGAGATATCTACGAGTGCCTCATTAAAGGATATACAGAGAAACAATGGGGACGCAAGTGTAATGAGCTTCCACCTTTCATCATCCGACGTTTACCAGTCAGATTTGTCTATGATAACAATTACTTTAACGATTCCTACCAAGGTGTCCCTATCGGAGGATACAACAAACTTATCGACGGGTTAATCACAGGCATCGACACACAGGTGAACACTGATTTTTTTGCCAATAGAAAGGAACTGGAGTCTTTGGCAAACAAAATTGTTTTTACGGGAAGAATTGATGAGTTCTACAATTTTCAATTTGGCAAGCTGGACTACCGAACCGTCCGGTTTGAGACAGATGTTCTTCCAACCTCCAACTATCAAGGACTTGCCCAGATTAACTATACCGAAGCAGAGATTCCCTATACCCGTATCATCGAGCACAAGCACTTCGAGTCGTTTGCAGCAGAGGTTGACAAGAACCCCAAAACGGTGATTAGCAGGGAGTATTCTGTAGAATGGAAAGAGGGACTAGAGCCTTATTACCCCATCAACGATGAGAAAAACAGCAAGTTATATCAAGAATATGAGTCACTTGCGCAACAAGAGAGTCATGTCATCTTCGGTGGAAGACTCGCAGAATACAAATACTACGACATGGCACCTATCGTAGAGAAAGTGCTGAAAATGTTTGATTATTGTTGAAAAAACGAAGGACGAGTCTGTTGACCCGTCCTATATCTTTTATTTCTTTAAGAAATTATCTTTTGCATCCTCATAATGATCCGTCTTATAGAAAAGCCGGAAGATGCCATATGATTTAAAACGGTTCCATACAGCCTTTAACAATGTGCCTTCCTTAAAGGAACTATAACTAGTAATCACACGGCACCGTTTGTCATAAACAAACTTGATCTTACCATACTTCTTCATGGCGAGCGCCATCGATCCATCCTCACCACGGAGCAATTCCACACGGTAGCCCTCCTTTTTCGCATACTCTGCATAGAAACCGAATGCCATTCCACGCACGCTCAGCTCCGGTCGGTTGATACTTTGTATTCGTAAATAAATATCACGACACAACTCATACATCTTCAATCCAAATTTAGAAAAACGCTCATTTGGATAAAAACTCCACAAAGAAGCAACCGCAGATATACCTGGTTTCATCAACTCATCAATCATTACTTCAAAATAATAAGGAGGATACAAAGTATCAGAGTCTATACACATATAGAATTTACCTTTTGCTTGATCCAAACCACACTGACGAGCATAACCACATGTATGCTGATGCTCTGTATAATATGGTATGCCTGATTGTTTATATATTTCCGCCGTTCTGTCCTTAGACTCATTGTCGACACCGATAAACTCCACGGGATATTTACACTGGATGTCACTCAATGACCATAAACACGCTGGGAGATGTCTCTCCTCGTTATAAGCAACAATCACAATAGAGGCAACAGGCTCAGGACTTTGTAGTTTAGTGAGTCTTTCACGTATACCATTCATTATATCCTGAGGAACATCATCATAAGACTTCTCATAAATGCTCAGGTATTTTTCGTACCATTCTGACATAATTTTCCGTTTTAGTGTTTATGATGCAAAGATAGGTATTATCCTACAAATTTCCAAATTTTCTTTAGCTTTCTTCTCACTTATTCGTAATTTTGTCACCATGAATGAGAGAATTAATTGGATGGACAGGTCTAAGTTCCTTGCCGTGGCATTGATAATTCAAAAATAAAGTTCTCATGTACAACGCTTTAGCCCTCCGACACCCTGTCTGGGTTTTGAAATGCCTACCTTTGCATCCGATTCTAAATCGGAGCAGATATGCATATAGGGACATTCGTTTTTTGCACAGATAGTACAGTTTCTCCCTCAGAGGTCTCGATTGTCGTAAATATGAATATCATAAATACGATAATTATATTTACAATAATCGTATTTGCAATTATCATATTTACAACAAAAAAATCTTGTGTATTTCAAACTTTGTTTGTATCTTTGCAACACCATAAAATACTCAAAATACGATTATGAGAAATAACTAAAATGAAAATTACATATATCATAGAGTCTCTCCTGCCAACAGGGGGCACAGAAAGAATTATCACAGAGAAAGCAAATTATTATGCTGATCAATTAGGATATGAAGTATCCATTATAAAGTGTATCCAAACTCCCGACCAAACTAACGCATTTAAGTTATCTAATAAAATCCAACAAATTAACCTTGGCATCCCTTACTATTCTCAATATAGGTACCAGTACCCCAAACGATTCTGGATAAGACGGTCAATAAGAAAACGTATCAGAATATCTGTTACTCAAGCCATACAACAAATTGATCCAGATATAGTAATTGGGACTGGACGCTTTAATGCAGACCTCATCTGTAAAATAAACTGTCGTGCTAAAAAGATCATAGAATGCCATGAAGCACGGGCATTAATAGAGTTTGAATTAAAGCCTAAGAAATTCTTTCTTTCTAATTATTTTGTTAAACTAAACAAGAGGAAATATTTTAGTGCCATCGAAAGAAATGCCGACATTGTAGTTACTTTAACAGAAAAGGATAAAGAACAATGGAAAAAAGCAAGACAAGTAGAGGTAATACCTAATTTCTCTGATATGATTGTAACAGGTATTAGCACCTGTGAAAACAAGCGAGTTATCGCTGTTGGAAGACTCGAATGGGAGAAAGGCTATGAAAGACTATTAGAGGCATGGAAACCCATATCGCTCAAGCACCCCGATTGGCGTTTATATATATATGGAGATGGGAGTCTTGAAAACCAATTAAAAGAGATGATTAAAACACTTGAAATAGGAAACACTTCTATCTGCCATGCAACACCCCATATCAGTCAAGAATACGCAAACAGCTCTATCTGTGTCATGTCATCCTTTTTCGAAGGTTTTGCTTTGGTACTCTTAGAAGCCTTAAGACATGGTGTACCATGTGTTGCATTTGATTGTCCATGTGGTCCTGGCAGTATCATTAAAGACAAGCAATGCGGATTCCTTGTTGAGAATCATAATAATGTATTATTCGTTGAAAAAATAAATGAACTGATAGAAAACGAAGAACTCAGGAAATCATTCTCCAAGGCTGCACTCAAGCGAGCGGAAGCATTCAACATGAATATCATCATACAAAAATGGGAAAAACTGTTCGACCAAGTATTAAACTCCTGAGATAAGATTATTGAATAAGTTAAGCCATTGGGGCATCATTTTGTCTGCAGTGTAACGCTGAGACGATAGAATCGCTTTCTTCCCCATACCTTGGCGTAAGCTCTCATCTTCTATCAATTGACAAACGCGGTCGGCAAATACCTGACAGTCACGGTTCTTAACTAAAAAGCCATCTTCCCCATCTGTAACAATCGTAGCAGGTCCATAAGGACAATCGAAAGCAACGACAGGCAAACCGCAGCTCATCGCCTCTGGCATCACCAAACCAAATGGCTCATAGATTGATGTCAACAATAACATGGAACTCTCAGTATATTTCTCAAAAATATTGGAGACGGAATTATGTACTTGAATATTAATACCCGAGAGTTGATCTTGGGGTAATAGGATGTCTCCATCACCATAGACATCCAACTGCCAGTCAGGATGTTTTTGGTGAACAAAACGCCACACCGTTAACAATTCTGGAAGTCCTTTCTGTTCCACCAACCGTCCGACAAAAATAGCACGTTTATTGGTGTTGGTACTATATTTCCCAGACTCATTCAGGTGAACGACATTCGGGATGACATATACATGTTTGCTGATACGTCGCCAATCCATGGCATCACCTTTGGTCAATGTCACAACAGCGTCTGCTTTTCTAATCCAATAATGATCATACATTTTCTTAATGGAATGTATCCAATTCCCTGGATGAGAAAAATTGACATGTGACTCTACGACCAATGGTCGTTTCCCTTTCACATCCAAAAGCTCTTCTACCCCATAGACCGTTGTACATAATAATATATCAGGTTGTATCTCTGCTAAGATTCGACGAAGCTTATTTTTGTATTGACGAGTCATCTGAAAATATATCCATATACGACGTATCAAGCCATACTGATAACGGGTGTAGAAACAAATGTCCAAATCTATCACATGCACACGCTCATCCAAATGATATGGAATAGGGTTCTTCCCTTGGTCAGATGTAATCATATATACATCCTGTCCATACACACGAGCCAGATAGTTCATCTTATCTATCAAGATGCGTTCTATTCCACCATAGATCGCTAATGACGGATATACATATACTATTCTCATTGTTCCTATCACTTTAAATTCTATTCTATTTCATGCAACCCATTAAAAAGCATTGCCATTTTATATACCACTCTATTTATTCCATCATAATGACGACGGAGTGTGCGAAAACGTATTAGATAACGGAAGGGCATATAAAGTAACATCTCATAGATTACGAGTATTACCCTACCATTCCTTATCGAATATCTAAGAAGCCTGTTTCTCAACTGTACAACACTATCAAGTACCTCCCTCGCCACATGTATATCCTTGTCCGTTATATCAAGCATCTGTATCAAGTGAAAAACGATATAACATGTGTATGGCACAAAATGACGTGAATCAAAAGAATTCAACAACTCATCAACAATTTTGATTCTATGTGGCAGAGACCTTGACGGACATTCTTTCTGTTTTTCTATTATGGAGCCAGGATTAACCTCATAATAGTATGTCTTATCTGGGATAAATTGGAAGCAATCTACATGACGAAAGAGTTGAACTGTCCACATGTTATCCTCATGTAACAAGCCTTGACAGAAAGAAAGTCTCCATTCTTCTATCATCGAGCGTTTAATGAGCGTATTCCACGCCATTACAGGTATCTCACACATATATAATAGACTCAACAACGTATCATTGTCAATCGGCTCCACAGGGATATTATTCACATTTATCATACCTATACTACCAAAATGATTACCTTTTACGACTTGAACTTCAGGTTTATTTTTGACAACATCTGTCAGTTTCTGTAAACAATCATCCGTAATGTAGTCATCGGAATCGATAAAAAACAGATAATCACCCTGTGCCATTTTTATACCCGTATTACGAGCTGCGGAAAGTCCTAAATTCTGCTTATGGCATATTGTATGGAAAGTAATGGGACCATCATAACCATCCAGTAGCCGTTTGACAATGTCCATATTATCGTCTGGTGAACAATCATCCACCAGAATACATTCCATAGCAATATCACCTTGCTGTTGCATGACAGAACGCAAGCATCTCTCAATATACTTACTTACCCTGTAAACAGGTATAATAATAGATACAAACGGCTTTCCCATTTTCATTGCAAACTCATATCAAATGTCTGACTTTACCAACTGCTTTCACCAATTCTACAACTACCCATGCGGGCATCTTACCTAATAACCACAATAACACATGTCGTACCTTTCCGTGACTAAAACTCATTATTTCCCTCAGGCTGGCAGGATGGCTCATCATGTCTTTCAATTCCATTTTAGAGAATGATGGAACAATTCTCTGACTATTTCTCAAAATGTAGCATAACATATAGAAATCAGTCATTAGTACATGTTGGCAACGTTGTGGCTGATACTTCTTGTTCATCGTTTTGGCACACTGCCGTTTCATATAATCGACTGTCGAAATGTTCCGCAAGACCTCCTCCTTACTAATCTGTTCACGCTCTTGATAATTACTCAATGAGTCATATCTGCAAAGATAATGATAGGTGATATCTGGAAGCAATACTGCATGGTGACAACATGTCATCAATTCAAAACTAAATGCCATATCTTCCCAGAAACGGGTGTCAATAAACCGTAAATTCTCTTTACGGAGAATCTCCACATCAACAACATAATTCCATATGGTGGTCTGTACTCCCCTATATTTACGCCAAGCATATTCAGCCAACTTACCTTCCCCATTCAACTCCAAATATGGATATTGAATAGTTTCGAGAATCCGATAATCATGATAAGTCTCTATCTTATCGTACGAGCCATATACGATATCAGCACCTGTTCTACGCTGATGACTCATCAGGATAGACAACGTCTCTGATTCTATTAGGTCATCAGCATCCATGAAATAAAGATATCGTCCCTGCGCTTCATCAATAATTCTGTTACGAGCAGCACTGACCCCTTTGTTTTCTTTTTGATAAAGAATGTGAATATCCTTGCCACGGGGATGGGTCTCCTGAAGTTCTTTGACAATGGATATCGAAGAGTCAGTGCCACAGTCATCCACTATTAAGAATTCTATACTCTCAAAGGTCTGTGCCAATGCGGAGTCCATGGTCAGTCGAATGTATTTCTCCACATTATAAACGGGTATCCCTATGGTTACTGCGTAATTCATATTATAATATTCAACTCTTCAAGCAACAATCAAAATTATTGCAATCTCTTTAACCATAATTAAAAAAAGAGGCCTTTTAATGAGATATTTAGATTACAAATATATACAAAAAAACGTTGGTACACTAACTTGTGGTCCACAAAGTTGTGTACCAATACAGACTTTTAACAATCTTTAAGAAGAAATCTTTATATACATCCCTTTACAATCGGTTACGCAAAAGTCCTAACTAATCTCTTCAAATAATTTTTTCCATTGCTTGGCTATATGCTCTATCTGGAAACGCTGAACATTCCGTAGGGCAGCTTCGGACATTACCTTTCGCTTACCATCATCCTTTATCAATGCAATCAAGTTCTGTGCCAATGCAGAAGGATTTCCATTCTCTACCAGTAAGCCGTCCTCCCCATCACTGATA
>ODAJ011895352.1_pt1 | contig 18934 bp, 18 predicted proteins | sample 1539241 | NCBI WGS metagenome assembly ODAJ01 (sample SAMN02144231, study PRJEB22623) | gut metagenome | biome: sheep rumen | host: Ovis aries | place: New Zealand | reverse complement strand
TGACCCCATTGAAGAGGACGAGGCACTTGCGGTTGCTCCAGTGGTTTCAGCACAGAAATATCCGTATGACCGTGATATGACCGTGGAAGAGTTGTATGCCGCAGTTGTTGAAGACATCAAGGAAATCTACGCGAAATGACTGAGTATAAGTTACTATATGGCAAATAAAGGTAAGTGGTATTATGCTTACGTCATTGATGGCGACACAATTACCGTTGTCGATGCTTGTCACGCACAAAACATACACGACTGAAGGAGCAGATTCTGAAGGGGACTCGACGAAGTCGCTTGTTCCGTAGGTCTCAAGAATGTTCATACGATAGATGAGATGAAGGCATGGCTGCAGGCTTTTGGCTATAGCGATGCAATAAAAGATGCGACTATCAATGCTATCCTTCGTGAGTTCGTGATGAGCAAGGTCTTTCCTTGATAGTTAACGGAGTAAAACTGAGTACAGATGTAGAGCGCAGAATCAAGGATCTGTTCTAACCGTAAACGGTAAACCGTAAACAGTAAACAGTAAACCGTAAACCGTAAACGGTAAACCGTAAACAGTAAACCAACATGTACTCCTTCGAAAACGCATGTGTCAGTTTCAGAACGCTTCCCAATATAAAGGATTCCGACAAAGAAGATGTGATAAGGCAAGCACAGGCCGCTTTACCCTCTTGGAAGGAAATGGTAATACAGAATCTAACTAATAAAGGAATAAAGGTGGTTTAACCAATGCCTCGATGACCGTTTGACCGATGACGACATTCGTCAGTATCTGCGAGGTCATTGGCAGTTAGAGCATCCTACAGACCTGCAAAAGAAAGAAAAGGCTGATCGTAACGAGATACTAATAGAAGCTATTCAGTATGGCGTACCATTGCGGCAACTTTCCGATTGAGTGAGAGCAGAGTGAACTTGCTCACTTTGCCGAGCATGAGGAAAGTCAACATAGTTAACTATCAAGGCTTACAGGTATCAGTTACGGAGTCATACAACGAATAAATGGCAAAGTGAAAGTGGGTCAGTTGAAGGTTTAGCTCGACGGCCGATAGGGAAAGTCAACCGTCCCCCTGATCTTATTGGTACACACTACAACAACCCCAGCTTTGGCTATGGTGGCTACTGCTTGCCTAAAGATACCAAGCAGTTGCTGGCAAACTATGCAGACGTGCCTCAGAACATGATGTCTTCAATTGTGGAGAGTAACCGTACCCGCAAGGACTTCATCGCTGACCAAGTGTTGAAGATGGCAGGCTACTATGACTACACTCAGAACAACGTGTACACTACGGGAAATGCCACACCAGTCACACCAACTATTGGCGTGTTCCGCCTCACGATGAAGAGTAACAGTGATAATTTCCGTCAGAGTGCTATCCAGGGCATCATGAAGCGCATTAAGGCCAAAGGTGCTGAGGTGATTATTTATGAACCCACAATCCTTGATGGAGAGTCCTTCTTTGGCTCGCAAGTTATCAACGACCTTGATAAGTTCAAGTCTCAGAGCAAGGCCATCATTGCTAATCGATATGATAGCTGTTTGGATGATGTGGCAGATAAGGTATATACCCGTGATATATTTAAGCGGGACTAATGACAACAAGGCTCTTGTCACAAATAACTGAAGAATATGGAAAAAATAGAACTGAATGGAACAACGATTCTTGTAACAGGTTCAGCTGGCTTCATTGGTAGCAATCTGGTAAAGCGCCTGTTCAAGGATTTAGATAATGCAACGATAGTTGGCATCGATAATATGAACGATTATTATGATGTCAGCCTGAAAGAGTGGCGCCTCAAAGAACTTGAAGGCTTAATGCCTTCAGACATCAAATACGCCTTCATAAAAGGAGATATAGCCTCTAAGGAGACCATTGACAATCTCTTTGAGGAATACAAGCCACAGGTGGTAGTAAACCTTGCAGCACAGGCAGGTGTGCGCTATTCCATCACCAATCCTGATGCTTACATCCAGAGCAATCTGATTGGCTTCTATAACATCCTTGAAGCTTGTAGGAATCACCCTGTAGAGCATCTTGTCTATGCAAGCAGCTCCAGCGTGTATGGTGGCAATAAAAAGGTGCCATTCTCTACCGACGATCGCGTAGATAATCCTGTTAGCCTTTATGCAGCCACAAAGAAGAGCAACGAGCTCATGGCCCATTGCTACTCAAAGCTGTATAACATCCCATCAACAGGCCTTCGCTTCTTTACCGTTTATGGTCCTGCAGGCAGACCTGATATGGCCTACTTTGGCTTTACCAATAAGCTCCTGAAGGGCGATACCATCCAGATATTCAACTATGGCAACTGTCGTAGAGACTTTACCTATGTTGATGATATTGTAGAAGGTGTTGTACGTATCATGCAGGGGGCACCTGAGAAGAAAAATGGAGAGGATGGCCTGCCTATACCTCCATACGCAGTATATAATATTGGTGGAGGCCAGCCAGAAAACCTGCTGGATTTCGTGCAGATTCTGCAAGAAGAACTTGTTCGTGCAGGCGTGCTGCCTCAGGACTTTGATTTCGAGGCACATAAGCAGTTGGTGCCAATGCAACCAGGTGATGTGCCTACCACATACGCAGATGCTACAGCCCTTGAACGTGACTATGGCTTTACGCCAAAGATTACGCTGAGAGAAGGTCTGAGACATTTTGCCGAGTGGTATGCTAAGTTTTATAAATAAACTGTTGCGAAACATTATAATATATATTCGTTATGCATGGGGCAGGCTCTTATCAGGGTCTCTCATAAAATAAAGGTTCAATAAACCTGATAATCCTACCCCACTTTTATAACCCGATTACTTCCTACCGTAATTGTAATAAGAATTTTAGAAGATGAAGGATTTAGGAACCGTTAGTTACAATATCAATTGCAATTTTACTAATTATGGCTCGGCCTTACAATCATGGGCTTTGAGTCAGGCAATTGATAGAATAGGAAAAGACATAGGTGTAAAGTCTATGCTTATAGACTATTGTCCTAAGGTGTTGGAGGATTGCGATGTACTTAATCCGTTCAAACGGATGTGGGACACTGATGAGGAATCACGCCGCATGGTAGAGCTCACTATGCCTGCCATAAAAGAAAACTATAAGAAATTTGAAGATTTCTATACCAATAGATTTCGTCGTACAAAGAAAAAGTATCATGATAATGACTTCAATGAGGTTGTAAATGACGAAGGAATAGAGGGCTTTGTATGTGGTAGTGATACTATTTTCTGCTTTACTGAGTTTAAAGGCTTTGTAGAAGGCTATTATGCAAACTTTGACTGTATGAGGGGACGCAGTGTGGCTTATGCAGCAAGTTTTGGTGACCCTCACTTTAACGATGAAAAATATAATACGCTTAACGAAAGACTCAAAAACTTCAAGAGTATAGGTTTGCGAGAGAACTTGATGTTGGATTATGTAAAGAGCCATACAAACATTCCTGTTCAGAGGGTGGTAGATCCTACATTATTGTTGACATCCCAAGACTATGAAACGATTACCGCTGAAAGAATAGTCCCGGAAAAGTATCTCCTTCTTTATTCCCGTCGCTATAATAAGAAGATGGAAGCGTTTGCTGAACAAATGGCAATGGAAAAGGGATTGAAGATAGTCGAGATTAGTCTCAGAGCCACAAATGCGGAAAAGGGTCATTTAATGATGTATGAAGCAGGTGTTGAGGAATTCCTTTCACTTATTAAGTATGCAGAATGCATTGTTACCAACTCTTTTCATGGCATTATTATGAGTGTTCAGTTCCGCAAATTGTTCTATGGATTCTCACGTGAACAATGCGACAACAAAACACAAGAACTTACAGAATTGGTGGGCTTAAACAATAGGATGCTTGTTACAGGTGAAGAAGAATGCCCTGATACTATTGATTATGATGATGTTCATAAGAAAATAGCAACAGCCAGGGAATCTTCATTACTTTATCTCCAGAACGCTTTAAAATTAATAGCAGATTAGAAAATGAGCATAAATATTACGGATAAGAGCAAGTGTTGCGGTTGCGAGGCTTGTGTGCAAGTATGTGCACACAATGCAATTCAGATGCAAGAAGACTCTGAAGGCTTTCGCTATCCTGTTGTAAACAATGAGGTCTGCGTTGAATGTGGTCTTTGTGAGAAAGTGTGCCAATACAATGAAATGCCACCTAAGCATAGTGAAGATAAATATGTGTTCGGTGGTTATCATCAGAATCCAGAAGTAAGGTTCGAAAGCACTTCAGGGGGTGCCTTCTCGGCAATAGTAAATGCATTTTGTGATGAGAATTACGTTATCTTTGGTGCTGAAGCACAAGGTTTGAATGTTTTTCATAGTTATATTGAAGACAAATCGCAACTTTCAAAGTTCCGCAAGTCAAAATACTCTCAAAGTGTTATAGGTGACTCATATAAGCAAGTAAAATCTTTTTTAAAATCTGGTAAGAAGGTGCTGTTTTCCGGAACACCGTGTCAAATTGCTGGACTTCGGTGCTATTTAAAGAATACGAATCAAGATAATCTTCTTACTGTAGAGGTGATATGTGAAGGTGTTCCTTCCCCATTGTATGTAAGAAAATGGGATGAGCATTTGAAAAAGTGTTATGGATGTGGTATTGCCAGTATTGATTATCGCTATACGGGTAAAAGCCTTTTCCAGAAAGGTAAGTGGGACTTCCAACAGACGGACATTGAAATAGACGATCTGGGGGGGGTAAATTCTAATGTTAAGAGTGCCGGTAAATGGGATTTTGAACAAGTTAAGATAGTTTTGGAAGATATGAAAAAATCAATTATTATAGATAGATGGTTTAACCCGTTCTGGTCAATTTGGCTTAACCATTTGATGAGTCGCCCCTCTTGTTATAAGTGCCAATTTACAACAAAAGAACGTGGTGCAGATATATCACTTGGCGATTTGTGGGGTGTTCATCTTTATTGCCCTGAATTATATGGTCATAATGGTGGTTCATCGCTGATAGTATGCAATACGGCTAAAGGAAAAGCAGTTGTAGAAAAAGCCCAGCAGGATATGTATGGTCATAAACTTGCTTTTGAAGATGCATTGAGATATCAGAGCCCAATGAGAAAGTGTATATCAGGAAACCCGGATAGGGAACGCTTTATGGTAGATCTTCAAAGCAATATGACATATAAAGAGATAAATAAGAAATGGGGGAAGAAACCTACACTGAAGCTGCTCTGGCAGAAATATGTATGGGGTAATCGCCAGAAAGTTTTTTTCTGGGAATTAAGAAACAAAAAGAAATAAGCATATACAGGTTATGATTAATTTTACCGTAGGCCCTGTACAGTCTTCTGATGCTGTACGAGCAATTGGTGCTGAACAGGTGCCATATTTTAGAACCGCAGAGTTCTCAGAAACCATGTTTGAGAATGAGCGTTTGGTGAAGAAATTCGCAAATTCTACCGAAGATAGCAAAGTGGTGTTTATGACATGCTCTGGTAGTGGTGGTATGGAGACTGCTATTATCAACTGTCTTAATAAGAACGACAAGGCTCTTGTTATAAATGGTGGTAGTTTTGGTGAGCGTTTTGTGGAGCTGCTTACTCTGCATGAGATCCCTTTCACAGAAATAAAACTGGAGCATGGTAAGGCTTTGAAGCCAAAGCATCTTGCACCATACGAGGGGGAGGGTTATACTGCATTCCTTATGCAGAAGCATGAGACTTCTACAGGTGTGCATTATGACATCGATATGGTATCTGATTTCTGTAAGCGCAACAACCTGTTCTTGATTGTTGATACTATCAGCACCTTCCTTTGTGATCCATTCGATATGACAGCAACTAATACCGGCATCATGATTACTGGCTCACAGAAAGCTTTGGCATGTGCCCCTGGTATTGCTGTAATGATTCTTGCACCTTCAGCATTGAAGCGTGTAGAAGAGAATAAGTGTTGCTGCCAGTATCTCGACCTAAAGTTGGCGCTGAAGAATATGGAGCGAGGCCAGACCCCTTGGACTCCAGCTGTTGGTATTCTACGCCAGATTAATGTACGCTTGAAGGAAATAGAAGCGATGGGAGGTGCTGATGCGGAAATTACACGTTGTGAAGATTTGGCTAAGTACTTCCGTGATAAGTTGGTAGAGTATAACCTGCCATTTGAGATAGTTTCAGAAAGTCTGTCAAATGCGGTTACACCACTTCATCCCACAACGCAATCAGCTTACGAAATATTCCTGAAGATAAAGGATGAGTATGGTATGTGGATTTGCCCCAATGGTGGTGATATGAAAGATACCATTTTCCGTGTTGGTCACATAGGCTATTTGCAAAAGGAAGATTATGACAGACTGATAGCTGCATTCTTGGACTTGAGAGATAAGAAATTCATCTGATTATGGTTAAGGTTATCACATACGGTACTTACGACCTGCTACATTATGGCCATATTAGGCTATTGGAGCGGGCTAAGGCTTTAGGCGATTATCTTATAGTGGGAGTAACAGCCGATGGCTTTGATATGGCTCGCGGTAAGATAAACGTGCAGCAGTCTCTTATGGAACGTATTGAAGCTGTCAAGGCAACAGGCTTGGCAGATGAAATTGTTGTTGAAGAATATGAGGGACAAAAAATTGATGATATACGTCGTTTGGGAGTTGACATTTTCACTGTAGGTTCAGATTGGAAAGGGCATTTTGACTATTTAAGTGAGTATTGCAAGGTCGTCTACTTGGATAGAACGCAGGGAGTTTCCAGTTCAGAGATAAGAGCCGAAAAACGCGAATTGCGGATTGGGTTAGTAGGAGAGTCTATTGTTCTTAATAAATTTGCGTCAGAATGCCATTATGTTAATGGTGTTACTGTAACTGGGGTATGTACGCATGATGATAGTGATTTTTCCAATGAGCTAAAGGGTCTGCCATTAGTGACAGATTCTATAGATAATCTCTTTGATGTTTGTGATGCAGTATATATTGCGTCACATCCAGCCAAGCACTATGATGAGGTAAAAGCTGCATTGCTTGCAGGAAAGCATGTGTTATGTGAGTCGCCTATAGCTATTTCAGTGAATGAATATCAGGAACTGTATAAGTTAGCAAATGATCGAGGTCTTCAACTCTTTGACTCATTAAAAACAGCTTATTCAACGGCTTATAACCGTATGTTACTTTTGGTAAAAAGTGGCGTTGTCGGAGAGGTGAAATCCGTTGACACAATTTGTACGAGTTTATCAGACTTGGAACGCAAGAATGGAAAGCCAACATCGCATACTTGGAATAGTATCTGTGCATGGGGGCCAACAGCTATGTTACCAATTTTTCAGTTACTTGGCACCAACTATGTAAGTAAACAGATAACGTCTCATCTGATTGGTGAACATTTTGACACTTTTACAAAAATTGCTTTTGTTTATTCAAATGCCGTAGCCTCATTAAAAGTTGGCAAGGGTGTAAAGTCTGAAGGCGAACTGATAATTTCTGGAACTAAAGGATATGTATATGTGCCAGCACCATGGTGGAAGACCGATTATTTTGAAGTAAGATATGAGAATCCTGCTAACAACAAACGCTATTTCTACCAGTTGAATGGTGAAGGTATAAGATATGAGGTGGTAACTTTTTTAAAAGCGGTTCAGACAGGACATAGTATGGCTTATGTGAATAAAGACATATCAGAAGCCATAGTCAACTCTGTTGAAAACTTTTATAGCAAGAAAGATTTTTTAGAAATATAGGATCGTGGATTCAATACGTCAAAGCACTATAAATGGTGTATTCTGGAATGGCTTGGAAAAATTTGCCAACCAGGGTATACGTTTTCTAGTTGGCCTTGTTTTAGCACGCCTTCTTACGCCTGCAGATTTTGGAACTGTGGCCGTATTAGGTATATTCTTTTCTATTTCAAATACTTTTGTAGATAGTGGTTTTGGAACAGCTCTAATTAGGAAATTAGATAGAACGGAAACAGATTTCTCAACGGTATTTATATTTAATATAATAGTCTCGTTTATTTTTTATGGAATTCTATATCTACTAGCTCCTTGGGTGGCTGACTTCTTTAAGATACCAATACTTACTTCTATTTTGAGGGTTCAATCAGTATGTGTAATATTGGGTGGGTTTATGGCCGTGCTTGATGCAAAGTTAACTATAGACCTAAACTTTAAGGCATTAGCACAACGCAGCTTGACATCTTCAATTATTTCGGGTATTGTAGGTATTGCCCTTGCATATATAGGTTTCGGCGTTTGGGCATTAGTATTTCAGGCAATATCTTTATCTCTCGTAAATTTAATATATGTATGGATATATTGCAGGTGGTGGCCGTCTTGGCGTTTTTCTTGGGAGTCATTTAGAGAGCTTTTTTCATACGGTAGCAAATTGTTAGGTGCCAGTATCCTAAATACAGTCTATAATAATTTGACACCTCTTGCCATTGGTAAGGTTTATACATCTTCTGATTTGGGCTATTACAATAGAGGCGCAGAATTTGCAAGGCTGCCAAATGAGGTCTGTCTAAGTGTTTTAGAGAAAGTTACATTTCCCATATTTGCAAAATTGCAGGAGAATACAAAGCAGCTTGTGGGTGTTTATAGAAAATATATCAAGATAACATCATTGTTCTTGATTTTCTTTAGCCTATTACTATGTGCACTCGCTAAACCTGTTGTATTATTGTTGTTGACTGATAAATGGGCAGATGCAATCATTTATTTGCAGCTTTTCTGTTTTGCTGTGATGTTTAACCACATTAACACTATAAATTTAAGTCTGTTGAAAGTATGTGGTCGCTCGGATTTGTTTTTCAAATTGGAAATTATAAAAAAAATTGTAGCAACAATAATACTATTTGCTGCAATTCCATTTGGAGTGTTGGCGATTTGTTTTTCAAAAATCATATATGATCAGGTAGCAATTATAATTAATACATATTATTCAGGTCGTTTGTTTAATATGGGCTATATCTCTCAAGTAAAAGACTTCATTGGTTATTTCGGAATTTCAGTTATTGCTTGTCTTCCTGCATTTTTGACAACATTCTTAAATATTTCAAGTGTTGTACAGATTGCTATAGGTATTCCATCTGCTGTTTGCATTTACTATTGTGCACTTAGGAAAGATGATTTAATGGTGCAAATCGTTTCATTAGTTAGACATAAATTAAGAAAATAAATCAAATATGTTTAAGAAAATAGTCTTATTGTTATCTGTAGGTTTTTGGGTAGAAAGAATAGAACTGGCCAAATTGAGTATGCTTCATCCCATTTATCAAAAGTATATTGTTCCACGTAAAGTCAAAGCATTACGTAAGAAGGAAGTCATTAAAGTCTTGTTTGTAGTAAATGAACTGGGGTCTTGGAAAACAGAAAATCTGTTTCAAATGATGAGTCAGCATCCTAGATTTAATGCCCAACTCTTGCTGGCTCCATCCAAAGATACACCTTACTCTTATGATATAGTTAAGGAATATCTGGAAAGAAGGGGGTATATATATGAAACACTCAATGTAAATGAAAATATCCGTAAGAAAATTAATCCAGACATTATTTTTTATGGTAAACCATATATGGGTATTCTCGAAAATAAATATTTCTATTCAAGGAACTTGTATGCATTGTTCTGCTATGTTCTATATAGTTTCAGGAACAGGAATTCCCAGCACTTGAGGAAGGTCGTTTTTTTTGATTTTACTTGGCAGTTATATGCTGAAAATAAAAAAGTGATTGAGGAAATGTATGATATCCTAAACACAAGAGGTAAAAATATGGTGTATACAGGATTTCCAGTTATGGATGTTTTGTTACAAGGGAAACAGACATTCCCTAACCCATGGCAAATACAGGTGGGGAAAAAGCGTATCATATACGCTCCTCATTATACTATTTATACAGAGCAAGTTAAATCAAATTCGCCTATTGATTATTCTACATTCTTAGAATATTCTGATTTCATGCTTGAAATGGCAATGAAGTATAAAGACAAAGTTCAGTGGGCATTTAAACCTCATCCTCTTCTGAAAAAGAAATTATACTTAATTTGGGGTGAGGAAAGAACAAATTCCTATTATCAGAAATGGCAAGATATGGAAAATACTCAAATTGATGAAGGTGAATACATAGGACTTTTCAAACACTCTGATGCTATGATACATGATTGTGGTTCATTCAAGTTAGAGTATTTATATACAGGTAATCCAGTCATGTATCTTATTAAGAAAGATCAAAAATACGATTACCCCAATTGGCAGACGCAAGAAGCACTTAAGCTACATTATCATGGTCATTACAAAGAGGATATTGAAAAATTTATCCAAGATGTAATTTCTGGCGTAGATTCCTTAAAGGAACAACGTAACTATTTCGTGCAAACATACTTAACACCCCCTCATGGCAAGTCTGCCTGTGAAAATATTATTAATGCCATTTTAGGCGAAGCAGAATACTCATAATGATTATCTGTTATTTTATCATATTAATCCTTTCGCTTGTCGGAATCCGGTACAGCAAAGAAGGATATTGGAGCGACTATATAGCAAAAGACCAGTGCAATGCTATCAAGGGTATCTTTATCCTTGTGGTGTTTATGAGACATGTAGTGCCTTATATCACAAACGCTGGATATGAAATGACATCTGCTGCTGATAAACTTTATGTAGTGGTAAACGCGCTGGTCGGACAATTACTGGTAGTGATGTTTCTTTTTTATTCAGGCTATGGAATCATGGAGTCAGTGAAGAAGAAAGGTAGTGCTTATGTCGCATCCATGCCTCGTAGGCGGCTGCTTGGCACACTACTTAATTTCGATGTGGCTGTTTGCAGTTTTGCATTACTCAACCTTGTTCTGGGCATCGAATTTACAGCCCAGAAGTTTGCCCTTTCGCTGACAGGATGGGAGTCGCTTGGTAATAGTAATTGGTATATTTTCGATATTCTTGTATGCTATACTTTGGCTTATATCTTTTTCAAAATGAGACCTAAAGCTGGCATCAGCTGGGGGGGGCAATTTATTCTGTTGATATTCTTGTTCATTGTCGCAATATTGATATTGGAACAGATGAAGAAGGAGTGGTGGTATAACACATTATTATGTTTTCCGGCAGGCATGATATACTCTTCTAAAAAGGAGTTGATGGAAAGGATGCTTCAGCAAAGATATTGGCACATACTTGCATTATCATGTTTTATATTTGCAGTGCTGACAGCATTATTCTTATTGGGAGTTTATGGTTTTGCGCAAGGTTACATCTATAATATAAATGCTATTCTCTTTGTTGTTATAATTGTGATGCTAACGATGAAGTTCAAGATACAAAATGCCGTTCTAAGTTGGATGGGACTGAATCTGTTTCCACTCTATATTTATCAGCGCCTTCCGATGATAGCTCTTCGTAATATATGTGGTGACGAATGCCTTTGTTCTTATCCATATATATATATGGTAGTTTGTCTATTTATTTCATTCATGATAGCTTTTGGTTTTAAGTATTGGCAGATAAAAATCTAGAATAGGGACAATTGCTTGGTAAACATAAAGTAAACTGTCAGTTTTGATGTTTTGTACACGAAGTGGGAAAATGATACCTCTGGCCTTTAAGAATGATACAATTGGTAAACAATTCAAAATAAGTAAGAGCAATTGGCTCCAGTAACAGGGCAGAAGACCTTCCGAAGAATATCACGATAGAAGAATTTTGCACAAATGCAGAGTCCTTTGCAAGCAAAGCGACAAGAGGCTAAGCGGTTTCCCTACTTTCGAAAAATGTTACCGCAAGACGTCTAAGAGGCAGTATTCATAAAGTTATTATAAAAAGTAAAAAAATATGTGTAATGTATTTAATATGTCGTCAGTACCTTTAGTTTCCGTAATAATTCCTGTATACAATGCAGAGAAAACTATTATGGAGACTCTTAATAGTGTAGTTAGTCAGACTTATACTAATCTAGAAATAATATGTGTTGATGATGGCTCTTCTGATAATAGTGTTGCTATTATTGAACATTTTGAAGATTCCAGAATAAAAATTTTACATAGAAAGAGTACCAACAAAGGCGGATCTGTTTGTCGTAATATTGGCGCTAATTCATCAAATGGTAAATATTTAATTTTTTTAGATGCAGATGATTGTCTTGCAACTGACTGTATTGAATCTCGAGTTAGGATAATTGAACCATCAAATTGCGATTTCGTTGTATTCCCTGTTGGCTACTTTTCATTAGACATCAGTGATTATTGTATGTATAAAAAGTTGTCTTCAGCAAATCCATTGTATTGTTTTGCTGCTGCTTCCCCTGCATGGCAAACAATGCAAGCTATCATAAGGAAAGAACTATTTGTAAAAATTAATGGTTTTGATGAGAAATATCAACGTTTTCAAGATGTCGAATTTTATTTAAGGGCTATGTTTGCCTCGAAAGATAGTTATAAAATAGTTAACACGAAAGTTCCTGATTGTTTCTTTAGACATAATGGATCCTCTGGATATCTTACTCCAAGTAAATTAAAATCATCTATAGATTCATGTTGTTATCTTTTTGATTTGGTAGTATCTCATTCTAGTTTGTTTAATGACAAAAAGAAACTATACTTAGTTTATGTGGCAATCATTAGTAACTATAAATTATTTTCGTTTTTGATGGGATACAAAGATAACAAGGATATTTTTATTCATAGGTCTTGCTATCATGAGATATGCCAATCATTTACATTCTTTGAAAGAATTGGACTTGACTTTATGTTGAATTTTAAAAAGAATCATTTCAGTGTTTTTTTTATTAAAGCAGTCCGAAAATTAATTGATTATGTACTGTATTAATTGTATTCTGAATAAACGTATTTATGTTGTAGATAGCATAAAACAACGCCTTTGTGTAACATCGGTAATCAAAAATGATTGTCCAGTGGCTGGATTTGCGATATTAATTATAAACATAAATTAATTATGGTAAAACCATAAAATTTTTAATAGAAAATAGAATGCTTCAGTTCCTGTCTATTTATTTTATACTGCATTTAATAGTCTTATCTCTTTCTGGCGGGAAACTGTTTTCTCCAAAAAAGAATAATAAAGTTGCTCTTATTATATGTTTCATTCTGCTTGGAGTTTTAGCAGCTTTTCGATCAGAGAAAGTAGGTAATGATACAATGGAATATGTTAGAATCTTTAATTATTGTGAAGATTTGATGAGATATGGTACTCGTTTTGAAAGTGGTTATATATACTTCAATTTGCTTATTTATAAAATATATCCGCATGTTCAGTTGCTATTTATTGTGATTAGCATATTTTTCTATTTCACGGTAGGAAGACTTATGTGGAAATATAGTCTTATTCCATGTCTTTCTCTCCTTTTCTTTTTTATATTGTCTTATGCTACGACTTTAAGTATGATAAGACAATTTTTGGCAATGTGTATATTGATGTATAGTTTTGATGCTGTTATTGAAAGGAAGCCTATACGGTTTGTACTATTGGTATTTCTTGCCTCTCAATTTCATGCAACTGCTGTTGTTTTCCTACTTGCTTGGTTTGTTCATTATATAAAAATTCGTACTTCTACAATCATATGGTTTTTTATTGGTGCAATTGCAGGATATGCTTTTTTCGCTGATATTCTTTCTTTAGCTTTTTCAAATGTCATGTTTTCATCTTATGAACACTATTCCGAAGGTAAGTATTTTGAGGGTGAAACAAGAGTTGCTAGTATAGTCAATTTATTCATCTCTTGCATTATTGCATATATTGCATATTATTCATATAGACGTACTGATATCAAATGGAGAAAAAGTGAAAGAGGACTACAATATAGAATGTTTTTCTTATTACAGTTAATAGTGATTGTTATCAATGTTATGTGTCTTAAAGTTAATCTTCTTGATAGATTGGGACTTTACTTCTCGTTTTATTCATGTATTCTACTACCGAATGCCATTTTTTTGCTTCCAAAGGATGAACGAAAAATAATTGGCTTTTTCTTATTGTTTTTATTTGTATCATATAGTAGCGCAATTATCTTTTTCCGACCTGAATGGAATAGGGTATATCCAATAGAATTGGTTTGGGGACTATAAAACTATATTTTCTAATCATGAAAATTCTTCACGTTGCTTACTTTGGACGGTTTGGTAAGGTCACAGGAATATGTGAGGCGGTGATGAATATGGTTCGTCATCAACAACAACTAGGCCACCAGGTAAAGGTGTTGATACCATTCAGCCATCCTTCCGTTGATAATAAAACCGTATTCTTTACGTGTTCGTTAGGTTATGGCCTAAAGTTCATTAAGGATTACGCTCCAGATATCGTGGTCTTTGATGGGTTATATGACAAATATCAAATAAGGCTGTCTTTCTATCTTAAGGCTAATCATCTTCCATACGTTCTTGTCTTTCATGGTGGGGCTTCATCTGACAATGCGAAGAAGAACGCACTAAAGAAAAAAGTAGCTAATTATCTTCTGTTTAATCGTTTTGTGAAATGGGCCGAACGTGTGGTGTATCTCTCAGAAAATGAAAAAAGAAAAAGCATATTCAATAAACAGAATCCGAATGATGCAATAATACCGAATGGCGTAACTCTTCCTGCCAATGTTGAACTAAGGAAACTTGACAGTAAGATTCGTATTATTTTTTTGTCGCGCCTTGATTGGTATGGTAAAGGACTTGATGTGTTATGCGATGCCATACGCCAGTTAAGCGATAAAGGTTACACTCATTGTCTGGAGTTCTGTTTTTACGGTCCAAAGGGGAACCCTAATTGCGAGAGATTGTTTGAATATGGGACATTGTCTGTTTATGGGGGCTATGTCACGGGGGAAAAGAAAAATGAAGCATTTAGAAATGCCGATATTTTTATTCTTCCATCACGATCAGAAGGTATGCCTGTGGCAGTCCTTGAAGCATTGAGCTATGGAGTTCCATGTATTGTTACACCTGAGACAAATATGGCAGAGCTAATAGAAATAAATCATTGTGGGTGGGTGGTCAGTCTTTCTGCCTCTGACATATGTAACACAATAGAACAAATTGTTGCGCAATTTGAACAACAACGGAGTCGACTTTTCGTAAATTGTATTAAAACTGCAAAATCTTTTGATTGGAACGTGATAGCAGAACAATCAATTGATCTATATAAGGAGATACTTTTAAACAATAACAATAATGAGTAGAGACAGAATTTATTCATGCTGGTATATAGAACATTGGTTTTACAAGCACCATCTTCGCGTCATCGCAATTATAGTAAGGGCATTTATTCGTTTGGCATTCTCTTGTGATGTGCCCTATCAAGTAAAAATTGGGAAAGGAACTGTGTTCCCTCATGATGGTTTAGGCATAATCCTTCATAATAATGTAGAGATTGGTTCAGATTGTCGCATCCTGCATGGTGTAACCATGGGAGGAAATGGTGGAAAGGATGTTCCCATTGTCGGGAATAATGTTACGGTTGGTGCACATGCAATCCTACTAGGAGGGATTAGAATAGGTGATAATGCTATTTAGGTGCTGGTGCTGTTGTTACAAAAGATCCCGTCCCGGTGGTTCTGAAAGCCATATGATTGGAATGCGATTGCAGAAAAGAGCATTCAAGAATATTTGCGATTGACTTCTTAAAAAGATATTGGAGATGAATCAAAATAAAGACATAAGTGGTTATAAGAAGAAACTGCTACAGACATTTAAAAATTTTATTTCTTTTTGCGAATGTCATAATTTAACGTACTATTGTTGTGGCGGCACTGCAATAGGCGCAGTACGACATAAAGGAATAATACCATGGGATGATGATATTGACGTTTTCATGCCAAGAGCTGATTTTGAAAGGTTGTATGAATTAAAAAAAGAAGCAGAATCAGAGGGGTATAGTGTTGCGTCTATTAAGGATGACACGAATTATAATATGTTTATGAAGTATTATGATAAAAATACTACTTTATGGGAGATCAAAGAAGTGCCATTTATATCTGGGGTGTATATTGATATATTTCCTTTGGATCGAACAGCAGATAGCAAGGAGCAGTTCTTGAAAAAATATACAAAAAGAAGACGTATTGAGTTATTATATCAGTTGTCATATTCAAGATATGCATTTCGTGACATATGTAGTTACTATAGAGAAAAGAATATTAAAGCGTTCAAGAAGGGTGTCCTCTCTCTCTTTGTGCCTAACTTTATGCGTACCTATTTTAAAAACAAACTAATTGAGATAGACAAACAATACAAGGAGGACAACGGCCCCAATATGATATCATCTTATGGTGATTATTGGGACAAAGAGTTTCTTGATAGTAAGTGGTTTGGAACTTTTGAAAAAACGCAATTTGAAGACTTTGAAGTAAGTCTTGGAACAGGAACACACCAATATCTCTCTCAGGTGTATGGGAATTATATGCAACTTCCTCCTCCAGATAAACAAATAACCCATCATTTTCATTATTATTTGAATTTGGATCGAGGATTGCAAATGAATGAAATTTTGCAGGATCTATAAATATTTTTAATTATGAACATAGGATTGCTAATTGCCGGAGGATCTGGCAACCGTATGGGGCAAGATATCCCCAAACAATTTATGCATGTAGATGGTGCGCCCATCATAATCCATACAATGCAATGTTTTCAAAAGCACCCAGATATCCAACAAATCGCAGTAGTGTGTTTGAAAGGATGGGAGACCGTTTTACAGAGTTATGCCAATCAGTTTAATATTACGAAACTGACACATATATTTCCTGGTGGTGATAGTGGAATGGAGTCGATTCATAACGGAATATATGGACTGAGAGAAGCAGGTTTGGACAATGAGGATCTTGTACTCATTCATGATGCTGTTCGTCCATTGCTGTCACAAGACATCATTAGTAACAATATTGCCACATGTAAGGCTTATGGGTATGCGATTACAGGAATTAAGTGCAGAGAGGCGATATTGGAAAGCCATGATGGTTTTACAACAAAGACGAGTATTCCACGAGATACATTAATTCGTACACAAACTCCTCAGACATTCCGTCTTGGTAATATCATTAAAGCTCATGAGGCCGCTAAAACAAAAGGTATTACAGACTCTGTGGCCAGTTGCACCCTCATCGCAGAGCTCAATGAAGACATAGAGATGCATTTGGTTCCTGGTTCTGAAAAAAATATTAAAATAACAACTGTTGAGGATCTGGAAATTTTAAAGGCTCTCATGCATACTTCAAAGGATGAGTGGTTAAAATAATTGTATGCTATGACGTTTCGTGATTACAGGTTATTAGTCAAACAGGACAAAAATAGATATGTGGTGGATGACACGGGTAAATTTGTTTCACTACATTTTATGTCGGTCTTTAGATTGGGGAGCTACCTTCTATCTAAAAAGAATATATTCGCTCATACTTTATATAACTTAGTTGCGGTTTACTATTTGTTTCTTAGGCTTCTTACAGGTATACAACTGCCTTTAGGTACTAAGATATTGGGGGGGGCAAGATTCCCTCATTGGTCTTGCATCGTAATTGCTCAAAGTTGTGTTATTGGTAAAAACTGTACGATTCATCAGGGAGTGACATTAGGTCAATCTCATTTTGGGAAACATCAAGGTTACCCTGTTGTAGGTGATAATGTCTTGATATATGCAGGGGCAAAAATCTGTGGTAAAATTCGCATAGGAAATAATGTCGTCGTTGGTGCGAATGCTGTAATTACAAAAGATATTCCAGATTATAGTGTGGTAGTTGGTCATAATTTAATTATTTCTACTGATAGCTTAAACTTTCTGGGAGCTGAAGGACGTAAACTTTTTTGGAGTAATGAGTAAGGAACAATTATATTTTACTGATGTAAAATGTGTCGCAGAACTTATTCTGCCGTGGGATACTTTGTCAGGCTGTAATGTGCTGATAACAGGAGCAACAGGGCTTATTGGTAGCTGTCTTGTGGAAGTCTTGATGGCTCATCCAGGTAGAGATTATTCTGTTTATGTGATGGGACGGAATGAGAAACGCATGGATTCTCTTTTTGAAAAGTATTATCATGAAGATGGGTTCCATACAATAATAGGAGATGTCGCAAAACCGCTTAGGCTTGACATATCAATTCACTATATTATTCATGCTGCCAGTGGTGCTGCGCCAATAGAATTTGTTTCTCATCCCGTAGAGGTGATGAAGTCTAACATAAATGGTGTTAGCTGTCTTATGGAGTATGGGCTGATGCATAATATGAAACGCTTTCTTTATGTGTCATCTGGCGAAGTTTATGGTGAGGGCGACGGACGAATATTCACGGAAGACTATATGGGATTTGTAGATATAAATTCTCCTCGCTCATGCTATCCATCATCAAAACGTGCTGCGGAAACATTATGTGCAGCTTACGGGGCAGAGTGTAATGCGAATGTCGTGATAGCCCGTCCATGCCATGTTTTTGGCCCTCATTTCACAGAGAAGGATAATCGAGTGTATGCTCAGTTTATTCGTAATGTCTTGCGAGATGAGGATATAGTGATGAAGAGTACGGGCGAGCAGTTCCGTTCTTGGTGTTATGTTGTTGATTGTGTATCGGCACTTCTGCATATATTGTTGAAAGGGAAAAGTGGAGAGGCTTATAATATAGCAGATGAAAACTCTAATATTACAATTCGTGGTCTCGCAGAAATGATTGCAGAGATTGGGGGGAAGAAAGTTATAATTGAATTACCTTCTGATATCGAAAAAAGTGGGTTTAACAAAGTTACCAAATCAATTTTTTCAACCCAAAAATTAAAGGAACTTGGTTGGGCTCCGCAACAGTCAATGCAGCAGAACATGGTGAATACAATATCAGCAGTTAATCACTAAATACTTGACGGCTTTATCTTTATTATGAGTAGCTTTGACGATGAATGATTTTCAGAAATGATATGTTATAGCATGGCGCAGTATAAATTAGTTGTCATAATGTCTCTGTATAAAAGTGACGTGTTAGAATATGTGAAGCTTGCTACAGAGAGCATACTTAATCA
>ODAJ011990255.1_pt1 | contig 18941 bp, 11 predicted proteins | sample 1539241 | NCBI WGS metagenome assembly ODAJ01 (sample SAMN02144231, study PRJEB22623) | gut metagenome | biome: sheep rumen | host: Ovis aries | place: New Zealand | reverse complement strand
CAATCAAAAACGCTGATTTTATGCGCGATTTCAAGCTTTTCTTGAGTTAGAAACTCTTTTGAGTAGAAGTTCTATTGGAAGTTCAGAATTTCCGGAAGACAGACATCAACCAGCAGTAAAAGTCTCTATCCTTGCCTCCAGCTTCCCCAACTTTTCCAGGCTCTCATAATAAAGCCTTACCGCATTATTGATCAGCCATAATTCTCTCTCGCCGATCACGCCGCCCTGCCTTTTTTGATCCAGCAGCAGGGCCATATCGAGAATCCAGCCCGCCAGAGTCAGAATCTCTTCCGACCAGTTATGCAGGTCATCCGGTGCAATCTCCGTCTCCGTGAGCAGAATATATTTCTCCCTGACAGCTGCGATCCAGTCTTTATAGCGGGCACGCAGGGTTTCTATCGTTACCGTCCCATTGGCAAGCTCCTGCAGGTCTACGATAAACTCTTCCGCCAGATTCACAATGTCCGCCAGCAGCATCCTATGCTCTTTGATAAAGTCCTCCCTGCTCTGCCGGGACTGGTATATCTTTTTCAGGCTGTCATAGGATTGATTCTCCCACAGGTAAATGTCCTCCTTCACGACAGCATTTTTATCCGGTTTAAAATAAAGGCGGCGCATGTCTTCATCCGACGCCCAGATCGTGTAGGCATAATACAGATGATTCACCATGTCACTCTCATCATGACCAAAATAACACCATACGGCCCGGGCGGGCGTCCCTGCAAATTTGGTCTCGCTGGACGGGCCGGAATATATTTCCTCATGTTTGATCCGGTCAGCGATCTCCTTTGTATAGGCTGGAAGATCCGACAAACCTACAGACTTTTTCAGAATGACAAAGGCACATAAGCGTTTTATCCTGGGGGAACTTAAGGGCTCTACTTTCACGAGCACATAGTCCTCTGTCTCATAGGATAATTCCCGCTGCTGATAGGGCTGATAGTCCTCCACCTGAAAATAGATCGTCCCGCCCATGCTGCTGCGAAACACCGGATGCTGTTCCTTCCCCGGATTATTCTGATTCCAGGCCCTGACCAGCCGCTGCGCCTCCTCATTGATGTCAGTCAGGGACAATCTTCCCTTACGGATCTTCTTATTGTGGACCATGGCCGTGGAAAGAGCCCCGGTAAATAAACTATGATTGGCTCCGGGACCAAGCCGGGACACCTGATCGGCCGAGGAAGAAGCCAGGACGGCGATCCCATGGCCGGCAAAGTCTGCGACGGCATCTTCAAAATGCAGCCGTCTGGCTCCTGCTGTGGAAAAATTGCCGGAATAACAGCAATCAAGAATCAGTATTTTATCCCTGGCTTCCAGGGTATCCATGAAGTCAACTAGGCTTTGCAGGGACAGATCCCCATCACTGAAAGTCAGGTTTCTGTCTCTGCCATGACCTGAAAAATAGAAGATAAAGCTGCTTTCCTCTTTCAGCATGTCTTTAAATCCGGCTAACGCCCTGGCCATATCTTTCCTTGTGACACAGCCCTTATTCCCCTCTCCTGCAAGCAGGCGGATCTGTTCTTTTGGAATCTTCAGGCCCGATATCAATGCAGACTGCATGAGCATCAAGTCCATAGCATAAGTCGGCAGATTCAGAATATTCAGTTTCTGATAATCTCCTACCCCAATCAGGAGGGCATAGATATTTCTGTTCTCCACAGTCATACGACGTTAACCTCATAAATTGCAATTAAGTCAGACCAGATGATGCATACCGGAGAACCAAAAAACTCGTTTTGCTCCGGTCACACATCAGCCAGCCTGACCCTTCTTCATGTAAATGATATAGTATTATCAGACCTTATAAAATATATAATTAATGTTCGGCCTTATAAATATAAAATCCCTCAATCTTTGTTTTGACTATTCGGCATATAAGGCATAGATAATGGGTAAAGTGATGGGTTTATTCATTGTAGAGGTATAGCTGTACAAACCAGCCAGCTCCCCATAAACTGTGATCGTGTCGTCTTCCAAAATCCTGGAAGATCCCTCTGGCTTATAATATACCACATATATCACCTGATCATAGTCCCCATCTATGGCCAATCTTATATCTACCTGCCGACCATCATCACCTTCTAAAGCCTGTAAAACCGTTCCCGAAAACTTTGCTTTATTCCCTTTATAGTCATCCGGGTCCCTGGCAATCTCCTCATAAGAATAGGTTTTGCACTTTGCCTTATACTGTTTTTCAGACATATCTGTGCATTCTATCTTCAAGGTGCAGTCATGGTCTCCGTAATGAATCTTGAGCTTGGATGTCTTCCCTGCCTCCAGAGTAACCGGTTCATCCACCGTCCATCCCGTCACTTCCTGGGTCTCGCCGTTTTTATAAACCGCAGTTACGGTGACATCACTGCTTTCCTCTCCGATCTTGACACCAGCTTTTGTAGAACCGTCATACTCTGCCTGAATCTTTTCTATGCTTATGGTGGTACAGATGACATCCAGAGAGCACTGCTTCCCCTCATAATCAATGACAACCGCCGCTGTACTGTCCGCCGCCAAGGTCTGAGGCTTTTCAATGGTCCAGCCGGTGACAACTTCCTCATCCCCATTCTTATAGGACGCTGTCACCTCAAATCCATCATTATCTGAATCCAGGACAACCCCGGCCTCGGCATCTCCATTATAAGTTGCAGAAATGCCCACTAATTCACTGGTAGAGCAGTCCACGGTCAGTTTCCGGCTCAGATCTTCATAAGAGATGGTGACCGTCGCACTGCTGTCCATCTCCAGGGTCTGAGGATCTTCGATCGTCCAGTCCGTCAGCTCATGTTTCTCCCCATCCTGATCCAGGCCAACCACTTTGATCCCTTTATTGGACTGATCCAGGACAGTCCCTGCCGCAGTATCGCCATCATAGGCCACCTCCAAAGACTCCATCCTGGGGCCACTGTTAAGGGCAAAGAACATGACAATCAATGCAGCAGCTGCCAGTCCTAATATAACAAATATCGTTTTCTTCTTTTTACCGTTTTTTCCCTCGGCGGCACCTTCCTTGCTGCCTTCCTCTTTACTGCCTTCTGCTGCCTCCGTCTGGAAATCCCGGAATCTCACTTCATTCACTGCTTCTTCAGTGAATGAAGTCTCCTCATATCTTCCCTTGTCAGTTTCATTTGCATCAACAGATAGGCCTGAAAAGTCCTTTTGGCTCTTGTTATCTATTGTCGATGATTGATCCTGAACGCCTACCTCATCCTCAGATGCGCTGCCCTGTGACTGCAGCTCTCTTTCTGAGGAAATGTCTTGTGACTGTAACTCTTTTTCTGAAGGAATGTCTTGTGACTGTAACTCTTTTTCTGATGAAATATCTTGTGACTGTAACTCTTTTTCTGATGAAATATCTTGTGACTGTAACTCTTTTTCTGACGGAAGATCCTGCACATCTTCTTTCACAAAGACGGCCCGATCCTCCGGATCAGTCTCCTCCGCTGTCTTAAATAACTCCTTATCTAATTTCGAACCGCAGGCCATACAGAATCTGGCTCTTTTCTCATTTTCCCCACCACAGTTTGGGCAGATGATCTTAGCCTCAGCTAAAGAAGATCCGCACTCCGTACAAAATGCTGCCTGGCCAGGATTGCTGCTCCCGCAATTCGGACATTTTATCTTAATCATATTTCTCCTTCAAAAGTTAATTCTTAACCCAATATAAAATGCCGTATCACAATATAAACAACAGTTGATTCCATTTACTGATCATCCTTCTATGCTTCCGGTCAGAAAACCAAAAAGATGCTTCCCATTAATAATCCGGAAGACCTACTCCTTCTTGACTTCTTTTCCAGGCCTGCCATACTTGCGGCTGATCTGTATCACCGCTTCTAAGGCTACCGCCTCATGATTGGGTTCAATATATTCATCCGTCGTGTAGGTATGAACATTTTCCACCTGCTCATCAGACATCCGGCCCAGCATAGACTGAATATCAGTAATCTTATCAATTCGACCTGACTGCATCCTCTCACCCCTTTCCGGTACTAACCAATTACTAAGAACACTATACCGTTCTTTGTCTTAGAACTGGTCGCCGGAAAAGCGACAATTAACCCAGGGTGGGCTGGTCGTATTCATCGAGGGCAAAATTAATCACATCGATATCATAGATTCCCTGCTCTATGAATTATTTCACAATCAAATCCCCCTTACTGCTCGGCGAAAGAGCATATTCCGCCCTGGCCAGCAAGTCTACCGTATCATTGAGCGGCAGCTCCAAAGCGATCGCCAGGGCAAGGACCGTCTGCTTTCTTGGATGATAGGCAGGATTACTGCGAATCTTGGAAAACAGCTTCCGGTCAATGCCTGCACGTTTATAGACCTCCACATCCGTCTTTCCACTCGTGTCAATCTTTAAGAAAAGCATGTCATGGAAAGATTCCCCCAGCTCCTCCATAAGCTGCTCCAGGGTAAAGGACTCCTTGTTGGAATAGTTCTTTCCGGACTCCTTTACTATGCCGCCCTTATGAGAATAATCTATACTATGGGGATGCGGTTCTACATAATTCAAACGGATATATTCCGCTAAAGACTGTCTTAATTGTTCTGTTAACATATTTTCCCCCGTTTTTCGGTTTTCAACTTTTCTTTGCCAGCAATGTGATCCACGGTTTGCTCCTGTAATATGCTTTTACCATACCTGAATTCCATGGGCCTCATGCCGTTTCATACACTCCTCCATCAGGTTGATCCAGCTGACACAATGGTCCAGGATCACCGAATCCGAAGTAATCACATTTTCCTTGTGATACAGTTCCCGGTCCACATCCTTCCTGACCTGGATATCAAGATCAAAGGGATCACCCTCTGCAATATCTGCGATCCTGGTCTTCAGCCGTCCCGAATTGGAAACCGGCTGATCCAGAAGGATATTCACCTTTCCTACATTCGCCTCCTTAAGAATATCGCACATCAGGCGGATGGCCTTAGAAGTTTCCGGAATCAGCCGATAGGTCCCCCGGAGCGCTGCCAGATCACGAATCGTGCCATCCATACATGACAAAAGGATGGAATCACTGAAAAACACCTCCAGGGTAATGATCGTATTAAAACCATCAACCCATACCTCCTGCCCGGAGATCTCTGCCAGTCTCACCTGCTTCTCTCTTCGCAGCTTCAACTGGGAATCCGCTGCCAGACTTCTCATAATTGCCAGACGCTGACGCTCTGAGAGCAGAAAATGGTTCCCTACAAAAACAGAAGCCTGCTTCAGATCATAACCCTCATTGATGAGATAGAAAATGTGTCTAGATGCCGTCCGCATGATCTCCAGAGCTTCCGCAGAAAAATTCCTCTCATCTTCCGGTACATAACCACGCTTTGCATTCATTGATCAGTACTCCAATCTTAATGATTATCAGATAGTCAGCCGGTATTGCTTTGGTCAGCTGGAATGAATTTTCTTTTATTATTTGTACGCTTATGGGATCTCGCGTTCTTCATCTATGATCTCTGCCCATTTATTGTATTCTGCAAATAAAAAATATGCATCGAATTATAATTCTCACACTAATCGTCCTATAACAGAGATGAACCATAGCCTTTCATAAATGTATTCAATATCCTTTTATGGACAGCAGAGTCAGACGTCTTTAAACTTATTATTTTTTTGTTTTAGTTATCCAACATTCTTTATATCCATAGTTTTCCCCTGGAGTAAAAGATCCATTTATACCGTACTTTTCCACAACTTGCTCTACTATCTTTTCAAGTTCACTTTTCTCTCCAAAAACCCTCAATGAACCACCTTCCATTCTATCATCCATTGTCACAAAGCCGTAAGATTCAAAAAACTCTTTTACATTAATATCAGTTGTTTTATTATCCTCGTCCTTTATATCTGATCTTTTTTTACGTTTTTTACGTTGACTATCTTTTTTCTTAGGTTTTTCAACGGTCACTACATTTTCCTCATCTTTTTTTAAATCCTGAGGCATCGGAATAATAGGAATATCAGTATCATATACATATAACTCATCAAGAGCTCTAGTATATGCAATATATTTTTCATTCTTACTCATTCTTCCAGAGATAGCAATAACTGTTTCAAATTCCAGCCCTTTTATCTGGTCAATCGACATAATATTCCATTTAAATGGGTGAATTTCCGAAAATGAAAGAGCGACATTATTAAGTTTATTTTCGTATTCTTTAATTATCTGCGATACAGTATATGCTTCTTCAGGATTGGAGACAATAATACAACTCAAACCCTTATTCTGTGGTTTTTGGAAAATATTTTCCAATTCTATATTTAATTTATCAGCATCCTGAATAACATGAACTCCTCTGCCATCCAGATTAATCGCATTCATGTCTAAACCAAACGTTTTATTACAATACAAAGTAATCTGCCTGGCATTACGATAGTTTTCATTCATCTCCTGTAGTTGATATGAAGAAAACCCAGGTATTTTTTCCCAGGTATCAAATCCCTTTGTGCCATCAACGTGCTGATTAATATCACCATACAAATCTAAAATCACTTTATTAGTATTTACACGTTTAATCAACCTGAGTTCTTCAGGTGCAATATTCTGTGCTTCATCTATTGAAATAAGTGTTTCATATCCTTTTTTAGGTCGTCCATAGAAATTATATAGTATTTGTAAATATATATATGGCGAACATTCATAAGCTACATTTTTGTCTTTCTTTTCATCTAATTTTAAGATTTCAGTATTAATCTTTCTATATATATCCTGAACAATTGTATTCTGCTTAGACTGTAGTTTCTCAGATGTAGTAATGAATTTTTTATAATCATTAATTGAGAGTAATACCTGGTCACAAGAAATATGATTTAAACTATTTCTCATTTTTTCTACAGAAGTATCTATGGATTCTTTATATTTGACATAAGGATCTTCGTATTGACATACTTCATTCATAAAATTATCACATTTGAATTGCACATTTTTTATATCCTCAACACAACAATATAGCTGTTCTATAGATATCTCATGATAACTCTTCTTACTATATGAGAATACTTCCTGTATTTTGTGTATTTCTTTTATCAAATTCTTAAAATTATTAAAGTATTCATCATTTTTTTCAGTTTCACCAATAATTCTTTCCAGTTCGTTTATTTCCTCTTTGGTTTTTTTTAAGGTAAGTATCTCCTTAGTATTTCTCCGTTCTTCTATAGGCAACCTTTCCAAAGATTTATTTATATCTTTTAATGATTCTTTCAACTTTTTTAATCGCCGTCTCATTGCTCTAATAATGGATTTCTTTCTATCAGAAAGGAGCATTTCAAAGCGGTCAACTGTTTTCATCATATCTTGGAAAGCATTATAATATGATTTTAATCGTTTCTCATTCTCGCCTATCAAATCCTGCAATTCAAGAAGCTTATTCTGAATAATATCATTAATAAAATCAGTTTTACTAATTCTCACTATTTTTATACTTAAAAGATTTCGTCCAGAACTGCAGTCTAATAAATAATCATGTATTTCATTAAAAAACCATTTACGTAGTACTCTCACAAATTTATTAGAGTATACATATTTAACCTGCTCTGGATCAAGTCTAAGATAGTTTCTACCAGTATTATAGTCTTTATGGCCTTTTCCATATTTTTCTATAACATGATTGTAATACTGATTTAAAGTCCCCATCTTAAGATCTTGTATTTCCAACTGAATCATCATTTTTTTTGCCATCTGAATATATGACATTGAAGGAGTTATTGTATATAGATTATTCTTATTTATGTCATTTGGATTGTCATACAACAAAATTGGCAATCTATGCAGCATAATCATAGATTTACCTGATCCTGCGCAACCTTGTACAATTAGATTTTGTCTAAAAGGGGTTTGAATTATTTCTCCTTGGTGTTTTTGAATTGAGAAAACGATATTTTTAAATTCCTTTTCTGCCCTTCGGCTCATTAATTCTTTAAGGAATTCATCAGCAATTATTTCTTGAAAAGTTTCCTGATCAACAGGATAAGTTTGTGATACACTCTTTACTTTATCAAAGAACATTTGAATTCGTCGTTTCATTTTAAGTTTGAAATGAGTTTCAAATACTCCATTCTTATCCTCTACTATACCGTCATATTCAAGTGATGAATTATCTAAAAGATAGTGTCGACAAACTGGCATTTTCCAGCTGAGAATTAATGGGGTCCCTAAACAGCCAGGATCATAAAAAGAATGAAGCCCTACTTTTATTTCATTCTCTTCTTCAACGGAATCATAACTACTGCATTCCACTATAAGTCGAGTATCATATAGTTCATCTTTTGTCCGAACAAGTTCTTTCATATCCTCTGAGATAGATTTCTTCGATTCTTGATTCAGAATCAACTCTCCATAAGTATCAGGAAGACAATTATCCTTAATTTTCTTAATCTGTAACTCGGCATCCGTATAGCTTTTATCCAAATCAAGAATGATCTGATCCATCTTCCTAATTAAATCTTCAAGGATCTCCTGTTCTTCGTTAATCAATTGTTCTTGAGTTATAACCATAACTGGTCTCCTTATTAAATATTAGGAACTTCGTAAAATGCTCTTAGCATACGCGTTGTGTTTTTTCCCTTAAATCTCATACATGGGAAATACTTAGTAATAATAATATTGCCTTGTGAGAAAAAATCTGCAGAAGATAATGGCTCTCCAAACCAAATAATCTCTTTATCGACAATAGTAAAGGGTGTAGTAACATATGACTTTTTGCATGAATATCTCTCAAACTCTTTTGGAATTGCCGTGTTTTCATCAAAACGAATTAAGATTTTTATTCCCTTCTTTTCTACTGCTTTCAAACATGTTATCATTCTCATTAATGCATCTTCATCTTCGTCCATAGGACCTGGCACTTCGATGAAAATATCCTTTTTAGCCTCATTAAGATCTTTCAAAAATCTATTCCAGGAATCCTCTTCATCTCGATCTCCAAGAAAAATATTCGTATTTTCATCTTCTTCGGTCCCTATTTCATCAAAGACATCATCCCCTTTAATTATAGAATCGTTTGAATGTATTTCTCTCATTAATTTCGCAAACATTAGTTGTTTATCTAATTTTTTACGTATAAAGAAATCTTTGTTTGCTATCAATACAAACTTCCCTTGTGCCCTGGTAATAGCAACATTAAACAATCTATTAGCTTTATTATCTTTTTTTGAAGTCAATAGTGTTCCAGGATACGGCATTCTATAACAATCCACTGCATCATAGATTATTACTGGTTTTTCTGATCCTTGAAACTGATGAACTGTAGCAGCCATAACTCTGTTATACTTTTTATGAATAGTTCTTAAATCCCTTATCATCGCAAAGATCAATCTGGCCTGTGCACTATAAGGAGTAATTATCCCAACATCATATTGATCAATATACATATCAGCTATAAAGATGCTCATTAGTGCTGATAAAAGATTTATACGTGACCCATCCATAGTCTTAATGCAAACAGAATAGGTTTCACTTAAATCAACCATTCCAATAGAACTTCCTGAAAAAGGTTCCATATCAGCTATAGGCTTACGATGACCAAAAACTGAACTCGGTGTTAACAACATATTTTTATACATATGCTCACCTGCAAACCCGGCTATTTCCGGATGCATACGATACTGTTCATTTAACAAAACAAGCCAATTATGGCCATAATCCTGCTCGACCGCATAAACAATCTGTGCATACTCAAAGATATCTCTTTTAAGAAAAGTATCCTCCGGATTCTGAACAATAGCAGGCAATTGGCAAAAATCTCCCAAGCAGCAAAAACTCTCTTTTGCTAAACCAGCCGCAAATACTACCTGTGGAACGAAGGCCATACTTGCCTCATCAAAAAGAACAAGATCAAATTTCTGCTCATATATAGCGCTGTCAATAATAGCTTTAGAAACAGTAGTCGCAACAAAAGATGCTTCATGTACTAACTTGATTTCTTCAGATAACAATTTAGACCTTATCTTCTGAATACGCTTTTTTATTTCAATCTTCTGTGGATTATTCTTTCCTCTAACTTTTTTTCTTTTCTCAATTAGTTCATAGTACTCTTCCGCTAAATCAGAATGATTCAATAAAACATATCCATATGAAGTAAACTCATCATGTTCCAGGAGTTCAATCATTCTGGGATAGCCATAGCGGATAATTTTCCCTTTATTATTCTCAGACATTGATGCTACCTTTAGCAAGGCTCCATCCACAGATACATTACTATATGACAGCATTAATACTCTTTTTTTACGGTTTATGAACTCCATAGCTATTCTTGCCAAGGTAGTTGTTTTTCCAGTTCCAGGAGGACCCCAAACAAAAGTGATCTTTTGAGACTCAGCTTTTACGACAGCTTTATTCTGTCCAGTTTCAATGAATCCCTTTTTATCTACCATAGCTTTCCTTTGACTAATTAATTCAAAAGCTATATCTGAGTCACTGTACCTCATTTCTTTTAACCGTTCAATAAGTGGCTCCATTAATCCCCAAGGTGCAGCTGTAAATTCAGCGAATTCTATTTCTTTTCCAAGATCTAATGTGATCTGTATTAAAATAGTAAACTCTTCACAAGAAACTACATGCGCATTTATGATATCTCCAGACAGCCAAATCTTAATTTCTGTACCATCTGGAAAATGGAATTCTGTGTCGGTATCAAAACTATAAATATATATATTCTTTTTGGTGATTATCCTTTCACCATCTACAATTCGATATCTTTTCCCACCGGTTTTTTTAAGATAATTAATTTCCTGTTGAACAGCATTCGAATAAATATTAATAAAATGCTCCAAAGAAGCTTCCTGGGCATGTTCTTGTAATTCGTTTTGTAATTCTTCATCTTCCAGCACTAATATATTTGAAAAAGCCGCTGGAAAAGTGTAAGTTATATTCTCAATACCATTAGAAACGATAACTTTATCTCCATTTATTTTTACTATTCGCCCTTTTCTATTTGTAAGACGGTTCATAACGCGCATACCGATTAAAGAATCTTTTATCATTTATACTTCTCTCTATTCATTTCAGACATAACTTAATTAACACATAATCCATTGGATAATTTGTTTTCATACATCAATATCTATAAATATATAATGCAAAAAAGAAGGCTACAACTATATAGCCTTCAAGCATATGTATTTATTTATTATTCATCAACAGTAACACCCGTTTCTTCATCTGCAGTAACACCCGTTTCTTCATCTACAGTAACGCCTGTTTCTTCATCTACAGTAACGCCTGTTTCTTCATCTACAGTAATGCCTGTTTCTACTTCTATAGGCCGGCTAACTTTTTTATCCAGAGAAGAATCAGTTGTCTTTTTGGATAATTCTCCACCAGAAACTGATTTTTTACCAGATGTTTGAGACTTGTAATCGTCTTTATCAACGTTAATATTATAAAGAACCGGTGATACAGGCATAGCTTCCCAACCATCTGTCTCTATTCCAGCATAATTAACAACATACAACTTTTCTACATATATTATTTTGCCATCTTCGTCAACGCCTTGAAACATTACCCGGATTTTTTCGTTGCTTCCATCTCCTCTTATCTTATCTACAACAACAGCACAGGCTCGTTGACAGAATCCTGAAAACCTGTTTTCCGGATACTTATCTGTATCTAAAGGGATACCCTTAAGCTTTTTTGCATATTTTTTAACATTAGCTTCATCAGCTATTTTATAAACTGTATTCTTCCTTGCATAAAAACTATATACTTTTCCAATCTCATAATATTCAAAAGGATATGATGCATAATAACTATCTATCATCTTACTTTGGTCTCCTTATATTTAACTAATATTATATACGCCTTGATCTGTAGGTATTTTAATCCATCGGTCTTTATTATGATCAAGCAACAACACTTCAAGTGTACCATATTCCTTATCAATTGTCATGTAAATCCTATATTGATAAGTTCCCAAATCACTGATTTTAATGGTGCCTAGTTTATTCAAACTATCTGGCGTTCTCTGAACAACATCTAGGCTCATTCTAGATGCATTCTGATCTACACATTTTATTCTTCTAGATATCCCTTTACGAGTTTTTTTATTAATTTTTGTATCCTTAATAGGTATACCTTTTCCTAAAACTACAATCATATCATTATTTAATGAATCTAAAATGCCATAATCACAATCTACTATATCTTCAATCATACTTTGGCTCTCATAACCCACATGAGCTAAACCACGCACAATACTGGTCATTACTTCACTATCAATATAGTTTTTATGTTTTGCAATTCTTCTAACAGCCAGATCTTCTCGGTCCTCCATTAAAGAAAACCTTCTATTGAATCTATCATGTAATAATTCTTGTACCGCAGGAATTAATGATGAGCCACCAGCAATGATAACCTGGTCAATATCATATTCATCTTCAATTTCTCCTGATTCACATGCAGCATCTAAACAATTCTCTATAAGATTGTCGATATCTTCGAGCATATCATCTATAGCACGTTCAAAGTTATCCCTAGTAATGAGTTCTTTATCAAGAACTACTGGTCCTCCAATAAAAGAAAAGAATACCTTTACCCTTCTTGATAGATCCATTTTACATTCTTCAACTTCATCGATTAGCTGTATCCCGACCGGATCATTAAGCATCCATTGCCACAATTCTTCACCTGAAAAAGATTTATTGATATTAAACTGACGCAAAATATTTTTTATTCCATATTTTGGCACTATAGCATTAATAAAAAACAATCGATTGATCTCTTCTCCTGCTTTTGACAACCTTTCTTTAGCAATTACTTCATGAGGATGTAAAATATCATTTTCAATATTGTTCTTTAGATTTACTAATGCAACATCTAATGTTCCACCACCGAAATCAAAAATAAATACCTTTTTATTTTCTCTGAGATTAATTCCATAATGAACAGCTACAGCTAAAGGTTCTGAAACAAACTGGGTCTGCTTGTCCGCTTCCTTTAAACTTTTATAAAAACCCGCTTTTACTAAAGCTTTTTTGAGAATGTTCTTAGCTGATTCATCAAAAGCTACTGGAACACCGAGCACAACTCCATTCATCTCTATTTCTAGATATTCCAAATGTTTTTCTGCTTCTAACCGAAGCTTTTTGAATATTTCAGCAATGATATCTACACCGTAAACAGTCTTTCCATCAATAACATATCGCAGATCATTTCGTTCTTTTTCTAGTTGACTTTTTATTTGCTTTATAAAAAGACCTTTTTCATAATTTCCAGAATCACAGAAACAATTTTTGGCTTCATCTCCCACATAGATGGAATCTTTCGTAACATATGCAAGAGAAGGCAGTACTGTGACAGGATGTCTTTGTCTCATTTCTACTACATAAGTATGCACACCATCCTCTTCACAAAAACATAGCGCAATAGATGAGTTAGTTGTTCCAAAATCGATTCCATATTTATATGCCATATTAATTCTCTCCTTCAAATGGAATTACAGTTGCATACTCTACTTTTTCTTCTGTCTCTCCACTACCACTTGCATCTGCTATTTTATATCTATAACCTAATGTTTTTACAATAACTTTATTGTCTCTGTTAGTATTTCCCGTTTCGTATCTATGAATTTTGTTGTTATAATCTATCGATTTTTGTGATTTCCAAGTTTCAAATGACTCCATTGATGATACATCTAAGGCTTCCAATCCTTCTCTGAACTTTCCAATGCATTCCGATAGCTGTTCTATAATTGTTTCCTGTTTTATAATCCCGTTATGTCTTTTCAAATCAAAAACTAATGTTTCTATTCTATCCATCGGACCATACATTGCAGAGAATGCCCTAGCCGCACTATCTTCTTCCTGCCTTACTATCAACCTGTTTGCTCTTCTTAGTTCTTTATTTTTTCTTCTTAAGTCCTGATCATATTTTTGTATAATTAAAATAAGCAGTTCCTGATTGATTATCTTTTGTTTTTTCATTGCCAAGACAAAGTCTGAAATCATAATATCACTTGCATCCAAACACTTTTTAAAACTTCGTAATGCCCTTCCTTTTAATCCTCCTGCATAACGAACCAGATTGTTTTCGTCTCCAACAGTATTCATAATATAGTTCCATACATCAGTCTCATAAATATGGTTCCACAATTCTCTAAAAGAATACTTATCATCAGACAAATCATGAATTACTGCATAATCAAACAGAATTCTAAAAGTCTTATCATCACATAGCTGTTCGTATGTTCCATTAAAATTATTTATCAAATAATATAGCAGTATATCTGTATTATCATCCAAATATTCTCTTACATTCTTATCATCTAAGTCTATTAGTCCTTTTTGGATTAATAAATAGATAACATCAATCTCTTTTGTAATACAACAATCATCTTTTAGCACTTTAATAATATTATCTACTGAGATTCCCCTTGTTTTCCCATCAATATAGAACTGTTCAATCTCTTCTTCAGATAATAGTTTTTTAATTAATTTCTTTTCATTACTATAATTATCTTCATTTAAGTATTCAAAACATCTTGACCTTTTTATATGCAAATTATCATCATAATGAACTGCATCTCTTTTTATCAAATCAATATTTGGTCCAATAAGTTCCAACAATTTAAGGCCTTCATCAATAACATGCTGTCTCTCGGACTGCTCTTTTTCCAAATTAGTTTTTTCTTCACTACAAGTATTTATTTTTTTCTGTATATTATTTATTTGACTTTTTAATTCTGCAATATTATTTTCCGGTTGTTCATCTTTACAGTCACTATTTAATCCTGATTCTTGTATATTAATCGCTGCTTTCCCTTTGTTATTATCAGGAAACTTTTCATCATTCTCAAGGTTTTGTTCTCTTGCTACCAACTTATAGTCTATTATACTTTCATCTTTCAAACCAATACTATCAACACTCAAATCTTTTTGATCCAACTCACTAGTTTTGTTTACTACACTAATGTCCTTCTTTTTATTTAAAGATCCTTCTGATTTATTATTGTCTACTAATCTATTCAATTTGGAAGTTAACTTCTTTAGGTTCTTCTCATAATTAACTATTTTGTCATTTAACTGTTTGATTTCTTGACTCTTATTATTTCTAAGATTCTTTTTTTTATCCAGATCTGATTCCTTTTCTGACACATACTTCAAAATAGTGTTAATAGCGTATTTATCTATATATGGAAGTATATGCTCCTTAAAATCAAGCAACGATAAACTCACACATTGTTTTATAGTTTTTTCATCATCTCTACTATATAAAGGTTTAACACTACTATACTTTTCAGCTTTATCCCGCAATAATCCAGATGAAGAATGGCATATTAAGCAAGTAATCTCAGGAAGTTTATAATCTTCCAGTTCATATAGTTCTTCTGGATATTTGCGGAAGGTACTAACAATTTGAGACTTTACAAACCTATTAACTTCTTTTCCATTTCTTTTCTTTGCAAGTGTCTCATTAAATATCTTTGTCAGTTCTGCTAGATGCTTATTTGTAATATTCATCTAGAAATAACTCCTTTCCTCAAACATGAAAATATCCATATTACAATAATCAAAAAAGTGGATGATTCTAAATACTAGCTATCTTTTCCTTTTCTTTTTATTATCAGATTCTTCTGATTTTCTTTCAAAAACATTTTGTTAGGATATAGTGCTGCAACAATAGTCCCCTTATCTAATTCATCATATTGTTCTTCCTCTTCATGTAAAATAATTTCTGCCCGTAACTTAACCCTCTTTAACAATTCTGATTCTCTTGACTCTGAAGAACTTGTTTTTGCCGCTTCAGGTCTGATACCATAATCTGTTAATTCAGATATGACTCTTTTTATAGTTGATTCAGGATTACGATAGTATTCACTTCCTCTTATTCTTATGAATCTCCATCCAAGACGTTCAAGAATAGTTTGCCGTTCCATATCCTCACGAATCTTAGCTTCACCACTATGCCAACGTTCGCCATCACACTCGATAGCAACCATCTTTTTACCAAACATTACGACCATATCCAATCGATATGCCCCCACTTTCCATTGTTGCTCTAAATGATACCCACGATCAATCAGAGCTGTAGCTACTGCCACTTCAAACGGTGAATCAGCATGTGCCTCAACTTCTGCATGTGTTATTTCTATAGACTGTGGGTTAATGGAATAATCAATTAATATCTTTCGGATATCCCCTGGCTTTAAATCATTTGCTGAATCAAGCGAATCTACTACCCATAATTGATCCCTTGCGCGACTGGCTGCAACATTATATCGTTTCCTGTATGAATCATCCGGCCCATAGTTTTGCATTCTGATAGGCCCTTTTCCATCTCCACTGACGACCAGACTTAAGAAAATAACATCTCTCTCATCCCCCTGAAAGTTAGCTGAATTCCCGCACAATATTTGTCGTTTTACAATATCTTTAGGATCTAGTTGTTCTTCAATGAATCTTTGAATTACTTTTACCTGCTCATCACCGAGCAATGAGATAATACCAAAACTTTTACCTTCATATTCTGGTTGTTCCATACAGGCCCGCATCAAAGCAATGATTGTCTTAGCTTCTTTAGTATTTGTTTTTCCACGGCCATCCCTCTCTCCATCAATGACACGATAATTAACTACTGCGGGTAATAGAATACTATTGCTGGCATCCCTAAGAGGTTTAATTTTGTAATCATAGGATAGCATATTACTAAAACCGATAATTTCGGGCACACATCTAAAGTGTTCCCTCAGCATTAATGGTTGGAAAGTTGTTGCCGCAATATCATATATCGAAGTTTTAGCATTATATAAATGGGCATTAGGAATTTTCCCTTTTATATACATCTCCTGCAATGATGTCATTTTATCCACTTCAACACCAACAGCCATAGGACTAACCTGCTTATCATCACCAACAATAATCAATTTTTTCCCCATATACAAAATAGCTAAAGATGAAATATCGGATTGACTTGCCTCATCAATAATAATAATGTCGAACCGATTGCTTTTGGGGTTTAGACTTTCCAAAGCTTTATTAATAGGCATTATCCACCCAGGAACGGCCATTTGACACTTGGTCATCAATTTACGCGCTTCAGCCTTTAACATAGGCGCCTGTTTACCAGTCCCTTTACCAATACGTTTTACAGTTTGCTTCCATCCTTGTAAAGCCTGTTTCATATCGATATTTACTTCAGTTCGTCTCAAAAGGTGATACCAACTACTTTTCTCGGCATACTTCGCTGTAATACGCCGGTATTCTTTGCTTAAACGAATACTATCATTCTGAAGCTCTGAAAAAGGTTTTTCTATAATCTCTTCTACAAGTCCATATAATTGTTTCCATTTCCAAGCATCTTCAATATTACCAGGAACAGTTACCTGCCCATGAATTCCTATACGATTTCGAATCGCTTCAGCCCATTCTGGCGCTAAGGGATCTATTGTTTTTAACATCTCATCTCGGTTTTTTTGCAATTCATACTTATCATACATCTTCTCAAGTTCTGCATATCCTCGAGCATAAGCTGTTACATCCCCATTTTCTATAGCATATACTAAGTGAGTACAAATTTTACTGTTTCCTCTTTTATCAGCAAGCAATACTGATTTAGTCATATTTAATGTCTTTATATAGTTTTCCTCTTTTATAACAGACAAACCCAAGTCACAAAGAACTGGTATTACTTTATCAACTCCAGTCAATATTTTATCTGTGGCAACAATATCTGAATCAAAAACATTCGTTCCAAAAATATGTTTATGTGGTAAACCAACTGCAGCTATTTTTTCCAATAGAGGCTGATAATCAGTGCTATACCAGTCAAGGTATTTCTTAATATATGGAATCCAGTTTTTGGCTATTCTTTCTTGATTTTCTGTATCTAAATCAAAGAATTTAGTAATATTATGCTTAGATATTAGTTCATTCCAATAATCAGAGCATTGTTGACGAATCGCTTCAAATTCAATCAAATGAAGAATAATGTCACAATCCTCAGCTGATTGAACCTGATTTCCATTAATTGTTACTGAAGAAAGAGCCGCAACATATTCTTTATGAAACATTAATGTAAACTTACTAATTTTACCTTTCTCATCAAATATAGTCTTCATTTTCTCGAAAGGCTCTTTTAATTCTTCTTTTTTATCAGGATTAGTAAATTGTATAGTTAATCCAAATTGTTCAGAAACTATTTGTTCAGCATACTCACATGTTTTCTGAATCTGGTCTATCAATTTAAACCAATTTTGACGGTATGCTCCTCCCTTTTTCCCATCAACAGCTGCTGCTTTCATCCAATTTTCAACATTGTCAAAGGAACTGATGAACTCTTTCAGATCATTAATGGCTTGGACATTTGGATAATCTATTAGAACTTTGCCAAATCTCCCTTCAAAACAAATTTGTTTTTCATCTCTTATATTAAGAACACTAATCCCAGTTTCATCCATTAATTCATTTTTTTGACTGATAACACTTTGTAAAGCTTCCCATGTTGTTAAAAAATCTGCCGGTGTCATTATCTCCTTAGGAGATGGTATATCATTAGATAATTCCAACTCATCTGCAGCTGTTATGCTTTCATTACTCCTATACAGATAAGCCAGCTGTCCAAAACTAAGGGGGAGAGGTGCACGAAGTCTGACTTTACCAGGAATGTATGATAAATCTTCCATATGCTCCAAAACGAATGATGCCGCCATTGAAGGAGAAATACCTTCTCCGTTATAAACAATACAGTTGCATTCCTGATTAATAATTGCGAATATTTTCCGCCTTACTTCAGCTAACTGACTGATTATATCCCGTCGCCTTCCAAAAAGATCATCCATCTCTCGTTTCAGTTCGTGGGATGTTGTTTTAGACATATAGCTTGTAATTCCATCAACTGATTTTTCCATATCAACATTGGAATCATCTAGTATAATCCTTTTTAATTAACTGTACATTTAGGTTGTGGTGTGATATCATATAGACGAAGCACAAAGGAGGGCTATCTGTATGAAAT
>ODAJ011933811.1_pt1 | contig 18969 bp, 19 predicted proteins | sample 1539241 | NCBI WGS metagenome assembly ODAJ01 (sample SAMN02144231, study PRJEB22623) | gut metagenome | biome: sheep rumen | host: Ovis aries | place: New Zealand | reverse complement strand
ATATAGCTGACTATTATCATATCAATCCTATGTATGGTACGGATGAAGACTTAGATGAATTAATCAACGAGGCTAGTAAAAGAGATATTGGTCTTATGATGGATATGGTCTTTAACCATACTTCAACAGACCATGAATGGTTCCAGAAAGCACTACAGGGAGATCCCTATTACCAGGACTTCTATATCTTCAAAGACTCAAAAGACATCCCTAATAACTGGGTGTCTAAGTTTGGTGGGCCAGCCTGGAACTATGCTCCAGAATTGAAGAAGTGGTATTTATGTCTCTTTGATAAGACACAGGCTGACTTAAACTGGGACAATCCTCATGTACGTGAAGAACTTAAGAATGTCATTCGCTTCTGGAAAGAAAGAGGTATTAAGGGCTTTAGATTTGATGTCATCAATCTAATTTCTAAAGGAAGCTATGACAACGACTATGAAGGTGATGGCCGTCGTTACTATACTGATGGGCCACATGTCCATGAATATATCCATGAATTAGTTCATGATACAGGTATCAAGGATATGATAACTGTGGGAGAAATGAGCTCAACATCACTCGAAGACTGCATCAAGTATTCTAATAGTGAAAGAGAAGAACTCAAAATGACATTTAGCTTCCACCATCTCAAAGTTGACTACAAAGACAACAAGAAATGGGAACTCATGGATCCTGATTATAAGAAACTTAAAGAACTCTTCAAGAACTGGCAGCTTGGTATGCAGGCAGGACATGGCTGGAATGCCTTGTTCTGGTGCAACCATGATCAGCCAAGAATTGTTTCTCGCTTTGGCGATGAAGGGAAGTACTGGAAAGAATCTGCCAAGATGCTTGCGACAATGATTCATATGATGCAAGGTACACCTTATATTTATCAAGGTGAAGAGCTGGGCATGTTGAATAGTCATTATGAAGATATTTCTGAATATCGTGATGTTGAAAGCTTAAATTATTATAAAATATTGCTTGAAGAAGGACATACAAGAGAAGAAGCACTCCATATACTCAGTGCCCGTTCTCGTGATAATAGCCGTTCTGCCATGCAATGGGATGACAGCACTTATGCCGGCTTCTCTGACCATGAACCATGGATCACTATGCCTCATACAGACAAACATATTAATGTCAAAGAAGAAATCAATGACAAGGATTCTATCCTGAATTACTATAAACAGCTTGTCGAACTGAGACATGAACTTCCTGTCATTAGTGAAGGCACAATCAGCTTCCTTTATGATGACCGAGAAGATATTATGAGCTATCAACGTCAATATGAAGATGATGAACTTGTTGTTATTTGTAATATGTGGAATCAGGATACAACAGTTACGCTAGAAGATTGTTATTTAAGCTACACAACACTTCTTTCCAATTACCCAATAACAGTAGAAAAAACACTAAAACTTCCACCTTATGCTACAATTGTATTACGTAAATAAAGGGGCTGCATTTAGCCCCTTTAATATTGTTAATATGTTTCCTATATATGAAAAAGGTATTGAGCATATAGTTATTTCATTTCATAATTAGTCCTCAAGAATTATTCCTTTTGAAAAGAGTACTGCTTGACCTGCAACTTTCACTCTATCTCCACAAAGCTTTGTAGAGAGAATACCACTTCTTTCTGATGCTTGAAAACATATGAGTTCTTGCTTTCTTAATCGATGACACCAATAAGGCGTAATCATGCAGTGCGTACTGCCAGTAACAGGATCTTCAGGAATACCTAGCTTAGGTGCAAATACACGACTGATACAATCAAAGTCTTCTTGATCAGCGTGTGCTGTAACAGCAACTATTAATCCTTCAAGTTCTTTGATCTTGTTTAGGTTAGGTTTTAGATTTCTTACTGAAGCTGCATCTGGTAATACAAGCATTAAATCTCGATCAATATAGGCTTCTATTGGACGTATGCCAAGAGCTTCTTCCATTTGATCTGTAACTTCAACCTTGTTAAGAGTGTATGCAGGAAAATCCATCTCATAAAGATCATCTTTACGTTTTACAATTACTTTTCCAACCTGTGTTTTGAAGGATACTTCTTGTTGATCTTTCTCATAATAATTGAAAATGACATAGGATGTACCTAGTGTCGCATGACCACAGAAGTCTATTTCACCACCTGGTGTAAACCAACGTAAATGATACGTATTTCCTTCTTTTACTACAAAGGCTGTTTCTGAGAAATTGTTTTCTTTGGCAATGCTTTGCATTAACTTGTCATCAGGCCACACGTCAAGAATACATACAGCAGCTTGGTTTCCTGCAAATACTTTATTTGTAAAAGCATCAACAATATATTGTTTCATAATAATATCACCTATATTCATATAAATCACTTTAATTGTTTTTTAGAAGAATAATTGAATAAGAAGCATATAAGTCATTGTCCCACCAGCGATTGACAACAACATCTGTTTCTTCCAAAGATGAAGAGCGACAGTTACACCAATGGCAATCAATTCAGGAATACCATGTGTGTCTGAAAGAATCGATACATCTTTTAAACAATAAACCACTAACATGCCAAAGATGGCACAAGGCAACGCTTTGCCAAGATAGAGAATATATTGTGGGGTTGGCTTCTTATCTGAGAAGATGAGAAAAGGCAAATATCTTGTCAACATTGTTCCTAAAATACACATGGCGATAGTGATAATTTGTTGGGGGATTGTCATTGGACTCATTGTGCATTTTCCTCGCTTTCTGAATAGGCTGTACTGATAGGCTTTTTAAAGAGTGTAAGGAGTATGATGATGGCCATCATAGCAGGAATCATGAAATGATTCTTGCCCAGAATAATTAAACATAGAGCTGTGGCGATAATGCCAATTAATCCTGTATATTTCTTCTTTTCTTTCATCCATTGATTCATAAAAATTGTCACAAACATCGCTGTCATGACAAAATCAAGTCCTTTGGTATTAAAGTGGAGATAGGGCCCAATCAGTCCACCAATAGTTGCACCAGACACCCAGTACAAATGATTCAACAATGTCACAAAAAACATAAACCAGCCTCGATCCACGTCTTCAGGAATATCAGCAGTATAATTAATAGAAAATGTTTCATCACACATTCCAAAAATCAAATAATATTTCTTCCAACCCATATCCTTATACTTATCCAACATTGCAATACCATAGAATAAATGTCTTGCCTGGATCAGTAATGTCATTGTAAGTGCAGCTACAGGGGCAAAAGGTGACATTAAGAGGGTAACGGCAATAAACTCTAAAGAACCACCAAAGATCAGTAAACTCATAAAGAATGGATAAACAAATGAGAATCCATTCTTATTCATTAAAATCCCATAAGCCAAGGCAAGAAACCAGAAACCTGCAAAGATGGGTATGGTATAGGGGAATGCGGCTTTCAATGCTTTTGTTTTCATAGAGATTCTCCTTTTTTATTGCCTCTATTCTAAAATAAACAGTATAAAAAGACAAAGAAAAAAGAAGTTCTTCTTGGGAGGAAAAGGACTTCTTCTTCAATGTCGAAAATGTTTTGTCGAAATATTTTCAAAGGGAAATTTTTTATGTACTTTGGGGAAAGTATTTATGGTGTCAGTTCTCTACTGACAAGCTTAGTATAAGCCTCATTTATGAACACAATGTGTACAATATGTTTTCATAAAGTAATTTGTGTTAAGAAAATATTATTTTATGTATAGAAATGAAAAAGAAGTCTTTCTTGGGAGGAAAAAGGCTTCTCTTTCATATAAAGAATGTTTTGGAAATACTATTAGGGAAAGTATTTATATTGTCAGCTCTTTCTGACACCTATAATATAAGTTTTTAATATGAACATAATATGTACAATAGGATTTAGTTATATAATTATTTCTGAATACAGTATTCTATTCTTGATTATATTGTAGTTTCTAAACAAAAAGAAGTCTTTACTTGGGAGGAGTAGACTTCTTCTTGTTTGTCGATATTATTTTGTCGAAATATTTCAAAAGGGAAAATTTATGTGGTCAACTCTTGGTTGACGAGGTTAATATATGTGAGTTATATGAACGGAATGTGTACTTTTTAACTGTTTGCGCTTACACTTTTTTCTTTATTTTTCTCTTTCAAATAATCAATATATTTCATACCCCACTTCTCTATTTCATTAAGAACAGGTGTAAAAGAATAGCCAATATCCGTCAATGCGTATTCTACTCTAGGTGGTATTTCAGGATAAACCTTACGCTTAATTAAACCTTCCTGCTCTAAATACTTTAATTGTGAAGAGAGTGTGGCTTGGGTGATATCAATATTTCTTTGTAGTTCTTTAAAACGTACTGGTCCATCAGATAATTCATGTAGAATGAGGATTGCCCACTTGCCTTTAATAAGCTGTTGAGTTGTCACGAAAGGACATTTCCCAAACAAATTTGCCTTTTCACATTGTTCTTTTTTCATAAAAGCCTCCATTACTCAAGTGTTTGATACTAACTTTATAAAATAATCCTACTTGTTTTTCTTTAGTTCTATTATATGATAGAGGAAAAGAAATTCAAGAAAATATAGTGAGTATGAAATAAATACTAATGGAGGTTAAACTATGAGTGTATTTGAAAAATATCAAGGTAAGAGAGTCGATGTCAATTATGAGACAGGTTATCATTTTGTGATTGAATATTTATCAGAAAATGAATTAAAGTGGACAGCCTTGGCAAAGCGTGCCGAAGGTGCCCCTGAAGTTGAAAAGGAACTTTATGATTCATATGAAATAGGAGAAGATGAGTATATGATTAACTGGATTGAAGAAACAGGATTAGTTGTATCTCAGATTGCGAATTTTAGAGAAGGAACTGCTTATGCCTTTATGACATGGCCTGATGAAAATGCCCATGGTCATCGTGCAAAGCTTCTTCATAAAGGAACACTTACAGTATTAGAAGATTAGGAGGAATGATGATATGAGAATGCCAGTTATATTTTCAGGACATGGAAGTCCAATGGTTGCCTTAGAAGATAATGAAATCACCCATGGAATGCAAAAAGTAGGTGAAGATGTCTTAAAGAAATATGGTAAACCAAAAGCTATCTTAGCTATTTCTGCCCATTGGTATATTGGTGAAACAGCTATTCAGTCCGCTAATCCCCCAAAGCAGGTCTATGACATGTATGGCTTTCCAAAAGAACTCTATGAATTAAAATATCCAGTACAAGGAAGTCAGGAACTGACAAACGAAGTCTTAAAGACATTAGGGCCTGAAGTCAAGGTTAATGATGACTGGGGTATTGATCATGGAACTTGGTCCGTTCTTGTTCATATGTTCCCTGAGGCTAATATTCCTGTTGTACAATTATCAGTGAATAAATACTTTACACCTCGTAAGGCTTATGAAATTGGTCAGAAGCTTGCGAAACTGAGAGATGAAGGCTATTTGATCTTTGCGAGTGGTAATGTTGTTCATAACTTAATGCGTGTCGAATGGGATAATCCCCATGGCACTGAAATGACGGATAGATTTAATAGCTATATTGTAGATAAAGTAAGTCAGCGTGATGATGAAGCTGTACTGAACTTCACAACACATCCTGATGCAGCCTATGCTGTACCAACACCGGACCACTTCATGCCACTCTTCTATATCCTAGGCGCAACACAAAATGAAGTCCCACAAGTCTTCAACAATGTTGCCAACTTAGGATCGATGGCAATGACGGGATTTATCTTTGGGATGTAAACACAAAAGAATATTGAAGAGAGGACATATGCATAAGTGCTAATGTCCTCTTTTTTTCAAAGATATTTCTGCTTAATCTTTCTTCTTTGTATTTAAAATACTTGAACGAAGGAATGGAGTTGTGCATCTCTTTCAAATTTCTTATTACTCGTGAACGACATATCAACTAAAGGATGGGAATCATTTGTGAGAATGCAATGATCTAATTCAAAAAAACTATGAGGAAGACTTATGCTTCACTCTTTTCGTTTCCATGATAAAAGTGTAAACTGAGAGTTAAATGGAGAGATGTCTATGAAAACGAATAAATTAGTACAGGGTGCTATGATTGCGGCTATGTTTGGCGTCATGAGTATTCTTAATACAATGAGTGGAACAATGTTTGATACGTTAATAGGCTATTTTATGGTTGTGCCTTTTGTCTACTATAGCTACCACAGCCGATTAAGAGAGAGTCTTATTGTAGCTCTTGTATCACTCTTTATTGTCTTTTTACAAGGACAGCTGATGTTTAGCTTAATTGCCCTAGAGACATGTGGCTTTGGAATCGTTATTGGCGAGTGCTTGAAGCGTAAGAAGAGTGGTGGTGTCATGCTTTTTTCAAGCTTTATCGTATCCTTTATTATTAATATCTTGATCTATGAAGTCTTTGCAGGGGTCTTAGGTATATCAATGCATAGAGAGATGGTGGAAATGTATGACATGATTGTCAAACAAGTACCAACTATGAAACAAAGATTATCTGTTACAACATTTACAAGCCTTATTCCCCTTGCCATACTCTTTATGAGTGTCTTAGAAAGTTATGTTGTGATCTTATTGACACAGGTGGTTTTAATGCGTGTTGTCAAAAACAAAATTCAGTTCCCAGCTTTCTTCCATATCGCTTATTTCAAGCTTAATCGTGTTGTCGGTTATATTGTCTTAGTTGTTTATCTCGTCTGTCAGGCTCTCTTAGCTCGCAATAATAATATCGTATTACGTTATCTTGATGTCATTGCGATGGTGATTATTATGGTTGATGGGATGAGTGTGGTGAGTTTCTATTTGTTGGAACATCATCCTAAGCTTGCTGGAGTAAGTATTATCTTGTTGTTTATTCCACCTATTAATATGGCTTTATTGCTTGTGGGGATCATTGACATAATAAGTGATTTAAAAGCGAAAATTATGTATAATAGGAAGGTCAAAGAAGGAGGGATGTAAGATGACGAAGAAGGTCGCATTAGTACGTAATATTATTATTGCGCTATTGTTTTTAGAAATCATTATCTTTTATGGATTATATGGCATTTTTTCAATGATCAATATGTTACCCTTTTCCCTCTATGTCACAATTCGTAATGGTATTCTGATTGCTTTACTCTTTTATTTAGGATATGTGTTGAATAGTAATGCAGTGAGTGTTGCGGAAGCATTAAATGAAGATAGTAATAATGCTTTGATCTTTGGTGGTGTAGGTATTATTCAATATGATGAAAGTCGTAATATTACCTGGATCTCTGATCTCTTATCTGCCATGGGATTAAAAATTATCGGTCTGAAATTACTGGACTGGCAACCTACATTAGCTGGTTTATTTGAAAGTGATGATATACGTATTATTGATGTTAAAGGTAAGAAGTTTGAATGTTATAATTCTGAAGAAACACGCATGATCTTTTTGAAAGATATTACCCAATACTATTCATTGGAACAGGATTATGATGATGGTCAGATCTGTATGGCCTATATTACCATTGATAACTTTGATGAGACATTGGAGAATGCTGATGAATCTAAGGCTGCACAAATACAATCAACAAGTCGTAAGGTGATTGTTGATTGGGCTTATGAGAATGGTATGATCATTAGACGTTTTAAGTCCGGTGGTTATATGGCTTTCTTTAATGAACGTATCTATAAGAAGCTCGTTGAAGATAAGTTCTCTATTCTTGATGAATTCAAGAAAAAAAGCATGGAGCTCGATGAAGTCATTACGCTTTCCATTGGGATTGGTCGAGGGACAAGAGTTTTAAGAGAGCTAGAAGAGAATGCCACAGCTGCCTTACGTCTGACCTATAGTCGTGGTGGTGATCAGGTTGTTATTAAGAGTGGTAAGGATAATATTCGTTTCTTTGGTGGTACTACGGATACTTATGAAAAGTCATCCAAGGTCCGTGCCCGTGTTATTGCGACAAGCTTATCAGGCGTAATAAAACGTTCCAGCAATGTCTTTGTCATGGGACATAAGTTCTCTGATCTTGATTCATTAGGTGGATCATTGGCTATGGCAAGACTTGTTGAGGCCTATGATAAGAAAGTAAAGATTGTCATAGATTTTAATTCACTTGAAGAAAAAACACGTTATGTTGCGATGAAGATGCGTGAAGATGATCGCTATGAGGACTTGCTTTGTAGCTATAATGAAGCATTGGAGATGGTCAATAAAGATAGTTTATTGGTCCTTGTCGATCATCATAAGTCATCACTCTCAATTGCCTCTGGTTTATTAGATGTGGTTAAGAATAAGGTTGTCATTGATCACCATCGTCGTGGTGAAGACTTCATTGAAATGCCTATTCTTACATATTTAGAGCCTTCTGCTTCATCAACAGTAGAACTTATTGTAGAATTATGTGGGTATCAGAATGTTGATGTGAAATTCAATGAAATGGATGCGACAATCATGTATGCTGGTATGTTGGTTGATACAAACTACTTCAAGCAGCGTGTGGGTGTCCGTACATTCCAGTCAGCAGCACGTTTAAAAGAGCTGAATGCGAATGTTGTACAAGCCTATGAATTATTGGAAGATTCTTTTGAAAAGACAAAGGAAATCCTTGATATCACCAAGACTGCTGTACGATATCGTGATCATATTCTTATTGCTCATGGTGAAGAAAATGAAGAACATCAGTCATCAGCTCTTGCCAAGGCAAGTAATCAGCTGCTTAGTGTACAGGATGTTCTTGCCACCTTTACAGTGGGACGTTTAAATAAGAATACAGTTGCGATTTCAGGACGATCAAGTCGTGATATTAATGTCCAGATGATTATGGAAAAGCTTGGTGGTGGTGGTCATTTTACGATGGCTGCCTGCCAGATTACTGATAAGTCCATTGATGAAGTGATTGAAATGCTTCATAATGCGATTGATGCTTATTTTAATGAAAGAGGAGATGTTTAATATGAAAGTTATTTTATTAGAAGATGTAAGAAAAGTGGGTAAAAAGAATGAAATTGTTGATGTGGCAGATGGTTATGGCCAGAACTTCCTCATTAAGAATCATAAAGCTGTTCTTGCAACAGCAGGTGAACGTCGTAATCTTGATCGTTTAAAAGCCCAGGAAGCAGCTAATCAGGAAGTATTAAAGGAAGAAGCAGAAGCAACTGCTAAAAGACTTGAAACAATTGTCTTAAAATTTAATGCATCAGTTGGCAAGGATGGTCTTTCTACTTCTTATGTTTCAACGAAACAGATTGTTAAGGAATTAAGAGAAAAATATGATATTAGAGTGGATAAGAGAAAGATTATTAATCCACATCCAATTGCTGCTTTTGGTAAGACAGAAGTAGAAGTTGAATTGTTTAAAGGTGTTATTGGTAAGATTACTGTTGAATTGATTGCGAAGTAAGGGAGAATCTATGGAAAGAGAATTACCCCATGACCAACAAGCTGAACAGGCTTTACTAGGGGCTATGTTGATTGACAAGGATGCTTGTTCAGAAGTTATCAATATCGCTATTCCTGATGATTTCTTCTATGATAGCCATAAGGTAATCTTTGCGGCTATGAAAGCTTTGCAGGAAGAACGTCAGCCGGTTGATGTTACGACACTTACAACTTACCTGATGGACAAAAAGGAGCTTGATCGTATTGGTGGGGTGAACTACTTATTAACCCTTTCCCAGTCCGTTCCTACAACTGCCCATACACAATATTATCTTAAGATTCTTAATGATAAAGCATTGTTGAGACGTCTTATTAAGGAATCAACTGATATCATTACAAAGAGCTATGATGATATTGGAAATATGAATGATTTTATTAATGATGTTGAAAGAGATTTCTTGGCGGTGACAAGAGACCGTAATGCGGGTGAATTTAAGAATATTGATGAAGTCGTTGATAATGTCACAAAGCGCTTAAACATTCTTCAGAAGAATGGTGGTATCGTATCAGGTGTTAAGACGGGTTATCGAGATCTTGACAAACTAACATCAGGGTTCCAAAAAGGTGACTTGGTCATACTTGCAGCCCGTCCTTCCGTCGGAAAAACAGCCTTTGCCCTCAATGTTGCGAATAACTCGTCATATAATTCAAAAGAAGCAGTGGCTGTCTTTTCGCTTGAAATGCCTGCAGAACAGCTTGTAACGAGATTAATCTGTTGTGCTGGATCCATCAACAATGATTCCCTTAAAACTGGTTCCATTCTCAAGGAAAATCCTAACAAGTACTATGCGGCAGCTGATAAAGTCATGCATGATAATCTTTATATCGATGATACACCAGGTATTAAAGTTGGGGAGATAGCAGCTAAATGTCGTCGTCTTAAACAGGATGTTGGCTTAAAGCTCGTCATCATTGACTACTTACAGCTCATTTCAGGACCAAACAATTCGAAAGAAAGCCGACAACAAGAAGTATCCGATATCTCAAGAAGCTTGAAGGCTATGGCAAGAGAACTAGAATGTCCTGTTATTGCCTTATCACAGTTATCACGTGCCGTTGAACAGCGTAAAGGTAAGCCAATGCTTTCGGATTTACGTGAATCCGGTGCCATTGAACAGGATGCTGATATCGTCGCGTTTTTGCATCGTGAAGACTATCAGAATAAAGAAAAAGAAGCGGAAACAAATGGCTTAACAGAAATCGTTGTGGCCAAACATCGTAATGGTGCAACAGCCGATATTCCTGTTGTCTTTGAAAAGCAATATTCACGCTTCTCTGACTATACTACTAAACAAGTTCCTGAAGCTAGTGATGGTGTAAGAGACTTAAGACTATAGATGATATTTCAAAAGAACGGATAACCATAAAGGTATAATCCGTTCTTTTTTATGCGAGTTAAGATCTTATATGATAAAGTTTGTTGTACATGTTTGTGGGAAGTTCATGTATAATAGAAAAGCTGAAGGGAGATTTGTGGAATGTATAATCAATATAGTGAAGGCTGGCTTGAAGTGATTTGTGGATGTATGTTTGCAGGCAAGACAGAGGAACTCATTCGTAGAATTAATGTTCTTACATTTGCTAAAAAGAAAATCATCGTTTTCAAACCTAAAATAGATAATCGTTATTCAGAAACAGAAATTGTATCCCATGCGGGGGCCCATGTACCATGTGTTGTTGTTAGTAAAGCAACAGATATCTTAGAAAATATTCAACCTGATACCGATGTTGTAGCGATTGATGAAGTACAGTTCTTTGATCAGGATGTTGTAGATGTTTGTGAATACTTAGCTGATAGTGGTTTGCGTGTTATGGTGGCGGGATTGGATAAGGATTTCCGTGGTGAACCATTTGGTGTTTTACCAGATTTACTAACACGTGCTGAATTTGTCACAAAACTTACAGCAGTATGTGCTAAATGTGGTGCTCCTGCGACAAGAACACAGCGTATTGTCAATGGCAAGCCTGCTAGCTTTGATGATCCCATTGTCTTGGTGGGAGCTAAGGAAGCTTATGAGCCAAGATGCCGTCATTGTCATGAAGTCCTTGATAAACCATTTAAATTCAAGAAAATCAAACATCGTTAATACAAAGTTCATATTCATTCAATAACATATAGAATGTCGAGAGAAATAACATCATAGTTCTCTCCTATTCCCCTTAAAGGTACCTTTTCCCCAGGTATCTTTTTTTGTCATTTCTCCGAGGGACATCCGAAAGACATGTCAGGATAATGTATTCTAGTGAGCGTTGGTGTATCATTAGAATCTTTTTATTTATATGTAAAAAATTCCAATAAATGATATTAAATACTAAATTGGGAATGAATACCAACAATGGCTAGAAATGTTTACATTGAAATGAAAGCGGTTTAGAATCTTAAGTGTAAGAAAAAGAGATAAGAAAACCGGTTCATAGATCTCAAATTAGGAGGATAAGAATTATGGAAAAGTTTAATGTTTGTATTGTTGGTGGTGGAAGTACTTATACACTTGGTTTCTTAAAGTCATTTGTTAGATTAAAAGAAGAATTTCCTATTAAAAAATTAGTCTTATTTGATATTGATGGTGATCGTCAAAGACCAATAGGTGAATATGGAAAAATTTTATTCAAAGAAAGATTCCCAGAATTAGATTTCTCTTATACAACAGATCCTGCTGAAGCTTATCCAGAAATGGATTTCATCTTTATGCAGATGAGAGCTGGCGGTTTACCAATGCGTAGAAAAGATGAACATATTCCATTAAGCATGGGTAAGATTGGACAGGAAACTGTCGGTGCTGGGGGCATGGCTTATGGCTTACGTTCATGTGTGGATATGATTGAAGCTGTTCATCAAATTAGAGAATATTCTCCAAATGCATGGATTCTCAATTATTCAAATCCTGCTGCTATCGTAGCCGAAGCTCTTCGTAGAGAATTCCCTGATGATCAAAGAATTCTGAATATCTGTGATCAACCTGAAAATATTATTCGTTCTGTATCAAGATTACTTAATGTTGATTGGAACTCTTTAGATCCTGTATATTTTGGATTGAATCACTATGGATGGTTCACACATATTTATGATAAGAAGACAGGTGAAGATTTATTACCTCTTATCCGTAAAACAGTTCATGAAAAAGGCTTCTTACCTCAGGATGCAGAGCAGCGTGATAAGAGCTGGTTAGATACTTATGGATTCGTTCAAACAATGATGGAAGATTTCCCTGACTATATTCCAAATACATATGATGGATATTATCTCTATCCAGAATATAAATGTTCTCATTTGAATCCAGAATATACACGTGCAGATGAAGTTATTGATGGTCGTGAAAAGAGAGTCTTTGCCGAAGCAGCAGAAGTCATTAAAGAAGGTAAAGTTGGTGATCGATTCCATGCCATTTCTGATGCACATGCTGAAATGATGATTAAAGTTGCTGAAGCCATTGCTTTTAATACAAATCAGAGATTTATTGTCATTGTTAAGAATGATGGTGCAATCGCAAACTTACAGAATGATGCAATGGTTGAGGTAGTCGCAGAACTTGGTATTAATGGACCTCGTCCAATGCGTGTTGGCACTATTCCACAGTTCTATTATGGCTTACTTGCTCAGCAGGTTTCATGCGAAAAACTTATTGTAGATGCATATTATGAGCATTCTTATCAGAAAGCCTTAGAAGCCTTCACGCTTAATAGACTCATCAATGATGCAAAGAAAGCACGTGAACTTCTTGATGCACTTGTTGAAGCAAATAAAGGTCAGTGGCCTGAATTAAAATAGCCGAAAGGTAAAAGGGAGATTTGTATGAAGAAAAGTAAAGTGATGGACTTCTTCTCTGCCCTAGGTAGAAGTCTTATGATGCCAATCGCTGCATTAGCAGCGTGCGGTATCGTTCTTGGGTTATCTTCTGCATTGATGAAGCCTCAGGTTGTGGCTGCATTACCATGGCTTGGCACAGGCGTCGTGGGTTTCATCATCATGATGCTCAACAAAGTATCAGGTGTTGTCTTTACGCTTTTACCTGTTCTCTTCGCTATTTCAATTGCCATGGGATTAGCTAAGGAGGATAAGGAAGTTGCAGCCTTCGCCGGTTTTATTGGCTATTATACATTCCTTGTTGCAAGCTCTTTAGTGATTTCAACAAAGATTATCAATTTCTCAGCCATGAAGATTTCGCCAATTCTAGGTGTTGAGACAGTAGATATGGGGGCTGTTGCCGGTATCTTGGTCGGATGTCTGACAGCATACCTTCATAATAAACACCATAAAGTTGTTTTCCCTGCGGCTGTAGCGTTCTATGGTGGTAAAAGATTTGTTGCCCTGGTTGTTACATTGGGGTGTGCACTTCTTGGTATTGTTATGCCATTTGTCTGGAATCCTCTTTCAATGGGAATAGATACAATTGGTACGTTAATTAACGCGAGTGGATCATTCGGGGTATTCTTGTTTGGTTTCTTAGAAAGACTGTTAATTCCTACAGGTCTTCATCATGTCCTAAATGGCTTATTCCGTACGACATCACTTGGTGGTACATTCAATGGTGTTGAAGGCTGTTTGAATATTTTCTTACAAAATGTAGATAAAGTACCTTTAAGGACATTGGAACCTTATACAAGATTCCTTGGCCAAGGGAAAATGCCATTTATGATGTTTGGTTTACCTGCTGCAGCACTTGCCATTTATAGAACATCACCTGATGAAAAGAAACCTAAGGTGAAAGCATTAATGATTGCTGGTGTTGCTGCATCCTTCGTGTCTGGTATTACTGAACCTATTGAATTTGCATTCTTATTTGTTGCTCCAGCATTATTTGTATTCCATGCTGTGATGGGTGGTATTTCATTTATGTTGATGAGTGTTCTACATGTCATTATTGGTAATACTGGTGGTGGTTTAATTGATTTCTTTATTTGGGGTGTCTTCCAGCCCGGTTCACACTGGTATTGGGTCATTGTTGTAGGTGCAGTCTATGCAGTCATTTATTATTCGGTATTCAAATGGTATCTTGCTAAGAAACAAATATCAATTGATGTTGCTGCGGATGATGATTCAGATGATGAAGGTGAGATGACTGTTGATGAAAAAATGCAGAATGTTGCTGCAAATGTTATTGAAGGTCTAGGTGGCTTTAAGAATATTGTTGCAGTGAATAATTGTATTTCAAGACTCCGTGTAGATGTAAAGGATATGAGTAAGACAAATGACAATATTCTTAAGAAAACAGGTTCTCTAGGTATTGTTAGACCAAGTGAAACGCATATACAGGTTATTTATGGACCTAAGGTAGAAGTGGTAGCTGATGCCGTTAGACAGGTTTTAAAATATTAGAAAAGCTCCCAATTAGGGAGCTTTCGTATTTGTGAGAAGATCAATAACGATTTGTATGATCAGGAATGTTGATAGTTTGTTATGAACTTCATCATGTTGACCTGTATAGATAGGAATATTAATGTATTTATTAAGTTCATTAGGGATTGGTGAACTACAAATCCAGCTAACAATTGCACCACGGTCATGTAGATTTTCAAGAATATTTTGGTATTCTGGGTGCGCATGTTCAGTGAGTAAAAGAATAAAAGAATTTTCAGGAATTGTCTTTGATAGCGAAGCAAGAGTATCAATCCAATTTATTGATATGCAAGGGATATCCAATGTTGTAAGAATATCATACATATATTGAGCAGGTATTGAGGAAATGTTACGGCCGTAAATATAGAATGGCTGACATGTTTTGACGTAAGTGACAATCTGTCTAAGCTGATTCTCATTTATTGTAGAAAGACAATCATCGAGCTGAGCTTTCATGACAGGAATGATTCTTGCATAAGGATCATTTGTAACATTATTTGCTGAACGGAGTTTAAGCTTGAATTCTGAAAATCCACGACATCCAAGCTTTTGACAAAAACGAACGATACTTGCATTAGAAACAAAGAGCTCATTACACAAGTCTGATATTTTCATCCAACTGACTTTTTGACGATTTTCTTGAACATAATGAAGAATGGTTTGATCGGTATAAGTTAATTTATTTTCATCTATTGTATCAAGGAAATAACTCATGTTGATCATCTCCCTTCTTAAATGTATCAAGATATTGAGCAAGTGCATCAATAATATAGAAGATGGCAACACGTGATGTGAATTCAGCACCATCTCTCATTCTTTCCTCAGTAAAGAAGCGCAAATTATAATCAGAATATTTCGCAATTTCACTTTCCGTATATGGTGTAAAACTAATGATTTTCATACCATGCATATGGGCAAGCTTAGCGAGTTCAATTGTTTTTGCCCATTTTCCTGAAGCGCTAATAAGAACAAGAATGCTATCTGAAGATAATGAAGATATTTTGTGTTTAGCCATTTTTGTGGAATGAAGGGGATAGACATATTGTCGTCCTCTTCTCATGAGTACTTGAACGAAGTAATTGGCAATATTATCAGTAATGCCGCCTGGCATAAATACAAAAACAGGGATATTTGAATGAAGTATTTCTGAAGTTCTGACTAACTCTTCTGAGCTAACTAAAGAAAGAGATCCTTTGATATCTTTTTTCAGGTTTCTAATAATTTCATCAAAAGAAAGTATCTCTCCATTACCTGTTTTATTGTTGACTGAAGTTGTTTTCTCTTGCTTTAAGAAAAATTTGAGTTCTGGGAAACCAGAAAAGCCAATTTTCTTACACAAACGAATAACTGATGATGGCGAACAAGGAATGGATGAGGCAAGTGTCTTAACATCCATTGTGATAACTTCATCAATATGTTGATAGATATAATTGAGAATATTCATATCACTATTAGTGAGATTACGAAGTGTTTCATCAGATAAGTTCAGATTAATCATATATTCACCAATCCTCTGTTTGATTTAATAATATTATAGTGTTAGCTCATGATATATTCAATGATGTGAAAAGAGGTAAATTTATGTTTCATTTATTTAATAGAAAGAAAGAAGATTTGATTGTAGCTCCATTTGATGGTGAGATGTTTTCCATCACAAAAGTAAATGATCCAGTATTTGCGCAGAAGATGATGGGTGATGGTATTGCTCTGAAGTCAACTAAAGACAAACTCACAGTTTGTGCACCTGCAACTGGTCAACTCGAAGTGCTCTTTAATACAGGTCATGCCTTTGGTATTGCATTAGAAAGTGGTGTCAAAGTACTTGTTCACATTGGTTTGGACACTGTTAATGCGCAGGGGGATGGGTTTAAAGTGCTCAATAAAAAACAGGGTGACTTTGTTAAAGCACTAGATCCAATTGTCGAAGTAGATCTTGCTAAGCTTTCTAAAGACTATGATACAACAGTTATGGTAGTCGTAACAGAAGCAGCGGGAAAACAAATAACATTCAAAAAGCCTATGCATGTGGCCTTAGGAGATTCTCTTATACAGTAAACAAAGAACCATCACAAGTTGATGGTTTTTTCTTGCATTATAATGAATATATGATAATATATACATATGAAGAGATAAACATATGAAAGGAGTATTCATGAAACCTATACAGGAAGAAGAAATTACTGATTTAGCTGATTTATTTAAGATTTTTAGTGATTCTACAAGATTAAGAATTCTCTTCTCCCTCATGGATGGAGAAAAGAACGTTACAGAACTAACTCAAGATCTTGACATGACCCAATCCAATGTTAGCCATAGCCTAAGCATACTTAAGACGAATAAACTCGTAAAGCCAAGAAGAGATGGCAAAGCCATTTATTATTCACTTGCGGATGATCATGTAAAGACAATTATTGCAATGGGAAGAGACCATATTGAAGAGGAATAGGAGACATTATTATGAAAAAGAAATTTAAGATCTATGTTGATTGTGCAAACTGTGCTGCCAAGATGGAAGATGCAGCAAAGAAAGTTGATGGCGTTATTGATGCCAAAGTAACTTTCATGACACAAAAGATGATGGTTGAAGCAGAAGATGCAAGAATGGATGAAGTTTTAGAAAATGTTCAGAAAGCTTGTAAAAAAGTAGAACCTGATTGTGAATTCTATCTTTAGAAGGGGGAATCTCTATGAGTTCTTTGAACCCAAGACAGAAAAGAAATCTACGTGATATTCTTGTGAGTTTGGTATTATTCTTTGGCCTTATTGCCATTGAAAAACTTGTACCACAAGTAGGGAATAATCGCTTATATATGTTTTTATTATTCTTAGTGCCTTATTTTATTGTTGGACATAATGTTGTAAGAAAGGCGTTGCTGGCTATTAAGAATTTTCAGGGTTTTGATGAATCATTCTTAATGACATTAGCAACAGTAGGTGCCTTTGCGACAGGTGAAAATGCCGAAGCCGTAGCTGTTATGTTGTTCTACCAGGTTGGTGAATGGTTCCAGGATTATGCCGTTGATAAGAGCAGACGTTCGATTACTGCTTTAATGGATATTATGCCGGATGAAGCTCATGTTGAAGTAAATGGTGAAATTGAGACGATGGATCCTGATGATGTAGAAGTAGGTAGTATTGTTGTTGTAAAGGCTGGAGAAAAGATTCCTCTTGATGGTAAGGTTGTCGAAGGACACTCGATGGTGAATACGGCTGCTATTACTGGTGAAAGTGTGCCTAGAAGTGTAACCCTGGGAGATGAAATCTATTCTGGTAGTATTAATGGCGAAGGCTTGCTGAAGATTCAGACGACCAAGGCTTATGAAGATTCTACAGTCTCTAAGATCCTAGAAATGGTTGAAAATGCGGCCGAAAAGAAATCCAAGACAGAGAACTTCATTACGAAGTTTGCTCGTATCTATACGCCAGCCGTCGTTATTGGGGCAATTGTACTGGCTATTGTACCATCACTGATTACAGGTGAATGGCTCAAATGGCTTTATCGTGCTTGTACATTCCTTGTCATATCATGTCCATGTGCTATTGTTGTATCGGTGCCACTTTCTTTCTTTGGTGGGATTGGTGCTGCAAGTAAGCAAGGGATCCTTGTCAAGGGCTCAAACTATCTAGAAGCTATTAATGATGTAACAACGATTGTCACAGATAAGACGGGTACATTGACAAAGGGGACATTCTCAGTTGTTGATATTATTCCTAATAGTATTCTTACAAAGAAACAAGTCTTACGTGAAGCAGCATTAATTGAATCACTTTCAACCCACCCAATAGCTTCTTCCATAAAAGAAGCAGCAGTCAAATATGGCTTAAATATCAATTCAAAGCAAGTCTTTGATATTCAGAACATAACGGGTATGGGTATGAGCGGTAAAGTGAATGGCAAAACAATCTATGTCGGTAATGCCAAGCTCATGAAAGAACATGATATTCCTTATATTGAAAATACGAATGAGAGCTCTACAGTTGTTTATGTTGGTGCTGATCATGATTTCCTTGGAACAATACTGATAGCTGATGAAATCAAGGATAATGCCGTAAGTGCCTTAAGACATCTTAAGAACAGTGGTATTGAAAAGATAGTCATGTTGACAGGGGATAAGAAGAGTGTCGCTGAAAGTGTTGCCAAGAAGCTGGGTGTGGATGAAGTACGTGCTGAGCTTTTGCCTGGTGATAAAGTCAATGCCGTTGAGGAAATCCTTAAAACATCTTCAAACAAAAATCGTGTTGCATATGTTGGTGATGGTATTAATGATGCACCTGTCTTAACGCGTT
>ODAJ011621556.1_pt1 | contig 18974 bp, 18 predicted proteins | sample 1539241 | NCBI WGS metagenome assembly ODAJ01 (sample SAMN02144231, study PRJEB22623) | gut metagenome | biome: sheep rumen | host: Ovis aries | place: New Zealand | reverse complement strand
CCGCATAAGGAGGGATGTCCTTCGTTACTACAGCGCCCGCACCAATAACAGCACCATTCCCGATTCGTACACCGTCAAGGACTGTCACATTTGCCCCAATAAAAACATCGTTGCCGATAATTGTCTTCTTTGATTCGGCAATCTTATTCTCAGAGCACAAGGTCATGCCATTCTGCTTGGCTGTAGAATAAAACATCGGAGAAGTGGAGATACCGCCCGTTGGATGAATACCCAAACCGCAACAGAAATTCGGGCCGATCGAACTAAATCTACCAATCACACAATTATTAATGCTGGCATTTTTTGAAATGTACGAATAATCGCCCAAAGATACTGATCGAAGGAAATATGGAGGATATATCTTTGTGTTTTTCCCGAACGACGTCTTTTTGATTTCTGATTTCGTCAAAGAATAACCAACCGTTCGTCCTCGAAGGATAATCGGGGAATCCAAAACCCTTCCAAGCAATTTCTGAAAATAGAACTTAATACTCATTTATGAAAGAGCTTTTTTATTCGGGAGAGCCACTGTTTTCTATAGCGTTTGCTAAACCAATAACCAGAATAAAAGTGGTATATGATTCTTGCCGCTCGTTTATTTTCTTGGATAGGGATACGTTTGACTGAGATATACTTGGCCAATTCTTTGATATCAAAACTGGATATAGCACTACAATTCACACCAGTACCATCAAAACCGATATTATTCGTCAGAGATGTATGTGGATACAACGTGAGACCACCTTCTCTCAGAATGATGCCATGCCATTTGATAAACCACGTATACATCTGACCATTTTTATTAGCTACCAGTTGTTTTTGAAGATAGTCTCCTCCAAATTTATTAAACTCTCTCCAACGAGTACTCCAATAGGCAAATAACTCATCAATATCATTACTAAAATGCATCCACGCACGTTTCCAGGTAGCCCAACCACCACCAGGATAAGGGACCTCATAAAAGAAAGTCTCAGGGAGATTCCCCTTATGCGGATACATATATCCTGAAATATGCATTACTTTTACATCATTCTCGTAAAGAGCCAAGGCGTCATTCATGTAACGAAGGAACCCGATAGACGTAATCACATCATCTTCCAACGTTATCACGCGACCATATTGGTTAACAATATCAGTTACAGCGTTAATAATGTTATCAGCGAGTCCCCAGTTATATTCCCTTTCAATGACATGAATCTCTTTGAATCCCTTGGCGGAATGAGCTACAACTCTATTTTGCAAAATCATCCGACGTTGTTCTATCGTCGCATTACTTTTTGCACCATCGCAATAAATATACAATACACTTTCTTTCGCCAAATCATTATTAGATAAGGCTTCCAGTGTTTTATTCAAATGGTCAGGTCTGTTATAAGAAAAAACTAAAACTGGAGCAGGGTTCATTTGATAATCATTCCATCTATACATTCCCGATGGAGAACGATATAATCATTGTAATTCTTCATTCCATCAACAAGTACAGGAGTTAAGCCAAGTTCAAATAAGACGCGGTCAGTATCTTTATTATGCTTTCCCCATGTATAAGCAAAAAAAGGGATGTAACAAGGATGAGAGACCAAGACTTCTTGGCAATTTAATACATTCAACTTAAACTGATCCTCTGTAAGCGTTCTAGCATTAAGATGCTCGTAACCATGAGAAGCGATAGAAATCAAAGGGGAGACCAGACTGAATAATTGCTCTCTGGTCATATACTGTCGCTTAATGACCTGATAAATATCCGCATCAGGATCAACTTCCTTTATTCGGGTCACATCCTCAACTTTGTAAGAATGCCCATCCAAATATTTTGCATTGATAAAACACGTTAAAGGGATACTATGTCTTTCTAGCCAAGGCCAAACCTTGTTGACAGTCCGTAGTCCGTCGTCCGTCGTCAAAACAGCATATCTGCCCAATCGAATTCGATCACTCTTAATCCGTTTATACGCAGATCCTAGGGATATGAATTTATATTTTTTTCTCAGTGATAAGATGTTGGAATAGAAGACATCCGTCTGAGTCCAATCCTCAAGGGCGCTCACGAAAGGATCTCTCACATCGCTTACATGGTGAAAGACAAAGATCCGTATAGGACGAAGCCACAAGCGTGATATCTTCCGACTAAGCTTATGCAGTAATGACTTCATTTCTCTGAACCACTTAATTGGCGAAACATCGCATCTCGCACCCATGGGCTATAATCCATTATGTTCCCTCCTTCAGTAAAAGTCATTTCTCCAAAAGATGGGGTTCCATCAATTTCATAAAAGTCAATTCTGACATGATTTATTCCCGCACTAAGGTCTTTTGCGATCCTGCTCATTTCGTCAAACGAATCCGGTTTTGGAATAAGACGTTGATGTCTATGAAGCCGAGAAGGTTCTCCATCGGTTAAATTCCATTGCGGATCATACCAATCATAATTTACCCTATGAGTAACAGGGTCTCTATCATAACAGACCAAAATACCAAGTATCTTTCCGTTAAAACACTGGAATTTATAATCAATAATCGATGTGCCTTCACCTAAAGAAGCCAGATACTTTTCCGCAATGATTCTTGGTTGAATCTGAGAATAATGCCATTCTCCCGTTTTTAGGCCAAAAGATGGGGCGATCTCTAACCATCTTTGAAGAGTCTTCTTTAGTTCACTGAAACTAATGCTCTTTTTATCACGACAAATGAAATTCTGACCACTTCCATTTGTAAGCTTTAATACAAAACTCTCTGGTAGTGATTCAAAATCAATTTCCTCAACCCTATTGAATACACCATAGCATTCATTCAAAATCGATCCATATCCCTTGCTACGGACGTAATCACGAACTGCATATTTATCGGCACATTTTATTCGAATAGCCCTTTCCTTCTCATCCTCCATGGCTTTTAAATTCAATGACATTAATAATTCATCAATGTCCCTTGGATGATTGAATCGCGGAAGAAAACCTTTTTGCGAAGCATGCCATAACGCTGTAACCAGCTTGGGGCATTTGAAAAAGAACAAAGGATCCATCGAATCTAATATTCTCGTGCACAAATGCTTAAATTGGCATTTGAAAGCCCTTCGGACTCTATATAATACTCCCGTGTTCTTCATAAAACAATCCACGAGTGTCCAGATGTTCGATTGATTTTCCGATGTTCTGAAACTATATGACACATTTTCATGACATAACGGATATCAAGGATATAACTTTGAACTCTTCTAAAATTCCCCCCAAAAAAGGATGATAGCACTTTTCTAACCAAAAACCGAAGTTGCTTCGAAACACTTTTAGGCTGATTAATATCGTTAAGCTGAACAAGCAACTGTTGCTCTCGGTGATATCGAGAAGTACTTTGAAACGGATTCTTTAATTCCTTACGATGGTCATGCACAATGCGAACAGAAGGACACACCCCTATTTTAAGTTTGTGGAAACAAGCTCGGTTCAAATAGTCATCATCCTCTTCATAATGTTGAAAGATGGGGTCAAAACCGCCTACTGTTTCAATTGTTCTTCTCGGCAGAAGCCATGCAGCAGCGTTAACATAATTCGTCTGATAAATATCTTTCAAATTGTGGCAGTAAAGATCGCTGACAAGTTCACAGCTGCAAAGGTTATTATTGTTTTCCCAAAGCATCCAAAGCCCTTTTTCATCTGCACTTAAATGCATGGGGCTCAGAATCCCGTAATCCACATGGTGCTCGTGGATTCTTACCAATTCTTCAATGACATTGACATCTAATAACCATGTGTCTTGATTCAAAAGAAACACATAATCACAATTGTGCTGGATAGCATAGCTTAGAGCCAGATTGTTACCTTTCCCGAATCCTAGATTGGTACTCGATTCAATCAAGACTATTTCTGGAAACTCTCTTCGAATGAAATCCGCTGTCCCGTCGCTTGAGCAATTGTCCACAACAATCGTTGTTATGGGAATTGTGGAATGGCGCAACGATTCAAAACAACGGCGATACCATTCCATGCCATTAAATGCGACTATAATTACAAAAACTTTCGCTTGCGCCATAGTCCGGAAAGAATTTTGAATGGTTTGATCAGTAAATTGCCCAACTGATAGGATTTAGATTTCCTAGCATTAAAGGCATCAGAGCGAAGTTCATTCATTCTTTTTGCAAATCTTGCGATATCGTCAAAGCAAGCATCCCGAGAAGAGAAAAACAGATCTGCATCCTCTATAAACTCCTTGTCACCAAATCTCATTGCATCGGGTAAGAGATTCAAATACTTGTCAAAACAAATCCTATTTACAATAGACCTTTCTTCATATTTTCTTGCATAATAAAGCTGCTCTTTGAAGACATTCTTCTCATAAAGGAAACGATTCCGTGGATTTGTTTGATTACTTGCGCTACCCAAATGAGACACATGTGTGGCAGTGTCAACGTCAAGGAATCCAACTTTGCTATGTTTGAAGAACTCTAGTGCTAGAGCAAATGATCCATCTATAAAAGGTTCTGAAAAAACGAACTTATCTCGTTCCTCTTTTCGAAACAACCATGTCATAGGAGCGATATAGCCTTGTGACAATAAATGGTCTGTAAATCCAGACGACCGTGGTTTCCCTTTTGCAAAACAAGAAGGGATAACAGATCCTCTGGCTTCATCCAAAAGTGTATAATCCGTGTAACACAAACCATAATCGGGATTCTGCTCCATGAAATCAACTTGTCTCTGTAGTTTATTAGAATCCGTCCAATAATCATCGCATTCACAAAAAGCAATGTACTTTCCCCTAGCACGAGGGTACTGGTATGTATCATTTATACAGACGCCTTTAGAATATTGATTATCGCTCTGTATAATTGGAAAGATTATATCGGGATAACGACGCTGATACTCTCTTATAATCTTAGCAGAACGATCCGTCGAAGCATCATCATGAATAAGTACCTCAAATTTAAAATGGGTTTGCTGCATAACAAATCCATCCAAACACTTACGGATATATTTCTCATGGTTGTATGACAACGCCAATATAGAAACGAGTATCTTTTCGGAATCCATTTGTATCAATAATACGGATCAAAATACTGTTAACACTTTTTTTTCGATAAAGCTAAATTTTGGGGTAATATCCCCAGGTTCTCTTCCCATATAGCCGCCAATTTCAACTTGCCGATTCCCGATTGTAAAAGACACCAAATCACTTTCATTGGCTAAAGGGATAAGATTGTGCCTCTTAGTGAAAACGAGGAGATCAATCGAATAGTTTCCCCAGTTCAGAAAATTCGCCGGGATCAAGCAAGTTTGCTCATATTCACCCATCTCATGATAGTATTCGTAGCAACACTTAGCACCGCTGAAAGAAAACATTTTGTTTCCTTGATCATTTTTCATGTGCATCGTAATCCAAAATGGATCAAAATTCCTTTTTAATCGATATCTGATAAAGACCTCTATTTCATTATCCATTCGAATTGTATCTGTAAAAGCCCCACCTTTTTTTCTAACACCAAATTCCAACAATTCGAACCCTTGCGTGCCAATCTCTGGTACATTCCAGCACTTATAGTTATTCACAGAGCTGTCTCCTCTGAGATAATGAGAAACGATAGGGTCGATTTCTCCCTGATCGACTAACAGTCCATTTTGTAAAATGATACCGTGTTTGCATAATGCTCTAATACTAGTCATATTATGACTTACAAAAAGGACGGTCCGGCCTTCTGTAGAACTAACCTCTCTCATTTTTCCGATTGCTTTCTTCTGAAACTCAGCGTCTCCGACTGCAAGCACTTCATCAACGACAAGAATCTCTGGGTCAAGATGAGCAGCAACAGCAAATCCAAGTCGAACAGTCATGCCGCTAGAATAGCGCTTTACAGGCGTATCTATGTATCGTTCACAACCGGAGAAATCAATGATCTCATCTAACTTCGATGTAATCTCTTGCTTATTCATCCCCATGATGGCTCCATTCATATAAATATTCTCACGCCCAGTCATTTCGGAATGAAACCCTGTTCCAACTTCAAGCAAAGAACCGATTCGACCTCTTGCGCGAATTGTTCCGACAGTGGGACCTGTCACTTTTGATAAAAGCTTCAATAACGTGCTTTTCCCCGCGCCATTTCTACCGATAATACCAACAACATCTCCTTGTTCAACTCTGAAGTCTATATCTTTGAGCGCCCAAATATACTCACTGTTTCCAGCAATGGATCGATCATTGGTTTCTCCGATTTTCAAATAAGGATCTTCTTTTTTAAGAACAGCCGTCTGCCACCAACGGTCAAGGTCGTGTGAAAGTGTTTTGGTAGAAACAAGCCCTAGCCTGTATTGTTTCCCTACATGGTCAAACTCAATTGCTATTGACATATTATGTAAAGATGAATTATATTATCTCAAATGCTTTATGATTTTTTCATAAATAGTCCCACTTCGGAACCACAAAAAGTACAGAATGAATGGTAGTGATCGATACTTTCTTACGGTTTCCGTTAATACTATATCAGGGTAATTGGCCTTTATAAAACGGTCCCAGTTGTTTAATCTTTCCTTTGCTAAAGCATATGGGAGCTCGCTTAATTCTCTATAATGGTGAGTACAGAAAGCTGAATAGTGATCATCCGCCCAAGCCCTCCTTGTCGATCCAACCGGTATTTCGTGGCGGTGTTTTTTTATAAAAGAAAGGACCTGTTTAAGAACGATGGTCACGTTGTCGAATCTTTTTGCTCTGACGATTGGATCAAAACTCTGTCCCGGTCGCCCGATAAGGTAATGATATACATTGAGATTTGTATAGATGAAACTATCTGCAGCCATTATCGGTAACACTTGGAGTATGATATCGTCATACATGACATGTTCACAAAAGACTGGAGAGTACTTTTTCATGAGTGTTGTCCGATAGACAGTAGTCGTCAAGTAAGTAAGATGAGGCCCATTACCACTATTCATCCAATCATAGGTGTCCGCATCATAAACAACATCTGCCTCCATATTTATTATGGAGACTATTACTTCTTTGTTTTCTTGCGCATAGAATTTCGTACTATTAATAAAGACCAAATCCGTATCGCAATGATTTAAATAACAGATGAGCTGTTCGAACTGGTCTGTATTATACCAATCATCTGAGTCAAGAAATGCCAAATACTTTCCTACCGCTTCGCCAATCCCTCTATTAAGGGCAGAGCCATGACCACCATTCTTTTGGTTGATGACTCTAAACGATTGAGGGAACCTTTCTACGTATGTGGTTGCAATTACAGCAGATCTATCCTGAGTTCCATCATTAACGATAACGATATCCAGTAAATCTAGTAGATTCTCTGAAACCAATAAAGAATCAAGGCATTTTTTAATGTATTTTTCAACATTATATACCGGGATTACTATTGAGAGAAGCTTGTCCATATACAAATAGGCTAATTGGTCCTAAGTTTAATTGCCAAATCCTTAGCTTCTTTGATATTGTCTTCTATAGAGCAATATATCCAACTGCCATATCTACCGATCGAGTATATATTCATGTCTGCCAGAATGCATCTCTTTTCTATTTTGTCAGCTTCCATTTCTTTCGTAATGTGAACATACGCAGGATTCATAACTACGGTACAGTATGAAATCACTTTGTGATCAGATATCAACTCGGCTTCTTTCAAATCTGTCAAGACCTTATTGAAGCAGTTATCGATATCGATAGGAGCGTCTTCCTTGAAGCCTATTTCAACATAGACAGAAAGCCGATTGTTTTGATATATGTTGTCATAACAACCAACTCGATAGAAAATATACTTATCCTCGGGATAATAGATCCAATTGTTTTTTGTATCCAGTCCTTTTTTATCAAAACCGATATTGAAAACAAGTACCTTATTGCACGAATATAAGGATTTGTCATATTCAATCTTGCAGGCCTTCAAAAGACTAGGGAATGGGATTGAAGAAATAAGATTAGTAAACTCAATCTCCCTATAATTAGTCTTCGCAATTTTCCTTTGCATATCAATAGAAACTAAATATTCCCCGAAAGAGATCTTTTTCATATCGACTCTTTTGCAGATGGAATCAATGTATTCGATGGCACCTCCTTTAGGATATAAGAAAAACGAATTATAAGAGTTCTCTTTACTGGGTTTAAAATTAGCAATTATGTCCTCTTTATTCGCGTATGGGAAAAAACGACCCATCGCGTCAACGTCAAGAGTATTCAAATCGCAGGCGTACAGTTTCTCATTGTATGGGATTAGAAATTTCTCGGCGATTGATTTCCCGAATTTCTTGAATAACATCTCTTTAAAAGAGCGCTCACTAGTATAGGGATTATTGAACAAGTCGTATAAGCAATCAATGAATTCTTCCTGCGTGAGTTGATGGATATTCTTTTGAAACGGATAATCTATCATTCGATTGCCATATCTTATCTGTGTATGTTTGTTAACCTTTAGGATGTGGTCTTGAGGAATACCATCCATCACTTCCTGTTTGATTTCAGGATCTTGAAAATGGAAAAAATGGCCGGAATAATCCCATACGAATCCATCTTTTTTTATAGTTCTGCAATACCCGCCAGGTTCAAGTTCTTTTTCTATAATCAAATAATCATTGTTCGTATAGGCCGCATATGAAAGGCCCGTTATGCCCGCTCCAATAATTAAATCCATAATTCTTCTAATGATTCTAGTCTGTCTTTAATTTTCTATAAAACCTATAGAGTAGAATACCTGGATAACAATTCGTATGAAATCTTCGGTAGTCTTTAATATATCGATAGTTTATCCTTGGTGAAATGCGCATGGAGTTCATAATGCTCCATACGCAAGGATATTCCTGTTTTATTCTATTATCAAAATAGTTTAAGTCCCTAATATCCAGATCTAAATCATTCACAATTAAAAACCGGTCATATACTACATGGCAGGCTAACTCGATCCGATTAACAAAAAAGGCATAATGCTGGTTGTCGATTGACTTATGATGGACCTCGAAACAATGCATAATACTCTTCGTCACTTGCATGATCTGTGAAAGGTTCTTTTTAAAAACCAGCGGATCCATTGTTTGCCCCTCGCGGCCTATGAGATACTTATATACAATACCGCTGAAATATCGAATGGAATGAACTGAAAGTATCGGTATAAAAACCCATTCCTGATCGGTATATGAAATACCCTCAGTTTGGTGATACTTCATTCTTCGTAGATTATCTGTTTTATAAGTAACGGCCGGGTTTAAAAAAAGTTTTTCTTTTGGTAAGTCTTTGCAAGATAAATCCCGAGTAGTATCTAATCCATAATGGATGTGATTAATAACGTTTCCTTCTGGGTTTACTTGGACGAAATCCGATAATACCATATCGGAATCACAACCATTTAAGTAAGAGAGGAACGATGAAAAGACCGCGCTATTATATTGATCGTCCGCATCCAGAATCTTTATATACTTCCCTTTAGCTTCCTTTAATCCACGATTGACACACGACCCGTAATTGCCATTCTCTTTATCTATTACGCGGAATGAGTCCGGGTATTGTTTCACATATTCATGGGCAATCAGCGATGATTTGTCTTTACTGCCGTCATTGACAACAATGACTTCAAGAAACTGCATTAGGGAGGGAGAAACGATTAAAGAATCAAGAGTATTCTTCAAATAATACTCCATATTGTACGTGGGGACAACGACAGTAAGGACCTTATTCATAAAGAGTAAAGCTAAATCAGGGAGCCAATGACTCTTTTAAACAAATTGCCACATCTCGTCTTTATTCGGGCCTGACGCATTCGTTTGATCTCCTTTTCTCTTTCTTTCAAGAACACATAATAGGGTTTTTCTGCAGAAAGGAACCAAAAAGAGCCATGGTATGAACCGGCCTTTACAGGAGTCATATAATCCCCGTACTGTTTTGATAGGATTTGATCATACCCTATTGGAACCGGTATTCGAATGTCCTCGAATGGAAGCAAAACAGTTTCATCATACCAATGTTTATTACGAAGAAAATGCTCTGGGTCAACAATGAAAGAAATACAAGAAACATTCTTACAATCTTCAATTCTATATCGTCGAAGTACCGTTTCAAGTTTTAACAATAGACTAGGAAGGATTCTATTTCTAAACAAGCAATCTAAAGAAGAAAAAGGATGTATGGGATCCCATCCAGATGCAATCTTATGCATTCTTTGAAGTATCCTGGTCCTTTGTTCTGCCAATATTTTAAACTCTGTCGGATTATCTGGTATTGCATCATATGGAAAGATATCAATGAAAATACCCATATGAAACCTATAGCCAGAGATTGCCTGATCAAGTATAACAGCCGATGTGCCATTCATTCGTAGTTGTGCATGACCTATATAGTAGTCATTGTCGTAATAGGTACACTGAAAGAAGAAAGGATGTTCAAACTCCTTTGGAGCAATTTCAACCAACTTGTCATAGTCATTCCGCAACATCGCCATATCAATATCGTCATCCCAAGGGATATAGCCATGCTCCCTGACAGTTCCCAAGAGAGTACCACCGTCAGCCCAAATCTTCAGGTTATACTTCTCGCAGACCGACAGAAGTTTTTGCAGAAGGTCCATTTGAATCTTCCAAATCTGCTTCATCTCAGCAGAAACCGTAAATCCTCTCCGAACTTCTTCCTCCAGGTTCATTGCTGTTCCAGTCTCTTTTTCTTATAAAAAAAGCTCTCCACCCCATATTTATGTGCATCAGCCTCATAGCGGACAATGACGTCTTTGAATACCTCGTCGTATTGTGGAATGAACAACTCCTCGTGTGCCTCGGTCCTTCGAATGATTTCCCCCGCTAAATCCGCAGTCATCTCAGGGTGTGAAACTCCGCCGGTGAATCCCGTACCTTTCATGGACCCGGGAGAGACCTCCAGAATCCGATTCTTGCTACCCTGAACATCCAATTCCACATTGATGGCTTCGATGAACTTGCTAAGGGCAGCTTTCGTTGCGCTATAAACGCTAAATAAGGGAGAAGAAAGCCTCCCAGCTATGCTGACCATCACACAGCAAGAGAAACCCTCCTTCGAAAGAAGGCGGTCGTAAAAATGCCGGATAATCCGAATCGGAGCGACGGAATTAACAGCAAAACTACTCTGAATGTAATCCTCAGACAAATCCTGAAAAAACTTCAGATGTCCAAATCCAGCCGTGATATACAAAGCTTGGATATCGTCCATCTGGGATAGACACGAATAATCACCCACAGAGAGATCGCAAAAACAAATACGGATTTTATCTGTCAAATAATCTGAAGGGAATTCAGCTTTGTCCAAGACATATACCATTTCACACTCGGCTCTTCCTGCCAAGTTAAGCACAATGGACAACCCAATACCAGAACTTCCTCCTACTACGAGAGCTCTCATTTTACGACATCCGGATTAGGCTGATGGTCGATCTTACTCATCGTGACATGATACCGCTCAAGGACCGTCTTCTTGATCTCAGTGGTCGAAGCTCCTTCACCGCGCGGGAAGTAAAAGACAGTTACCCCTAGTTCCTTCAAGTAGTCATACTTCCCTACCCAATCATCGCCGACGACGAAAACGTCGATATTGAGCTTCTTGACAATCTCGGTATGGTCCAATGACTTTTGCGGAATCACGATATCCGGATACTTGAGCGCCTTGATGATGGCAATCCGCTCCTCGAAAGGAATGATGGGGGGATTCTTATAACTCGCGACCAACTCATCGGTGCTGACCCCCACAATCAAAGTGTCTCCCAGTCCACGGGCGTACTCAATCATCTTAAGATGATTGGAGTGGAACATATCGAAGGTTCCGGAGGTATATACCACGACTCTATTATTGTACATGACTTCTACTGTATTTTGAAAAGCCTTTTTATCAATCTTCCTAACCGTCGGCAGTTGCGTCGGTATTGATACTGAAGATAATAAGGAAGTCCCACCTCTTTCACTGCTCGACGTTTCATTGCAGAAAGGGCCTCTGGATCAACAGCATCAAACCTTTTCATGTGGGCATAAACCATATAAACCCGATTGAGAACATCTTGTTTCGATGCCTGAGATAACTCCTTACCAACTGTCGGCAGCGAATGAATGGCCGAATGAATCTTGATAACCGCGTCAAAACTTGTCTGGTACGAAGGGCAAAACCGTTTCTGCAGGTTCCCCATAGCACTTTCTTCCCGCATCTTGTACTTATATACCGGCGCAGTATTGAAGTGAGTCCGACCATTTGATGCACATACATATTGGACGAGGAAAAGAGTATCTTCCTTTATTTTTATGGACGTATCAAATCTAAGATGATGCCTCCGAATGACTCTGGAACGAAACATCCACATCCACATATACCCCAAATAAGAATAATATTTGGGGCGATTGTTAGACACGATAAGTAACGTTTCCTCTTTAGACAATGTGGTCGTTACGCGTTCGTCTATAGCCTCAAGCAGTTCACCATTGGGTCCAAACCGTTCGTATCCACCTCCTACAATATCCACATCATCACATATGCCGGCAACTAAAGTCTGTAGGCCTCCAGGAAGGAGTTCGTCATCGGAATCGACAAAATAGATCCATTCGCCACAAGCATTGTCCATTCCATTGTTTCGGGCGGAACTTACTCCGCCATTTACTTTATGATAGACCTTAACCCGACTATCCTTCTTAGCATACTCATCACAGACTCTTCCACTGATGTCCGTGCTTCCATCATCGACTAAAACCAGTTCAAAGTCTTGAAAACTTTGTGATAAAAGGCTATCAATACAAGCCGGTAAAAAAGAACTTGTATTATAAACAGGAACTATTAAAGATAGAAGCGGAGTCATTCAATCATGCGTGACGAGTAGCCAAACGAAACTTTCGTCTAATCTTTCTCTTCAACCATTGCTCGAAATCTTTCATCAGAAACTGGTATTTATCTTTTGGTGTAATACTTTTTATAAAGGATAGCCTTTTTAATACCTGAATATATGAATGTTGATTAAATGCGGTTTCCAAAATCCTTAATTCTTCTCGGTTAATTCTCGTAAAAGCACGGGCATCTTTTTCTATACGAAAAATATTATAGGCATTATATGATGCTCTTTCATAGCGTTGTATCTGTGAATCACCGGACCACACGCCTCCGCCATGAATTCGATAAACGCCCATATTGTCTTTTAACAGAGCACCTTTCCCTTCCTTTAAAATGTAATAATAATGGATGTCGTCTCTATAATACTTATACTGGCCAATGGGGATCTTTTTTAAATATTCTCCATTCCGATATAAACTCGTTAAAGGTTGGGTCCACCACCGATCAAAATAATTGTCTAAACTATACTCGATAAAAGAATCCTTTGTTCCGGAAAAGATCTCCGAATAATACGAACAAGCATCAAAAGAATGTGTATCTTGAAAAAAACGGGTGAAATCATGGGAACAAATAATATACTCCGGACGAGTATCTAAAAAATCGACTTGCTTTTGTAATTTCGTTGTATCACACCAATAATCATCACCCTCACAAACTGCAATATACTTGGAATTATCTACCCAGCGATTCAAATATGGCAATTTGCTTTTCTTTTTACTATAATGATTCTCTTTAAGTAATACTATTGTAAAAAAACAGTTCTTGTTTGTATTGTGTCGTGCGAATAAAACCTTACCATATTCAGTTTCCTCTTGATATGCAATTGAAGGGTCTTCGGTCTCGAAATACTTTTTGAAATAATCTCTGATTATCTGCGGAGCGTTATCAGTTGATGCATCGTCCACAATGGTAGCCACAAAAGGGAAATCCGTCTCTTGCATCACAAAACCATTCATAGCATCCTCAATATATGAAGAATGGTTGAACGTGTAACAACGGATACAAACCTTAAACATACAATGGCAAGCAAACACTTATACTTCGACGTCGCTCAGATAACGTATGACTTTTGCTGGCACACCGACAGCAAGGACATAATCCGGAATATCTTTTGTCACAACTGCACCTGCTCCAATTCTGGAGAATTTTCCAATATAATGACAGGATGAAAGGACTGTCACTCTTGAACCAAGTACCGCCCCTTCTCCTATCGTTAATTCTGATGGAATGATGACACTCCTCGGAACAGCAGGATCAGAATGGTAAGAATGATGATGCGTTTCTATAATTACACCATTCGCCAATTTAACATCGTCTTTGATAATCACACTGCCGGAATAATCAATAAAAACATGCTTTGCCAACAGCACATCATCGCCAATGGAGATCGTTCCTTCCAGATAGTGTTGTCTGCTGATATTGACATCATATTCAACTAGCAGATTCTTTCCGGCATTGTATCTTTCGGAATAGGCCTTATTTCTTTTCTCCCTCAAAAGCGATTTTTCGTATTTTACATTTCCGTATTTGATAAAGAATTCTCGGTTATTGTAGAAATCCTTCAGCCACTTTTCTTTTTGGGAATTGTCCTTCTGGTACTTGACGCCAACATTTTCCCTTTCAGTGGTAGACAGAGTCCAAAACCTTTCCTTCTGATACTGGTTGCTCCACATGCCGTACTTGATGAAGACAAAAAGAATATCTAAGAAAAGACCTACTCTTTTTCTCCCGGAGAAAAACTCTCTACTAATCTCTCCCGCATGCTTCCACCCATACGGGAAAACTTGTCTAACTCTTCTGGGACTAATCATTATTTCAAGGCTTGAAACAATTTCTTGATCATGATTTCTTTCGAGACTTGTGCCCGCCATCCAGTATCTTCAAAAATACGACGGCAACTCATCCCAGCGCACTCTTTAGTATCATTATTCTCAACATTATAGGAAATCCTATATCCTAAAGTCTCACCAACACATTTCACACTTTCGGCATAATCGAGTATAGAATACTGTGTATCAATGCCAATATTGTATGTATTTCGACGATCTTTAAGAGCTAGAGAAAGCAAACTAACTATTCCTGACGCGGCATCCTCCACATCTAACAATGCAGCATATTTATTCGGAGCTGATACTGTAAATTCCCCGTCCTTTATTGCCTTTTGAACGAAAAAATAAAGAAATCTCTGAGGCATATTCAAACTCCCAAGCCTTATATTGGTCACATTTGGCAAAGAGGAGACACAGAACATTCTTTCAACAGCATACTTTGCCAAACTATAAGAGTCAATAGGTTGAATAGGAGAATCTTCGTTAGACAACGATCCCGCTTCAAGACGCTTATATACTCCCTGAGAAGAAATATTAATCAAAGACTTAACTTTGAGCTCTTCTAAACGAAAGATCAATCTCTCCGTAAAATCGAATGCTTCAGAAACCACCCCAAGATCATTACTTCGAGGAAAGGCGCAATTGATGACCGTATCAATGCTATTGAAAGACTCCGAATAAAGCTCATCAAGAAAACAATACCTCAATCTGTCATTAGACGGATGAAAAACTGCTTTATCTCCAGGTCTTCCACCAACTGCAACTATTTTATAGGATTGTTTATTTAGTAACAATCCAACTAAATGGTAACCTAGAAATCCTGTAGCACCAGTAATCAATACAGTTTTCATGACCTTCGTGGATATGGATTTAATAGTTGACCGGCATCAAACCTCAAACACATGTCTTTCCCATCTCGGCCAAGAACTTGAATCGAGTCGTTTATCTCCCTAATATCAGCAACCATTTCTTTGATTGTATCACATTCAAGAACAAACCTCAAAACAATTTGTCTCAAAGTATCGCCGCCTGGAACAATATCTCCTTCATGATAACGACATTCCGCATCGACTAAAGATCCAATCCGGGAAATCGTCTCCTCATAACCGACAATCTTGTCGATTTTTCCTCCCTTTGAAACAAAGGATGTTACACAGCAACACTTCCCTTTCAAATAAGGATCATCCTTCGGCAATTCCTGAGAGGAGCAAGACAAGGCATAATCGACAAGGTTTTCCATGAAACTGCTTCCGTTTACCTTCTTCAAAAAACGATATGGGGCTTCTCCAGCACACCGGAGACCAGCCTCAAAAATAGAAAAACTATTGCTCTGCCTATTATAAAAACCTTGAACAAAGAAAACACCCGTAAGCAAGCCTAATGACTTGAGCATCTCTTTAACTGAACTATCCACTTGGGAGACATACTCGTCTATGAAATCAGAAGGATAAATGCGAGCTAACGGAACAGTGGTCACGCTTCCTTCGTGAAGAGCTATTGAGACCCTATTGTCAACACAAGCCAGAGATACCTCTCCATCGACCACTGAATAATGCGCAGAGAACTCTTCTCCCTCGAAATACTCTTCAATGATTATTCTACCTATCCCAGAATGCTCTCTGGCATATTGAACCGCCTTTATTAAATCATCCAACTCTCTACAGATTGAAACTCCCATAGACGCACAGGCATCAACAGGTTTGACCACCACTGGAAGGCGAATGGATGATAAAAAGGACTCTGTTGGATACTCTCCTGTAAAAAAAGTAACAGGACAAGGGACAGAAAACTCAAGACAGAGATTCCGGAAACTCTCCTTATTCTCTACCAAATCCCATTGTTGACGGGAGCAATAGAAAGGAAAACCAAAGTATTCACAAAGTTCCATTGCCTTTAGCAGATTGAACTCGCTGACACCGGCAAAGACGCCATCAATTCCTTTCTCAATGATGAATCGCTTCAATCCATCTAAATCAGCCGTACTAATTAAGACATGGTCATCTGCGAACTGCTTACCTATAGACTCACTTACTGGAAGATTATCAGCTACGATGACAACGGCTCCGTTGTTTTTAGCATATCTAATAATATCTAATGTCCCTACATTAGATCCCAACAGCAAAAGTATCTTTCCTTCAAATGCCTTCAAAACCTTATCGAATCGTCATTGTCAACCACGAAGAAACATTCTTCATGGCTTTTAACATCTCTTCCTCGCACTCAAACCTCAACACTAAGGTGCCAATGGCATTATTTGCCCCCAAGAACCTACATACAGTATCACCATTATGCACCCAGAGGTCTTGCTCGACAACCTCACCAGGGAAATCAGGCGAAATACTGATTTCATGGAACACTCCGTTCTTTTCAGAATGCAGTATTACCTCTGCCCAAAAACCCTTATATGGTTTTTGCTCAACAATCCCAACGGGCTCTCCAACTACCGCACGAGTGATAGAAGTTATCAAATCAACCCCTGTCGCATACCGTATCATTTCACAGAGTCGATTCCCTCCTCCGCGAGGGGTTAGCTCCATGATATAAGGTTTGCCATCCTTCCCAATTCGAGTTTCAATATTATAAACAGCTGTCTTGAGATTCAAGAGGGAGATCAAACGCTGAATTTCTTTCGTAAGATATGATTCTTGTTCTGCTGTGTAAGTAGAAGGCCAAGTATAGGCTGCTGGCGTATATGGGTTCGGAGCTTCTTGATCAAAGCGCTGAGCATTATAATTTACAAAAACCAAATTCCCATCAATGGACATACAATCCGTATCAGAAGAACACCCCTGTTTCTCTATAAACTCCTCGACTATGACATGACCGGAAATAGAATGCTGCATCGCGTATTCCAAAGCCCCTTCCAGTTGCTCCTCCTGATCGACACGGGTTACGCCCTTCGAGCCTGCAGAATCAGTGGGTTTGACGATCACAGGATACTTAAACGCAGATTTATCGTTCAGTGCTTCGGCAACAGACGAGAAACCTTTTGCTTTCGGAACATTGAACCCGTTTTCAGCAAGAAATGCCCGAAATCTGTCCTTATTCTGAAGGATACAGACCGATTCAAAAGGGCCAAATGAAGGCAGCCCCAACTTTTCCTGGACATAAGATGCTGAAACCACTCCCGGGTCCACCCCAAAAGACATAATGCCATCAATCTTCTTCTCCTGGGCAACATTGAGAACGGCTTCCTTATCAACAATACTTACGTTCACATATTCATCAGAATACTTATGAGCAATATTATCTGGAAGATAATCCGCCGTTATTACATAATACCCCATCTTATGCGCAGCCTCAATGACCGGCAACAGATATCGGATTCCTCCGAGGAGCATCAGGCGTTTCTGTCGCATTATCCTATAATACAAGCCAAAACTCTACTGACATCTTCATCACTTAACGTGTGATGCATCGGCAAACAAATCACACTATCCGCCATCTTATGCGCCTGCGGAAGGTTCTCCGGCGCAGCACTGGGCAACCCCCGATAGGTGCTGAAGGAACTGATGAGTGGATAGAAATACCGACGCCCCAAGACTCTGTTTTCCTTCATCTTGAAATACAAGTCATCCCGAGTCATTCCATAAACCTCCGCATCGACAAAGATCGGGAAGTACGAGTAGTTATGCCGAACACCGGGCATGTCGTCGAAGAACGTAATCCCGGGGACATCCCGCAATGCATCCCGATACTTGATGGCCACTTGATGGCGAGCCTCAATAGCCGCATCAACCTGCTTAAGATTCAGGAGACCATAGGCCGACCTCACTTCATCCATCTTGCTATTGATTCCGGGACCAACCACTTCCGTTTCCCCGGCAAAACCGAAATTCTTCAGGTAATCAATCCGTTTCTTCGTTTCCGCATCATGCATGACCATGGCGCCGCCTTCGATGGTATTAAACACCTTCGTAGCATGGAAACTGAGCGTAGAAAGATCGCCGGCATTCAATACACTTTCACCATTCTCTTCTACTCCGAAAGCATGGGCCGCATCATAGATAACCTTCAGTCCATACTTGTCGGCAATCTCTTGAATCCGTTTCGTATCACATGGCTGCCCATACACATGCACGGGCATGATAGCGCTTGTTTTTGGCGTTATTGCGGCCTCGATACAATCCGGGTCAATATTCCCGGTCATCGGGTCGATATCGACAAACACCGGTTTGCAATTGTTCCACCAAATGGAATGCGTCGTTGCAACGAAACTATAGGGCGTTGTAATTACCTCTCCAGTAATCCTAAGCGCCTGAAGAGCAGTAAGCAGCGGAAGCGTTCCGTTCGTGAATAAACTAATATATGGAACTTTCAGGTACTCGCAAA
>ODAJ012185312.1_pt1 | contig 18988 bp, 16 predicted proteins | sample 1539241 | NCBI WGS metagenome assembly ODAJ01 (sample SAMN02144231, study PRJEB22623) | gut metagenome | biome: sheep rumen | host: Ovis aries | place: New Zealand | reverse complement strand
ACGGGTGTGGCCCTCTCGTTAGTCTTCTCTCATAACGGTTCAACGGGAGGCACCGACATCATTGCGGCCACCGTCAACAAGTACAACAGCAAGGTTTCGCTGGGCACCGTGCTCTTTGCCGCTGACTTCTGCATCATCGGCTCGTGTATGTTCTTCCCGCAGTTTGGCGACTACGTGGAGCGTGCCCATAAGGTCATGTTCGGTTTCTGCGTCATGGCCATTGAGAACTTCGTTTTAGACTATGCCATGAACATGCGCCGGCAGTCAGTACAGTTCATGATTTTCTCTGAGAAATGGCAAGAGATAGCCAACGCCATAGGCACGGAGATGAACCATGGCGTCACCATACTCGACGGACACGGCTGGTACACGGGCAAGAAGATGAAGGTGCTCTGCATTCTGGCCCGTAAGAACGAGAGTGTCTATATGTTCCGCCTCATCAAGATGATTGACCCCAACGCCTTTGTCAGCCAGTCGAGCGTTATTGGCGTCTATGGCGAAGGTTTCGAGGAGATGAAGGTAAAAATCAAGCATCACAAGAACGATGCACAGAAATACATTAACGGAGAAGAAGAATCCCAAAAGAAGGTATGAAAATTGTCTTTGCAACCAATAACGAACATAAACTCTCGGAGATAAGAGACATTCTGGGCGACAAGGTAGAAGTGCTGTCGCTGAACGACATTGGCTGTCATGTGGATATACCTGAAACAGGCGAGACGCTCGAAGAGAACGCACTCGAGAAGGCCCGCTACGTCTTTGACCACTACGGCATGAGCGTCTTCAGCGACGATACAGGACTCGAAGTAGAGGCCTTAGGTGGAGCACCAGGCGTACATACAGCACGCTATGCCGGAGGCGAAGGTCACGACGCTGAAGCCAACACGCAGAAGCTACTCCGAGAAATGGCTGACAAGGACAACCGCCGCGCCCGCTTCCGCACGGCCATAGCGCTCATCACTACTGCACCCGACAGTTCGCCCGCTGAGCCACCCACCCACCTCTTCGAAGGCATCGTAGAAGGTGAAATTACTCGTGAGAAACGCGGTGAAAAAGGTTTCGGCTACGACCCCGTGTTCCAGCCCGAGGGTTACGACAAGACATTTGCTGAGTTGGGTGTGGAGGTGAAGAACCAAATAAGCCACCGGGCACGCGCCGTACAGAAACTGGTCAAGTACCTCAGCTCTCTACTTCTTTGTATCTTCGCCTTCTTACCCTTAAAGGCTCAGATAGGCATCTGGCATAACTACATGGCCTACCACGACGTGCAGAACATCTGTGCAGCAGGAGAGAATATTTTTGTACAGGCCAGCAATAGCCTTTATACTTATAACACCACCGACCAAAGCATCACTACCTACGACAAGGTGAACGGGCTAAGCGATACCTACATTGCGCACATCAGGTGGAACCCAACGGTGAAGCGCCTGCTCATTGTCTATCAAAACCAGAACATCGACCTAATGGAAGAGGGTGGGGGAGTGACGAACCTAAGCGACCTGTACCAAAAGTCGATGACCGACGATAAGACGGTCAACAACGTCTATATCTACGAACAATATGCCTACCTGGCCTGCGGGTTTGGTGTGGTGAAAGTCGATATGGACCGTATAGAAATCAGCGAAAGCTACAACCTGGGTGCCAATATCAGCCAGGTAGCCATTAGTGCCGGAACCATCTACGCCAAGCAGAAAAGTGGCACTGTAGTCTCAGCCGACATGACGAAAAACCTTATTGACCCTAACAACTGGAGCAACACCGTAGTCTATGAAGCCTCCATCTTCGACGAAGACCACACGGACTATAACCAATACATAGAAACCGTCAAGACGCTGAACCCCGGCGGGCCAAAGTATAACTACATGAACTTTCTGCGCTTTAAGAACAACAAACTATATACCTGCAATGGCGTGTTGGCAGGTAATTTCGACCCCAACAAAGAAGGTTGCATACAGGTGTGGGACGGCAGCGAGTGGCAAATCTTTCAGGACGACATAGCATCCTTGACTGGACATAACTATATGGATATTGCATCTGTTGATGCCGATCCATCAGATGACACACATGTCTTTGCATCAGGTAGAGTAGGACTTTATGAGTTCAAAGATGGAAAGTATGTGAAGGAGTATAACTACGATAACAGTCCTTTGAAGTCACACGCACTTTTATCGCCCAACAAAAATTACATCATGATAGAAAGTGTGGTATATGATAAAAATGGAAGTCTATGGATACTTAATAGTGCAAGTGCAGGTACTTCACTTTTCGAATTAAAAGATGGTGAATGGATTAGCCACCACAAACCTGAATTCCTGTTATCAACAGGCGATCGTTCTCATGACAATATGGTTAAGGCCATGTTCGACAGTCGGGATATACTTTGGTTCTGTAACGACCGATTTATTGAACCAGCCCTGATGTGCTACCAACCGTCAACCGATGCTGCTGTTTGTTACAGCACATTCATCAATCAGGACGGAACGAAGATAGAAGGAATGTATGGTGTTACCGATGTAGCTGAAGATAAGGATGGTAATATCTGGGTAGGAACAGACGTAGGACCCTTCGTGATAGATAAAGACAACATCGGAAAGAGTGCTGAAGATATGGTATTCACACAAGTCAAAGTGCCACGTAACGATGGTACAAACTATGCTGACTATCTGTTGGCTGGCATTCATGTCACCAGTATCATGGTAGATAATGACGGGCAGAAATGGATAGGAACCAATGGTCAGGGTGTCTATGTCATCAGCAGCGACAACATGACCGAGGTACACCATTTTACTGCCGAGAACAGCCAACTGCTCTCCAACATTGTGGGCTCTATAGCCATGAACGAACAGACAGGTGAGGTATTTATAGGAACAGAGAACGGCTTGTGTTCATATATGAGCGGTATTGTGGGTACCATCGACGAAATGCAGGAAGACGATGTCTATGCCTACCCGAACCCTGTGACCCCTGACTATAACGGACTCATAACGATAACTGGCCTAAGCAACGATGCCAGCGTCAAAATCCTTACATCAAACGGTAGAGTTGTAGCCGAAGGAAAGAGCAACGGACGCTTCTTTACCTGGAATGGACACGACAAGAACGGAGAACGGGTGGCCAGCGGCATATACATGGTAGCTACTGCCACCAGTAGCGGTGACAAAGGAGTAGTATGCAAGATAGCCATCGTCAACTAACCTTCACGCTGATAGCAGCCTTTACGCTGTTACAGTTACTGATACTCTGGATATTTGGCTATACTCCTTATCCTGACAGCGAAGGATATATTTTATTGGCAAAACAATGTGTAGAGGCCGGTGAGCCTTATCCTATTACGTCGATGGTCAACGAATACCCATTTCTTTGGAACATCGGAAGCATTAATGCTGTTACACTCTCGTTGAAACTTTTTCATTCAGTTACTCCGCTTCTTGTGCTTTATGCGCTGATGAAAGGAGCTTCTGCATGGTTCGTTTATCTGCTTACAAGACATCTCATTAACAACAAGGCAGCACTTATTGCTCTTGTTCTCTACATTGTTTATCCAGCTAACTATGGTGAGGCAACATCCACTTTGAGCGAACTGCCTTTCATGTTCTTCACCCTGTCAGGCTTATGCCTGTGTCTGGTTAAAAGACAATATTTCTTAGGGGGCGCACTCATGGCCGTAGCCAACTGGTTCCGCCCTATGGGCATTGTCTTTCTGCTGGCAGCCGTTATCTATGTCTTTTTCTTCGAAAAAAGAAAGACTGCACTACGCCCTATCGCAGGTTTTCTGGTTGTTATCGTATTATTGGGAGGTATGACATACCATCGTACAGGTCTCTTTCTTTATCAGGCCAAGACAGGATGGATGGCGCTGATGGACTATTCGTCTGACCATTCGCCTGAGACAATGGCTGTACGTGACCGAACCGACTGGAATGTCTGTCAAAAAGACTCAGTATGGCAGTCACTTTTCATTGACTGGTTACAGGACCACCCAAGGGAATACGTGGCCCAGATGCCTCGCAAATTGCTTGATACGTATGTTTCTGATAATGTCAACATGTGCGCCTTTATTCCTGACAAGGCCCAAAAGGAGTATATGTACGAGGAAGTGAGCCTGAAAACCTTAATACAATACTTCCCGCATTATTCAGCCGTACAATGGTTAACATGTCTCAATCTGGCAGTTTATTATGGTATGCTCGTTTGTGCTTTGCTCAGCCTGTTGTATTTTCGTAAAGAGAGTTGTCTGCTGCCCATCAGCGTTATCGTGTTAGGTACGCTTCTACTGCTGTTTGTTGGTCATGGGGAAGCCCGTTTCCACGTTCCCTTCATGCCGTTCTTTATCATTATAGCTTCCATATTTATTAACCATATCATAAAAAGATGAGTAAGGAGACCAGTATAATCATAAAGGGCGTTGCTATTCTCATGATGCTATGGTACCATTTATTCTTAACAGAAGACGTATCTATCTTATGTTTTCCTCTTATCATAGTAAACGATAAGCCCATTGTTTCATATATTGCAAATGCTTGCTATCCAGTTACTTTCTTTCTTATATTGAGCGGTTATGGATTAACCTATTTATATAAAAACAATCGTCTTAATATAAAAGACCAATGCAAAAGAATATTTAAACTTTATATTCATTATTGGATAGTATTACTTATTTTCGTAACTATTGGCTTTTTTATTAATCCAGAAGTCTATCCAAATAGTTTAATTCATGTAATCATAAACCTCTTAGGATTGAAATGTACTTATAATGGTGAAATTTGGTTTATTTTACCATATACTTATATTTGTCTTACTTCATATTGGATTATTCATTATATCTACAACTTAAATAGCAAAAAGAAAATTGCAATATCACTTTTTATCTATGGTATTCTTTTTCTAACCGCAAGACACATCAGTCATCATTTACCTGAAAATATTGTGTTAGAAACAATTATTATTCAGCCCCTTTATTATATTACTTTACTCTTTTACTTTTCATTAGGTATTATATTATACCGATTATTAGAAGTAAAACATAAATTTGAATTAATAATATAGAATAAAACTGTTTATGTTTTATTGATAATAGGATTATTCGTCACAAAATGTTTATTTAAAATTACATTGGCTGATGGTCTATATGCATTAGCCTTTATCTGGTGTTTCTTAGAATTACCTATTCATAAATATATAAGGAAAGTCTTGTTAGGATTAGGTAAACGTTCTATGATAATGTGGATGACTCACACTTTTTTCTGTGTATATCTATTCCAAGATTTCATTTATAGTTTTAAGTATCCAATAATTATATATATTGTTCTCGTAATAATTTCCTACGTAACTGCTTTACCTATTATGTGGTTAGCAAAGAAAATCATCAGATTGTGTTCACTTTAATCCAAAACACAATCTGATGATTTTAATAGGACAATGTTCTATTATTTTTGCAATGAACACTGGTATATATAATCCAGTTAAGATACTTAGTATGTAAAAGAAAAAAAAGTAGTTTTCATTATAGAAAAGACGTTTCCATAATATAAGTTCAATAAATGCTTGGAAAGGTAAAGCCATCAAATAAATCTGAAAGATATAATCTCTATAACTACTAAACAATTGAGGAAAATATTTAGCTGTTTTTATAGATATAGAACACATTAAAAGGATTCCTATAAAAGAAGACAGCAATTTGAATGAAATAGTAAAAGAAACTATATAGCTAATAAATACAAAAAACAGAAAGTAATAATTATCAATAAGTTTGTATATTCTGAACCTAAAGAAAAAGATACCGAAGAAAAAGAAAACTAAATAGTGATTAACATCTAAAATACTAAAAATATTATAAGGACTCTGAACATCAAAATCAACAAAAGAAAAAACAATAGTAAAACATAAAAATAAGAACATCAATAAATAATGTTTACATAAGTAACAATATAAAGGATAGAGAAGCATAAAAATCATCAAAGTTGCTAAGAACCATAATGGAGCAGAGGGATGATCGGAAAAATAAATAAATGAACTTAAATAGTTTTGGAGTGAAAATTCTACTGATGTCTTTGTAAATTGATTAAATATAATCTTCAATATATAATAGACATTTACAAAGAAAAAGAATGGTATCATTATACGTTGAAACTTATCATAATATAAATCTTTAACATTGAAATCTTTTGTTATTCGACTTACATATAATAAGCCACCTGAAATAAAAATAAATAAAGGCATCCTTATTGGATTAAATATAAAAGTTATTTCATTACAAAATTTAAAAGATTCTCCTGTTGACATATCTATTAGTTGTATATGCAACATAACTACTAATAGAATATTCAAACCTCTTAAAACTGCAAGCCATTCTATTTTATTACTCATAAATATATCTCTTTAATTCTTTTTCTCACCCACAACGAGGGAATACTGAGAAACAGTTTCTGTTTGAACGATAAGGTAGTGTCATGCAGAATGTCCTGGTAGAACTGGCTGTGCTTCCAGCCGGTTCTTGATTCATTGACGGCAACGTCAAAGAGGTTGGCTATGCGATCATGCAGCATGTCGGCAGCATACTTGCTTCTTTGTTCTTCAGGAATGGAGCTTATACGTAGCTCATTGAGCATCTGCGCATACGTTGCTGTCCATTTGAAATAACCGGAAGTACGGTCTTCACTCTTCGTATAGACATTCTTATAAACCACCTTGACTGGCCTGTTAGTACTGAACACCAGCCGCAGCCAGAATATATAGTCCTCGCCGCTAATCACGTCGCGAGACAGATCAAAAAGATAGGCTGTTATCACACTACGACGATAAAGACTGCCCCAGGGGACACCAATGGTTCCTTCTGCCGATACTGCCTTATGACGGAACTCCTCCATAGGAATAACTTCACGATGCTCGTTAGGCAGTTTCTGACCATTTCCTAAGATGATGTCCGTATCGTCGTCTGCCTTTTCATACAGGTCAGCAATAGCAGTCTCTGGCAACATGTCGTCACTATCCACAAAAGCTATCCAGTTGCCTTCCGATTGCTCCACACCAGCCCAGCGGGCTGCTATTCTTCCTTTGTTCAGTTGGTGGATGACCTTAATACGGCCATCCCTCAACGCATAGTCATCACATATCTGGCCGCTTTTGTCCGTACTGCCATCGTTTATCAACACCAATTCAACGGCAGAAAATGTTTGAGACAATATACTCTCAATACATTTTCCTATCGTATGCTCAGAGTTATAAACAGGAACAATAACAGATACCATCAACTCAATTCCAGCATTCTTTCTATTGGCTTAACGGCCTCCTTGGCTATCTCTGCGTCAACTTCAACGGTCGGCCATTCGTACTTCAGCGCATTGTAAATCTTCAGCATGGAGTTCATCTTCATGTAGTCACATTCATTGCAATGACAACCTACGGAACCCTCCGTCACCTCTGGCGGAACAGGATAGAACTTCGTCTGCGGACAGTTACGCTGCATTTCGTGTAATATTCCGGCCTCTGTAGCCACTATATACTCTTCGTCGGGGTGTTCTATAGAATACTTCAAAAGAACGGCTGTAGAGCCCACTATATCGGCTACTGCCAGCACTGGCCCCTTACATTCAGGATGAGCCAGCACCAAAGCCTTCGGATGAGCCTCCTTCAACTTCAGTATTTCAGGTACCGAGAAACGCTCATGCACGTGACAACCACCTTGCCAGAGTAACATCTGCCTGCCCGTTACGGAGTTGATATAGCTGCCCAGATTGTAGTCAGGGCCGAAGATTATCTTCGCATCCTTTGGGAAAGTGTCAATTATCTTCTTGGCATTGCCACTAGTCACTACTACATCAGTCAATGCCTTAACGGCTGCCGTCGTATTGACGTAGCTCACTACTTGATAGCCAGGATGTTCCTCCTTATACTTCTTCAAGTCATCAGCTTTACAAGAATCTGCCAGCGAACAACCTGCATTCAGGTCAGGACAGAGCACCAGTTTGTCAGGAGAAAGAATCTTACAGGTCTCCGCCATGAAGTGAACACCACACATTACGATAATCCTTGCGTCTGTCTCTGCAGCCTTACGTGCCAAAGCCAGTGAGTCGCCAATGAAGTCAGCACAATCCTGTATCTCACCATGAGTGTAGTAATGTGCCAGGATAACGGCATTTTTTTCTTCACACATACGGCGAATCTCCGCCTTCAAGTTTGTTCCCTCAGGTGCTGGCTCATTAATGAAACCTTGCTCTATCCACTCTTTTTTCAACTCCATATTATTATTATTTTTTCTTTGTTTTTATTTTTAAAAATGGAATGATTAGTATGATATGCCGTTAATAGGTTGATAACTTTTTCCTTTTTTCCTTGTCAGATAAGTTATTCTGCCGTGATTCCTGCTTGTTCACACCTATTGTTTATTCTTACCAGCTGATACTTAAAAGAGTAAGTACTTTATCCACACTGCTCAATTCTGGTGCAAAATTACTAAGTTTATATCTTTTTCTTGTATTTTTTTGTGGAAAACTTATGTAAAATCATTAAATTACCTTGTTCATATCCTTTGTTGAAACCAAGAGGTGTTTATTTTCCATCCTTCATTCACAAGTTATCCACTTACTTATCCACACTTTTACTACCAATAAAAAAATAGTTGAAAATTTGCCAGACATAGGAAAATGTTGTACTTTTGCATGAACAAAAGATTATTGATGTATTATGGCAGCACATAACGATTTAGGAAAATGGGGTGAAGAGCTGGCGGCTGATTTTCTGTTGCGTAAAGGCTATACCATTGTGGAGCGTGACTGGAAGTCAGGCCATCGTGACATTGACATTATAGCCATAGATGAAGATAATACTGTAGTGTTTGTTGAAGTTAAGACGCGGCGTAATCGTGTGTTTGGAGAACCTGAGGATGCTGTTGACTATATGAAGCTACGCAATCTTCGATCTGCCATCAATCACTATATTAAGTATAAATACATCAATACCAATGTGCGGTTCGATGTAATATCAATAATAGGCACCCCCGATGTGGGAGTGCCTGATATAAATCATTTTCAAGACGTTCCGATGTTTTAGTTCATTCTACTTTACCTTACTGGTAAGTGGAGAGCGAATACCTTTCATACCTGTAAGATAGGCCTTGGCAGAGCCGAAGCGTAGAAACATGTCGAGACGTACAGGCAGGTGGTTAGCATCGTCAGTGACAAAGAAGCGTATTATCTCTTTTTCTTCTCCGTCTTCACGCTCCATGAATGAAAATACCAGGCAACGGTACTTGCTGTTGCTGTTTTTCATTTCTATGACTTCTTTTCCCTTGTAAATCATCCATGTATCCTGCAAGTGGCTGGCGTTGGCTATTGGCAGGGTTATTTTTTGTCCTACACGCATCTTTGAGGCATCGTAGTTACGAGCTAAGAGGTAGATACTCATCATGTCGTAAGTACATTTACCTGGATTGGTGTTTTGCCAGTTATGTTTTCCTTTGCTCGTTATTTCGTGTTGACGCAGATGACACTGTCCGTTAGGGTAGGTGTACCATATTTCATCTACGTAGTAGCGGTCACCCTCCAAGGCTCCTTTACGATGGTATAGAGGTGCCAGGTCGAGGGTAGTGTAGGAGAGTAGGGTGTCACGCATGACAAAAAAGTTGTCAAGCTTGTTATTGCCGCGAGTGATGAGGCTGGCACGGAAAGCATCCTGTCCTTTGTAACGCGACTGTACTGTTGACATAGAGGCTGTACCTACCTTTACCCATACAAAGTGCCAGTTGAAGTATAGATCATACGAAAGAAATTCGCCTGACTTGAAAGCTGTATTATTTATGCCACACTGGGCCTTTGAGTGGAGTGGCAGAAACAACAGTAGTAAAAGTGGCAGCCAAAGTAGTTTACTGCTCAGTATGCTCTTTTTTCTTCTTTCCATATTCTTCTGTCTTTTAGTTATTATAAAATAGCTTATATAGTATTAGTCTCTTTTCTTGTAAGTATGTTTAATGAAGAGAAATTATTTTATGGATTTTTTACCTTCTGAAGCGCTCTGGTATGGGTATTCCAAGCTTTTCGGCACGTTCAGCATTACGGTTCTTACGTTTCTTCTCCTGTTCTGCTTTTTGCTTTACCAGTTTATCTGGTTTTTGTCTGGTAAGGGGTAGGGCAGTGGGATTCCAGCTTTCAGTGATATCCCATTTTGCTTTACATTCTATAACTTCAGGCATGTAGTAGCGAGGCTCTGGCTGTCGGTCAGCTGCGTAGTCGCCGGTGTCCCATTTGCCATTGCCGTTCAAGTCCGTAAAGGCACTGATGTAGTACGATCCTGGAGTAACATAATAAAACTCTGCTGCACTTTCTGTTGGACGTACTTTTTTGACAATAGAGCCGCTATTATTAAGGAGTTCTACAATGAGATTTGAGGTTTCTACACCGTTCAGATTGATGAAGAGCGTTGCAAAACTGTCAGACTCCTTGATTTGTATGCCTTGTTTGATAGAGGTAGAGGTAAGGCCGTAGATGTCTTCAAAGGCGGCAGAATCCACTTCGAGACTGTATTCTTGTCCTGCACGCCATTCTGCCCTTAGTTCGAAAGTTCGCGGAATGGAGTCTTTCTGACCGAACTCAAAAGGAGCATTATACCACAGCGTGTCTATTTTCGTATAGAGATGAATGGCCGATGTGTCCATTCGTACCAGGGGCTTCGGGAAAGTTACAAGAACGTTTTCTTCAGGTGAAGCAGGCATTACCCACTGAGGTTCCATAGGTTTCTCGTGCCATATACTGTCATAGGGACGTCCGCGCTTCTTGAGTTTTTCCTGTTCTTTCAGCCATTTATCAATGGTCTTTTGCTTTTCTTTTAATCGTTTCTCGTAAGCAACTTTCGGTAGCGACTCAATGGTGTCAGTATGTGAAACAAGCGCTCCGGTAGAGTCGCTGATGAGATATTGCAGCTCCATGCGTAGTGTGTCCTGATTAACCAGCATGGTATCGCGCAGCCAGTAGGTTATGGTGTCGCGCTTTGCGCTGTGCTCTATGATGAAGGCACTATCGCTGTCGAAGTTAAGACCCTTTATCTTAGGCAGTTCTTCACACCCGTAGCTGAAGTACATGCGGAAGATGTTGGCTTCGTTTCTTTCCGTTTTCACTAAGTAGCGGTTTGTCTGTTCGTGGGTAAAAGCCAGCAGCACAATGTCGTCAGGATAGTAATGTATGTAGGGTACCTGCATGATGCTGTCAATATGCAGCGTGTCGCGCCAAATGGTGTCTTGGCGTATGTCGGGTTTTGAGTATGGCTCGTAGGTTTCGTGCGAGTAAGCAATCATTTCGCTCATTTGGTCGAACACGAAGTTTGCGTCAGCATCCTGCAGGGCGTAAGCACGGTAAGTACCCGGTGCCACACCCTTCACGACAAAGTGGCCACGGCTGTCGGTACGGGCCACACGCTGCATGGGCTTTGTCTTGAACACGGTATCGCTCAGGTCGCTGTAGAGTCCCACCATGATGCCTTTTATGGGTTCCAGATTTTCAGCGTTGAGCACCGTTCCTGATACTTCGAAGGTGTCTATTTCTTCGCCTGTCGAGAAGGTAAAGGTATAATTGCCTAACGGGTTATTCTCGTTATTATCGACAATGGCGTCAGAGAAGTCGATGGTGTAAGTGGTTTTGGGTTGTAGTGTGTCTTTCAACTCTACAACGATTTTCTTTCCCGCTGCTTTTATCTCGGGCATTTCTATCTGGGGTGGCGAAACGATGACTTTGTTGGTCACGTCTTCCACCTTGATGTATTCGTCGAACTGAATGGTAATTTTTTTGGTAGTAATGTTGGTAGCCCGGTCATTAGGCGTGGTATAAATAATGCGGGGCGGCTTGTCGTCGTACCATCCGCCGTCGGGTGAGCCCATGCGTGCACAGCTCATGACGACGCAAATTGTCAGCATTATGTATATCAGCTTCTTCATGCTTTATTCAGACGTAATAGTTGTTCTATGTGTTCGCGTGAATTGCTCAGTCGGGGCACCTTGTTTTGGCCTCCAAGTTTGCCGCGCTGGCGCAGCCAGTCGTTGAAGAGTCCTTCACGTGCCACAATAAGTTCCAGCGGCTGAAGAGTAATGTTTTTAAAGCGTTTGGCTTCGTAGTCGCTGTTCAGTTCTTGCAGTCTCTTGTCGAGCAGCGTGGCAAACTCTTCCAAGTTGGCAGGTGCTTTGGAAAACTCTATGAGCCACTGGTGTCGGCAGTGGGCGTTACTGTCCATGAAGACGGGTGCTGCCGTATATTCCAATACTTCAGCCTGGGTCTGCTGACAGGCGTATTCCAGTCCGCGCTCGGCATTATCGACGATGAGTTCTTCGCCAAAGGCATTGATGAAGCTCTTGGTACGTCCTGTAATGACGAACTTGTAGGGATTGGTGCTGGTAAACCTGATGGTATCGCCCAGCATGTATCGCCACAGGCCGCACGACGTGCTGATGACCATGGCGTAGTTCTTGCCCGTTTCTACGGCCCAAAGTGGAATGGGAGTAGCGTTTTCGCTAATGGGTGTAGGTATAAACTCGTAGAAGACGCCATAGTCGAGCATGAGCAGCATTGAAGGGTCGGCAGGATCGTTCTGAATGCCGAAGAATCCCTCGCTGGCATTATAAGTCTCCATATAGTGCATGCGAGGTGAAGTAATGAGTTGCTCGTATTGTTTGCGATAGGGCGTAAAGGCTACACCGCCGTGAAAGAATACCTCCAGGTTGGGCCAGACTTCCTCTAAGTGAGTCTTTCCTGACAATTCCATGACGCGATTCAGCACAGAGAGCATCCATGATGGTACGCCGGAAATGTTGGTTACGTTTTTGTTCAGTGCCTCTTGGGCTATGCGGTCGCGCTTAGTCTCAAAGTCGCTGAGCAGGGCTGTTTTCTTTTTCGGTACCCTGACAAGGTTGACCAGCGGGTTAATGTTTTCAATGAGAATGGCCGAGAGGTCGCCCACCAGCGAGCCGGGAAGGTTATAGTTGGGTGCATGGCTGCCACCCAGAATGAGTGCCCGTCCGTCAAAAATGCGCGACTGCGGATTATTTTGCAGATAGAAGACCACCGAGTCCTTTCCGCCGGCATAGTGTACTTTCTGCAGACCTTCTGGCGTTACAGGAATAAACTTCGACTTGTCATTCGTAGTGCCGCTTGATTTTGCGTACCACTTCACCCTGCCTGGCCAAAGCACGTCACGCTCACCATGGCGCATGCGGTCAATGTCGGACTTCAGTTCTTCATACGTGTTGAGAGGAATATTGTGCTGAAAGTCTTCATAGTTCTTTACCTGTCCAAAGAGGTGGTTACGTCCGTACTCCGTTTCTTTGGCTTCTTGCATGAGGTGTGCCAGCACCTGTCTCTGCAGCTGCTCTCCCTGCGTTTGGTGCCGTTCCAGTTCCTTCATTCGGCCTTTAAACGCATTCCGTAAAAGGGTTGTTATATTCATATCAATCGACAAAGGTACACATAAACTTTCGTAACCTCTGCACATTTTACTATTTTTTAATAATATTACTCCTCTGCTAACGGTTTCAAGCGGAAACGGACTACCAGGGGCAGATGATCACTGAAGCCGCGTTGGTAGCGAAAACCATTGTAGGTGCGGCGTGGCTTTACTCCTCCATACTTCGGGTCTTCCTCCAGCAGGAAGGGTTGGTCGTTCACGTAGCTCATGTCCAGCAGTGCCTGTACGGGCTTACTGACAAAGATGTGGTCCAAGCTACGCCATAGTCCCTGGTAGCGGTAAGTGCCACGTGCTCCGTTACGACCCGTAGCCTGTGCCGTTACGTTGTGTAGGCCGGCTGTTTCTATGTATTGCAGTGAGGCATCCGAGAGATAGTCGTTAAAGTCGCCCGCTACGATGATGCGCGGATTATCTATTATTTGGCGCAGCGAGTCAACAGCACCTATAAGTCGTTCGGCCACGTTTCTGCGGTAGGGGCGTGTCTCCCTCTCACCGCCATAGCGACTAGGTGCGTGTACTACGAAGATGTGCAGCGTGTCGCCTGTGATGATGCGTCCGCTGGCGTAGAGTATGTCGCGTGTAGGGCGTTGCCCTTTCATGGGGCTGACGCGTAGGTCGTGGTGGTTGAGCAGTTGGAACGAGAAGGGCTGGTAAAGCAGTGCTACGTCAAGTCCGCGTTCGTCGGGCGAACATGTCATGATGTATTCATATCCGGCATTACGTAGTAGCGAGCGGTGTGTCAGGTCGTTCAGCACGCTGTCGTTCTCTACCTCCACCAGCGCTACAAGGTCGGGTAACTGGTAAGAAACAGTATCGGGCGAACATGCTATGATGGTTCGCCCAATATTGTCCAGTTTGCGCCAGTAGCGCCTTGGTGTCCATTGCCTTGCTGATGTGGGCAGAAACTCCGTGTCGTTCTTCAGCGAATCGTGTCTGCAGTCAAAAAGGTTCTCACAGTTCAGTTCTACAAAAGTGAGAAATCCTGATAGCAACAGTGAGGCAATGGACATTATGACTTTCAGTTTTTACGCTTCTTCGTAGGCAGCGGCTTCGGCAGCAGCAATAATGTCTTCGCGTGTGGGTTCAGTAGGAGTAGCCTTAATGTCGTCGAGCGAAAACTCGTCAACCATTGTGTCTTGCGGCTCATTGGGCTCATTGGGCTTATTGGGCTCATGGGCCTTATTAGCCCTATTGGCCTTATTGGCCCCATAGGCCTCATGAGTTACGATAAAGTCTTCCTGCTGCTCCACGTCGGGCACCGTCTGTACGGGCTCTTCTTCCATCTTCGTGCGCTGTGTCTTGGCGTTAAACACCAGGTCGATAAACTGTGGTTCGCGGCGCAGGCGCTGTAGAGTGTCCTTGGCGGCCAACTGCTGGCTCTCCTTCTTGGAATAGCCTTTTCCCTTGCAGCCCTCTATGCCCTCAATGATGGCCACGCACTCAAAGACGGGACTGCCGCCGTCATCCTTGGTCTGGCTGATTTGGCGGAATTCCATGCGCACGCGATTCTTCTGGGTCCACTCAAGAAGCTTCGACTTGAAGTTCACCTCCTTGTAGGCCACCTTGTCCAGGTTGATGAGCTGTTTCAGTATGCGTTTCTGCATGAACGTCATGCAGGCATTGTAGCCACGGTCCAGGTAGATGGCACCCACCAGGGCTTCGAAGGCGTTGCCCCCCATGTAGCTATTGTGTGACGTAGAGTGGTCGCTCGACTTGATGAGCTGTATGAGCCCCATTTCCTGCGCCAGCCGGTTCAGCGTGTCGCGTTGCACCAGTTTTGAGCGTGTGTTCGTCAGAAATCCCTCACGCTTGCCTTCAAAGTGGCGATAGACAATGTCGCCCACCACAGCGTCGAGAACGGCATCGCCCAGAAACTCCAGGCGCTCATTGTTGAGGGGACGCCCCTTCTCGTTGCGCTTCGATGCACTTTTGTGCATCAGGGCCAGCTTAAAGTAGCTGATGTTGCGCGGGTAGAAGCCCGTCATTTCGTAAATAGCCGAAAAAAGCTCCTTCTCCTTGCGGAAAGGGAGCCTTATCTTGTCAATCCAGTTACTGTTATTCAGCATGCTTAACTTCGTTGAGTTTTCTTTCGTTCGAAAATGCAAACGCTATTTGCATTTTTCTCACTTATCCGAAAACTTTTTGAATACTACACAGGCGTTATGACCACCGAAACCGAAGGTATTGCTCAGTCCTGCACGCACCTGGCGCTTCTGCGCCTTGTTGAAGGTGAAGTTCAGGTTGTAGTCTATCTCTTCGTCCTTGTCATTCTCGTCGTGGTTAATAGTAGGCGGAATAATATCGTTTTTGACAGCCAGTACGGTAGCCATAGCCTCAATGGCTCCGGCAGCACCCAGCAGGTGGCCGGTCATCGACTTCGTTGAACTGATGTTCAGCTTGTAAGCCCAGTCGCCGAAGACGTCCTTGATGGCCTTGGCCTCCGAGATGTCGCCAACGTGGGTTGATGTGCCGTGTACGTTGATGTAGTCAATGTCCTCGGGTTTCAGTCCGGCATCCTCCAGCGCGTTCTGCATGACGAGCTTAGCACCCAGTCCTTCCGGATGGCTTGCCGTAATGTGGTAAGCGTCTGCACTCATGCCGGCACCTACCATCTCTGCATAAATCTTGGCTCCACGGGCCTTGGCGTGCTCCAGCTCTTCCAGTATGAGACAGCCGGCACCTTCGCCCATGACGAAGCCGTCACGGCTTGCACTGAACGGACGACTGGCCTTCTCGGGCTCGTCATTACGCGTTGACAGGGCATGCATGCCGTTAAAACCGCCTACACCAGTCTCGCAAATAGCTGCCTCGGCACCACCGGCTACGATGGCGTTGGCCTTGCCCAGACGAATAAGGTTGAAGGCGTCTGCCAGTGCGTTCGACGAAGAGGCACAGGCAGAAGACGTGATGTAGTTGGGGCCGTGGAATCCGTACATGATGGAAATCTGGCCGGCAGCAATGTCGGCTATCATCTTCGGAATGAAGAACGGATTAAACTTTGGCCCGTTCTCACGATTAATGCCGTAGTAGCTTACTTCTTCCTCGAAGGTCTTAATGCCGCCGATACCGACGCCATAGACTACACCAATGCGGTTCTTGTCTTCGGTTTCCAAGTCCATGCCGCAGTCCTTCACGGCCTGCATGGCAGCAATGACGGCCAGCTGCGTGTAGCGGTCCATCTTGCGGGCTTCCTTACGGTCAATGAAGTCATTAACGTTCAGGTTCTTTACCTCGCAAGCAAATTGTGTCTTGAATTTTGACGGGTCGAACAGCGTAATAGGTGCAGCCCCGCTTACTCCGTTGACCAGGTTCGTCCAGGTCTCTTCAGGAGTGTTGCCAACGGGCGTTACAGCACCCAGACCTGTTACAACAACTCTTTTTAATTCCATAATATTAAATAAAGAATGAAGAATGAAGAATGAAGAATCCTTGCACTAACAGGCAAAGAAAAGAGAATGAAGAATTCACCACCGGCGGGCGGCAGCAAATTCTTCATTCTTCATTCTTCATTCTTCATTCAGAAATGTTTATTTTGCGTTCTCCTCAATGTAAGCTATAGCGTCACCAACGGTGCCAATCTTCTCAGCCTTGTCGTCGGGGATGGAAATACCGAACTCCTTCTCAAACTCCATAATGAGCTCTACGGTATCCAGAGAGTCTGCACCAAGGTCGTTTGTGAAACTTGCTTCGGGCTTAACCTCTGCTTCATCTACACCGAGTTTATCAACGATAATTGCCTTTACTTTGCTTTCAATTTCTGACATAATTGTAATTTTTAAAATGTTAATAACTTATTTCTTATGATGAAAATTCTAATCGTTACCTCAAAATTCGGCTGCAAAGTAACACATTTTTTGTTACTTATGCAAATAAAAACCATAAAAAAACACCATTCCTTGCACAACCAACCCACCTTTGTGCAGCTTTTTTGATGTAAAACAAGTCTTTTTTACACTTTAAATGTCAAAAACTTCACGTCTTAAGGGATAATTACCCCTTAATTCTTCAAATGCTTCGGGCCGTTCTTTTAGTTTCTGGCTGTCGTTCATGGCGTTGTAGAGTTCAAGCACATGGCCTGTATAGACGAAGTTCTTGGGTAATTTCGGGGCCAGAATCTTCGGTGGCAGCGGCAGGTGGAAGTGTCGGCAAAGAGCTTCCACCACCATGTTGTCGGCATTTACCTTACCGTCGGCTGAATAGCCGGCTATGTGGGGCGTCCCTATGAACGTCTTATATAATAAGGTACGCGAGAGGCAGGGCTCATGTTCCCACGTGTCAATGATAGCCCGGCTTACGAGGCCCTCGTCCAGCGCCCTGAGCAGCACTTCCTCGTCAACCACCCCTCCTCGGCTCGAATTAATGATGACGGGTTGGCACTTAAGGAGCCGGAAGAATCTTTCGTCAGCTAAGTAGTGAGTACTTTCGTCAAGTGGCACGTGAAACGTGATAACATCGGCTTCACGCGCTATCGTTTCCAACGAAACGAAACCTGCCGAAGACGTCTTGGCCGCTAACGGAGGGTCGTTGACCAGCACGCGCATGCCCAGTCGCCGACCTACCTCAACCACCTTGCTGCCCACGTGACCGCAACCTACCACACCGAGGGTAGAACCCGTCCCTGCCTCCCCAAAGGGTAGGAGTAGTGACAGTACCGACTCAACATATTGTGCCACCGAGCCCGAGTTGCAGCCCGGACAGTTGGTCCACTCAATGCCTGCCTGCTCCAGCCACTCAGTGTCCAGGTGGTCGTAGCCTATAGTGGCCGTAGCCACGAACTGTACACGACTCTCCGCCAGCAGTCCTTCGTCACAGCGCGTGCGCGTGCGTACTATCAGCGCGTCAGCATCCCTGACATCGTATGCCGTAATGCTTGAACCCTTCAGGTAAACCACCTCGTCAGCCAGCAAGGCCAGCGTTTCGCGGATGTACGGAATCTTATCGTCACAAACTATCTTCATCTTTTTTCGGTTTCTTCTATATAACTAAAGTTACTGACTCCCGCCCTATAAGGGAAAGGCTACGGGTAGGCGAGCTTTGCTCGGGAATGGGGCAGGGGTGCGGTCAGTATTATTATTACTCATGTTTGCTTTCGACCATTCGAAAAGTTTGCTACAAAAGTATATAAAAATGCCGAAAGGACAAAACATATTCAGCAAAAAACAAGTCAGTAAAAAATTTTTATTATCGTCGTTTTCACTGCCACACTGCAACATCGCTTGATAATCAGCACGTTAAGTGTGGCTACTCTATATTATAAATAGGTATAGCTATTCTCTACCAGAGTTTTTTTATTTTTCTTGCAAAAATGCCACACTTGCAACACACGTTGAAAGTCAGAGAGTTACGCGTGGCATTATGGTGGCAAGTGTGGCAAGAAACTTGCAAATGCACCACTTTTGTGTCAGCAAATGTAGCACTCTCGGTTCTGCAATGGCACACTTTGGGTCGGTAATGTGGAGCCTTTAGGAATGTTCCACCCCATGGAACAAGTCGTTCCACCCCATGGAACAAACTGTTCCACCCCATGGAATTTTCTCAGAAGTGCCAT
>ODAJ012187276.1_pt1 | contig 18991 bp, 18 predicted proteins | sample 1539241 | NCBI WGS metagenome assembly ODAJ01 (sample SAMN02144231, study PRJEB22623) | gut metagenome | biome: sheep rumen | host: Ovis aries | place: New Zealand | reverse complement strand
GCGCCCGCCGGCCCGCGCGAGGAATCCGTCGTTCGGGGGCGTCACCCCAGGACCTCCAACGGCTCCGACGGACTCGTCGCCGAAGTACTTAACCGCGTACTCGAGCCAGTGCGCTTCCGGATACGCGTCGTCGTCGATGAAGGCGACGATCTCGCCCTTCGCCTCGCGGATTCCGAGATTGCGCTTCTCGGCGGGGCGCACCTTGCCGGTCGGGATTATGCGAAGCGGGAGGCGGCCGGCGGCCGGCGGCCGGCATTCTTCGTCGGGGAGAACGACAACCTCGAAGTTGCGCCAGCTTTGGCTGTCGATTCCGCGGAGGCACTCGTCGAGCATCCAGCTCGGCGCCGGACACGCGATCACTATCGAGACGAGGGGATCGTGGTCCATCTTCTTCGGGACTTCGGCGTGGGCGTAGTACTTGAGAATCCTGAGCCGATAGAATACGGCGAGGGAATCCCACGCCATCGTCCTGACGGTCGAGGACTTGAGCGCGCCGAACTTGTTCCCGAACCTGATGACGACCGGGGCCTCGACGATCTTCGCGCCGCGCTGGTGCGCGATCGAGAGAAGCTCCAGGTCGAAGGCGTACGTCTTGACCAGCATCCTCCCGAGCGCCTCGCCGAGGATTCCGCGCCTGAACAGCTTCATCCCCGTCTGGGTGTCGGTGATGGGGAGTCCGATGAATATCCTCACTATGGTGAAGTACACCCAGCTCACGAGGCGGCGGTGCCAGGGATACTGCACGACGGACCTCGCATGGCGTTTCGAGCCGACCACGATGTCCGCATTGTTCTTCACCATAGCTTCGAAGAAGTACGGCGTCTGGCGCGGCTTGATGTCGAGGTCCCCGTCGAGAAGCATCACGTACTCGCCATTCGACGCCTCGTATCCGGCCCTGAGGGCGGAACCCTTGCCGCCGTTCTTCTCGAGTATGACGGGATGTATTACGACGGTGGAATTCTCGTCGGAGAACCTGGGATCCGAGGCCGCGATCTCGCGGAGCTTCGCGCCGGTTCCGTCGGAAGATCCGTCGTCCACCGGAACGAGTTCGGTCCTTACTCCGTGCTTCTCGTACAGCTCGACGGTCTCGCGAAGATTGGCCTCGACGGACTGCGAGAGGTTGAAGAGCGGCATTATCACCGAGAGACGGCCGCTACCGACCGTCTCCCTAGCCAGCTGCCACTTCTCTTCGCGTTTTGTCAAACCGTCAAAACTCGAGGGCCTCCTCGGCCATGGCGAGGAACTCGGCGGTGGTCATGCGCTTCTGTTCCATCGAGTCGCGGTCGCGGACCGTGAAGGTTCCGTCCTTCGTGGTCTGCTCGTCGACGGTGATGCACCACGGCGTCCCGGCCTCGTCCTGGCGGCGATAGCGCCGTCCGATCGCGCCGGAGACGTCCCACTGAACGTTGAACCGCTTCCTCAGTTTCTCGAAGAGCTCGCGCGCGAACCTGGACTGCGCCTCGTCCTTCTTGATGAGCGGGAAGACCGCGGCCTTCACGGGAGCCACCTTCGGATGGAAGTGGAGGACCGTGCGGACGTCGTCCTTGCCCTTGTCGTCCTTGAGATGCTGCTCCTCGTACGCCTCGCAGAGAAGCGCGAGCATCAGCCTGTCGACGCCGGCGGAGGGCTCGATGACGTGCGGGACGTACTTGCCCTCGAAGAGGCCGAGGCAGAACTTCTCCGCGGCGACGGCGTCCCTGCCGCGCGCGACCCAGTCCGCCTGCACCTTCTCGACGAACGCCTTGCGCGCCGCCTCGTCCATCTTCTTCGCCGCCTGCTTGAGCGGATCGTCGAAGACCATCTGCGAGACGCCGGAATGCTTCTGGTGCTGCGAGAGGTCGAAGTCGCCGCGGGCCGCGATGCCCTCGAGCTCCTGGCGTCCGAACGGGAAGTCGTACTCGATGTCGACGCAGGCGCGCGCGTAGTGCGCGAGCTCGTCCGGCTTCTGCCAGTACTCGACGAAACGCTCGGTGGGGAGTCCGACCGCGTTGAGGAACTTCTTCCTCTGCTCGACCCAGTACTTGTGCCAGACCTCCCAGCCCCAGTCGTCCTGCACCGGGCCGTCGAGGTTCGGCCTGTCGGCAAGCGTCACGACGTGTCCGTGGAGGATCTCGACCGCCTCGTCCGGACGGATGAAGAACTCGAGCTCCATCTGCTCGAACTCGCGCGAGCGGAACGTGTAGTTCCTGGGCGTGACCTCGTTGCGGAAGCTCTTGCCCATCTGCGCGATGCCGAACGGAACCGCGAAGCGCGAGGTCGAGACGACGTTCGTGAACTGCGCGAAGATCGCCTGCGCCGTCTCGGGGCGGAGGTAGGCGACGTTCGACGGGTCGTCGATCGGACCGACCACGGTCTTGAACATCAGGTTGAACGGCTTCGGCTCCGTGAGCTCTCCGCCGCAGTAGGGGCAGAAGAAGTCGCTTCCGGCCGCCTTGGGCTGGGGCTTCTTCTTCTGGTCCGCGTAGATGTCCCTGATCTGGTCCGCGCGCATCAGCTTCTTGCAGTCCTTGCACATCGTCATGGGATCAGCGAACGTGTCGAGGTGTCCCGACGCCTTCCAGATCTTCGGATGCATGATGATGGTCGCGTCGAGTCCGGCGACGTCCTCGCGTCCGCGCACTGTGAACTGCCACCAGGCCTGCTTCACGTTCTGCTTCAGCTCCGTACCGAGCGGGCCGTAGTCCCAGAAGCCCGGCATTCCGCCGTATATCTCCGAACTGTGGTAGATGAATCCGCGGCGCTTGCAAAGTGCGCTCAGCGCATCGAGGGACGACTTGCTTTCTTCTGCCATGACTGCTTTTCCTTTTTGAAACCCTGCTGTGTCACTTGTAGAAGTTGCCGTAGGCGCGCAGCTTCTTGTAGCGCATTGCGACGAGTTCGTCGACCGGAATCTTCACGAGCCCGCGGAGCGCCTTCAGCACGGACTTCCTGACCGCCGCGCACGCGGCCTTGCGGTTCTTCTGCGCGCCGCCCGCGGGCTCGTCCACGATCTCGTCGATCGCGCCGAGCTCGAGGAGGTCGGCTGCGGTGATCTTCAGCGCCGCCGCGGCCGCAGGGGCCTGGTGCCCGTCGCGCCAGAGGATTCCGGCGCAGCCCTCGGGGGAGATGACCGAATAGACGGCGTTCTCCATCATGAGGACCCTGTCGCCGACCGCTATCGCGAGCGCTCCGCCGGAGCCGCCCTCGCCCGTCACGACGACGACGATCGGCGTCCTGAGGCCCGAGAAGAACTCCAGGCTCTTCGCGATCGCCTCGGCCTGTCCGCGCTCCTCCGCCTCCCTGCCCGGATAGGCTCCCGGGGTGTCGACGAAGGTGACGATCGGATTGTGGAAGCGCTCGGCGAGCTTCGCGAGGCGCATCGCCTTGCGGTAGCCGTCGGGATTGACCATTCCGAAGTTGGCCGACATGTTCTCCTCTACCGTCTCGCCCTTGCGGTGCCCGAGGACGAGGACCTTGAACTCCTCCATCGTTCCGAATCCCGCGACCATGGCCCCGTCGTCGTTTACGAGTCTGTCGCCGTGGAGCTCCTCGAAGTCGCTGCACAGCGCCTCTATGAAGTCCTTGACGTGCGGCCTCTTCGCGTCGCGCGCAAGCTTCACGCGGTCGAACGCCGTCATCTTCGCTGCTCTCTTCGTTGCCATCTCAAAATTCTCCGTTCCTTTATTTCACCTGCCGCCAGCCACTCAGAACCCCCAATAGGTCAGCATCTTCGCGATGAACCTCCTCATTTCGCCGCGTTCGACGATGCGGTCGATGAAGCCGTGCTTCTCAAGGTACTCGGCGGACTGGAAGTCGTCGGGGAGCTTCTGGTGGATCGTGTTCTCGATGACGCGCCTTCCGGCGAAACCGATGAGCGCGCGGGGTTCGGTGATGTTGATGTCGCCAAGCATCGCGTAGCTGGCGCTCACGCCGCCCGTCGTCGGATCGGTGAGGACGCTGATGTAGGGAAGACCCGCCTCCTTGACCTTCGCGATGGCCGCGGAGGTCTTCGCCATCTGGAGGAGCGAGAGGATTCCCTCGTGCATGCGCGCTCCGCCCGAGGCGGAAAAGATGATGACGGGACGACGCTCGGCGACAGCCGTCTCGCAGGCGCGCGCGATGCGCTCTCCCGTGCCCGTCCCGAGACTGCCGCCCATGAACGAGAAATCCATGACGCCAAGCACCACGGGATGTCCCTCGATCGTGCACCTGCCGGTCACGACGGACTCCTTCTCGCCGGTCTTCGCGATCGTCGCCTCGATCTTGGACCTGTAGTCGCCGGAAGCGTCGTGGAACCTGAGGTGGTCCGAATAGCTGACCTCGCGGAACATCTCCTCGAACGACCCCTCGTCCGCCGTTGCCGCGATGCGCTCCCTGACGGGAAGCCTGCCGTGGTAGTTGCACTTTGGACAGATGGATCCGTTCTTCTTCCAGGTCTCCTTGGACATGTGGCTCCCGCACCTGGGGCAGATCGCCCACAGCGCCTTCGCCGGCGGAATCTTGGGCTTCTCCGCCTTCGCCTCAAACCAGCTCATATCTTCTCCGCTTCCTTGCTTGCTTAAGATTCACCGCGCACCTACAAAGGCATGAACACGATGCCGTAGATCGAGGCCGGCTTGCCGCCGACGGCCTTGAGTCCGTGCCTGACCACGCTGTTGTAGTAGGCCGTGTCGCCGGGACGGAGGACCGTCTTCTCCTCGCCGTAGGTGAGTTCCACCTCTCCCGCGATGCAGATGATGAGTTCTTCGCCCTCGTGGGACGACATGCCGTCGACTCCTTCCGCCTCGAACTCGATGCGGAACGGATCCATGTGGCGGTCCGGCTTGCCGAGCGCGAGGGAGTGGGAGGAATAGCCGAGATTGTTCTTGTTCTCGTCCTTGACCTTGGCGGCCTGGAGGTCCTCGGCGCGCGTGATGATCGGATCAGGCTTGAACTGGTCGTCCATGAACGTCCCGAGGCGCTGTCCGAGGGCGCGCGAAAGCTTGGTGAGGACGCCGAGCGCGGGAATGACCTCCCCGGCCTCCACTGAGGCGAGGACCTCGATGCCCACGCCGCTCTTGATGGCGAGGTCGTTGATCGAGAGGCCCAGCTTTTCGCGATACGTGCGGACTCTTTCCGCTATCTTGCTTGCATCCGTCATATTCTTCCTTTCTCAACAGAAGCAAGATATTATATCATATTTTCGCCGACTAGAGCGACACACCAGGATATGTTCAGGGACTCCGCCTCTCGATCTCTCCGACGAGGATCTGGGGGTGTGCCTCGAGGATCTTGATGCGGGCGAATTCGCCCGGCGTGCGACGGGAGGCGGGATCGTCCGCATCCCAGACGACGATGCGGTTGCCGGAATCGCGGCCGGACCAGCGGTCGGGATTCCTCTTCGAGGGCCCTTCGACGAGCACCTCCCTGACGGACCCTGCGAGTGCGTCGTTGCGCTTCTGTCCGCGCCTTTCCTGGTCCGCCAGGAGCACCTGGTCGCGGCGCTCCTTCTCCTCGGTCGAAACGTCGTCCGCGAGGAGCGCGCTCCGCGTCCCGGGACGCGGCGAATACTTGAAGACGAAGGCGTTGTCGAACTGAGCCTCCTCCATGAGGGAGCGCGTCGCCTCGAAGTCCTCCTCCGTCTCGCCGGGATAGCCCACGATGACGTCCGTGGTCACCGAGAACTCCGGATCGAACGCCCTCAGCTTTGCGACGGCGGCGAGATACTCCGCCCGCGTGTAGCGCCGACCCATCTCGGCAAGGACCCGGTCGCTTCCGGACTGGACGGGGAGGTGCAGGTGGCGGCAGACCTTGGGACAGTCCCTGTAGACCTCGACAAGCTCGTCCGTGCAGCCCGAAGGATGCGCCGACGTGAAGCGGATGCGTTCGATTCCGTCGATTCCGGCGATGCGCCTCAGGAGCCTGGGAAATCCGTTGTAGCGAAGGACGCTCTGCCCGAGGAGCGTCACCTCCCTGACGCCCTTCCCGGCGAGAAACTCGACCTCGGCGAAGATGTCCGCCTCGGGACGCGACTTCTCGGGTCCGCGGACCGCCGGAACGATGCAGTAGCTGCAGCGGTTGTTGCAGCCGGTCATCACGGTGACGAACGCCTGGAATCCGTTGACGACGTGCGCGGAGGCGAACTCGGGCTTCGCGGCGAGCTCCTCGGGAGTGGCCGCGAAGGAGACCTTCGGGAGCCGCCTGTAGAGGTCCGCCCCGAGGCGCTTCACCGCGCAGCCCATCATCCAGACCTGCTTTCCGGCGGCGATCATGTTGCCTGCCTTGCCTATCGCCTTCTCCTCGGCCTTCTGGCGGACGGTGCAGCTGTTGATTATGACGATGTCGGCGTCTTCCTCGGACTCCGCCTTCTCGTAGCCCTTTTCGAGCATGAGCGCCTCGACCGCCTCGGAGTCGCGGACGTTCATCTGGCAGCCGTATGTGCGGATCGTGAAACGCATTGGAAGTGGCGGAGAGAGAGGGATTCGAACCCTCGGTACGGAAATTAACCCGTACGGCGATTTAGCAAACCGCTGCCTTCAGCCACTCGGCCATCTCTCCAAATCGCAGTATCCGGTAGTATATCAAATCTTCTGGACACCGTCAACGATGACGGCCGAAGGCTTCCAGCTGCGCGGATTTATGACGACAAGGTCCGCCGTGAAGCCCTTCTCGACCTTGCCGAGGCTCCTGCCCCAGCCGAGCTCGATCGCCTGGTTCCAGGCGGTCGTGCGGACGAGGTCCTTGAGCGGGATGCCGGTGACGTCGTGGACGTTCTTTAGCCCCATGCCCATCCACAGCGTCGAGCCCGCGAGGTTCCCTCCCTCGACAAGGCGCGCCTCGCCGTTCTTGAGCAGGACCTTGAGTCCGCCCATTTCGAACGCGTAGCCGTCCTTGCAGTGCGAGCATCTGAGGGAATCAGTGATCATCTGCACGTGCGCGAGGCTGCGGCGCGTGAAGATGAGGTTCAGCATGTCGGGGCAGAGGTGGATCTTGTCGCAGATGACCTCGGTGTTGAGGTCCTCGACGAGGAATCCGGCGCCGACCATTCCGATCTCGCGGTGGTGGAGCGGAGTCATCTGGTTGCAGAAGTGCGTCATGTGGCGAAGTCCGTTCCTGTACGCCCTCCTCAGATCCGCGAACTTCGCGCCGGTGTGTCCGCAGCTCGGGACGACGCCGATCTTGAGGCACTCCTTCGCGAACTTGTCGCCGCCCTCTGTCTCCACGGCGTAGGTGATGAGCTTCACGGGATAGACCTTCGCGATCTCCTTCACCTCCTTGATGGAAGGCTTGCGGACGTACTTCGGATTCTGCGCGCCGCAGCACCTGACGTTGATGAACGGGCCCTCGAGGTGGATCGCCGGGACCTTCGCGTAGGGCATCCCCGCCTCGGCATATGCCTTCGCATTCTTCGCGGCCTTGACGAGCTCCGCGTGCGAGACGGTGAGGGTGGTCGGGAGGACGGTCGTCACGCCTTCCGCGAGCTTCGCCTCGGCGAGCTTGAAGACGGCCTTGGGATCCGCGTCGCAGAAGTCGTAGGTGAGCGCGCCGTGCGTGTGGACGTCGATGAAGCCGGGCATCACGTACTGTCCGCTCACGTCGATCACCGTGTCCCCGGCCTTCGCGGCGACACGCTTCCTGCCGACGTACCTGATCTTACTGCCCTCGATCACAATGACGGCGTTCTCGACGTCGACTCCGGGCGAAATGACGTGGGCGTTCCTGATGATTGTCTTCTGCATGGCCTTTGCCCTCCTTGGGTTGGATTTTCCTGCCGTAGATTATACCACATTTCTCCCCCGCCGCAAAGCCGGGAGAAGGCGGGGCGTCAGCGGAAGCCGAGGATCTTGTGGAGCTGGACGGAGAGGGACCAGCCGTCCAGCCTCGAGAGGACCTCCTTCGCCGTCGCGAAGTCGATCTCGCCGTCATGGTCGCACGGCGAGACGTAGTAGTCCGTCGCCGTGATCTTCCCGCGGATTCCGCGGCAGAACCCGACGGCCGCCGCGGACGACGCGACGACGCGCACCTCGTCCGCGTGCGAAAGGACTATGCGATCCGCGAACTCCTGCTTCGGCGAGCACGCGACGTAGTCGACGAACCCGAGCCAGTCCGGATCCGCCGTGCCGTTCGTCTCGACGGCTGTCCAATAGCCTTCGGACTTCAACGCGGCGACGAGCTCCGGCATCCCCTCGACGAGCGTCGGCTCGCCCCCGGTCAGGACAACGCTCTTCGGTCTGAAGCCGCGAACTTCGCCCATCAACTCCTCGAGAGAAAGCCTGAAGCGCTCCGTGACGTCGGTGTCGCACCAGGGGCACGCGAGATTGCATCCGGCGAAGCGCACGAAGATGCACGGACGGCCGGTGTTCCGCCCCTCGCCCTGCATCGACTCGAATATCTCGACGAGACGGTAGGTCACCGCTTGGGAGCCTCCAGCCGGACGGTAAATCCGCTCAGATGCGCGACGGGAATGAACATGGCGTCGCCGATCCTGCGGATTCCCCCGGCATGGATGCGGACCCCGCGCCCGATCTTGTCCGTGAACTGAACCCATCCCTCGCCCTCCGTCCTGATTTCGTATCCGGGCTTGAGCCGCATCTCGAGTCCGATTGTCGGCATGTCGAGCATCTTCGTCTCGAACGAAAGCGGAGAGGCGATTCCCGAGAACGTCACGGATCCGTCGTCCTCGAAACGGTAGTCCGCGAGGCAAACATAGTCGAATCCGTCAGGTCCCGTCAGCCGGACCGCAGTCTTGACCGTGTTGGTCCCGTACTTGAAATCCCCGAACCGCTCGCACACGACATCGTATCTGATAACGTCGTTGGTGGACGGCGCGAGACACGCGAGCCTGATTCCGCCGACGATGCTGCCGCCGAGGCCCCCCGACCGATAATACGGATCGCCGAAGACCTGGGATCCGTCCAGGTACAGCCTCTCGAGCGCCCCGACCGCCTTGTTGAACACGGCGGTCGTCCTGCCGCGCTCGATGACGACGTAGCGTCCGTTGTCCTCGACGTCCATCGCCGGCACCGCGGCGGCCGCGCGAAACGCCGCGGACGCAAGGATCGCCGAAACCGCTGCGGCGATGCCCTTCACATCGCCTCCTTCGCGGGTTCCGGAGTCTTCGCCGCGGCGGCGAGTCCGGCGAGCGCCTCCTCCATCCGCCCGACTGCACGCCTGCCGGACGACGGCATCTTCCACCAGCGGAGCTTCAGCGATTCGCGCAGCGGACCGCGCACCTCGTCCCAGTCCTGCCGCGTGGATCCGTCCGGCCTGCCGGAAAGGTCCTCGCGATACTCGTCGTCGAAGAGTCCGTCCAGCGAGTCCATGAGCCCCTTCGCGCGCATCCTGACGAAGCGTGACGAGACGAGCGCGGCGATCCACAGCGCGAGGACACCCGCCAGGACCGTCACGCCTCCCGCGAGAATCGCATAGAATCCGCCATTGGAGAAGCAGGCGCTGAAGTAGACCAGCGGGAAGGCGACGGCAAGCGCAGCGACGGCGACGGATGCGAGCGCGGCGCGCGACACGGTGCGGTTCATCTCGCGGCGGAACCTCGAGGCCATCCTTACATGCATCGCAAGGCGCGAGACGTCGCGATGTGTCGCGGCGACGACGTTGTCGCGATGCGACGAGTCCGCATCGGCGAGCTGCCCCTCCAGCTCGCTGCGAAGACGGTCGAAGTCCGAGAGGTCGAGCTTCGGAGTCCTGTCGGATACGGGGACGTAGCATGCGTAGACCTTCGGGAGGTCCTTCACCGGCAGTGCGTGCGCGAGGTTCCAGCACAGCGCTCCGTACGCCCGCGCGTAGTCGTACATGCTCTCGAAGAGGTCGCACTTGTTCATCAGGATGCGAAGCTTGTACGACATTCCCGCGAGGGGGCCGCCGAGAGCCGCGACGGACTCCCCCGTCGTCCCGGGCTTGTCCGGATCGAACATGAGGAGGACCAGGTCCGAAAGGTTCGCGAGGAACCTCACCGCGCCGAAGAAGTCGTAGTCGCGCTCCGCGGAGGCGCCGGCCTCGTCTATCATCCCGGGGGAATCGACGAGCATCGTCCTGCGGAGCAGTTCGCGGTTCCTTACCTTGACGCGGATCCTGTGGACGAGCGCCGGACCGAACCCGGAGAGCCCCGCGAATTCCTCCGGAAGCCGCGCGAGCGCGCTTTCGCCGACGAGGTCCATCTCGCTCTCGCCGAACATGACGACCGTGAATCCGTCGTCCGTCGGCGCGACTCCCGTATCCTGGACGCGATCTCCGCCCAGGAGGTGGTTTATCATCGTCGACTTGCCGGAGGAGTGGTTGCCGAGGAATATGGCGCAAGGCGTCGCGCCGGGGGAGATGGAGGTGCGTCGGACCGGATAGCCGTAGCGCTCCGCGACCCTGCCGAGCCGCTCGTATATGGAGGACGCCTCGCGCTCCACCCTAGTGCCAGGTTCGTCCTTCTTCCTTCCGAATCCCAGATATTCAAGAATGCCCATGCCTAGATTATACCAAATCTCCCCCGCATTGCCTATGGCGAAGTAATTTGGTAAAATGTCGGCACATGGACGATTCGAGACAGGAAGAATTCCTCGCGGCGCTCGCGGACGTGCTTGAAGTGCCGTCCGTGGCGACGAACGAGGATTTCCGCGACACCCCGCTCTGGGGGTCGCTCTCCTGCTTCGCGATCAAGGTCATGGCGGCGCAGCGCTTCGGCAGGACGCTCTCCGTGAAGGAGATATCGGAATCCGAAACCGCTGGCGCGCTGATGGAGAAGGTATTTTCGTGAAACACCTCGTCATAATCGGTGCCGGCGGATACGGACGCGAGATGTTCGCGGCCGCGCGCGAGGCGGTCGGATTCGGAACGGACTTCGACGTCAAGGGATTCCTCGACGCGCGCGCGGACGCCCTTTCGTCCTTCTCGGGATACCCGCCCGTCGTCGGCGATCCCGAGACATACGTCCCGCAGCCGGACGACGTCTTCATCACCGCCCTCGGCGACACGGCCGCGCGAAGGAAGTGCGTCGCGTCGATGGAATCGCGCGGCGGCGGGTTCATCTCGGTAGTCCATCGCCTCGCGACCGTCGGACCCAACGTTACGGTGGGCGAAGGATCCTTCCTCGCGCCGGGCGTCACGCTCACCGCCGACATATCGGTCGGACGGCATGCGGCAGTGTTCCACAACTCGTCCGTCGGACACGACTCCGTCCTGGGCGACTTCTCGCACGTCTACGCGCAGTGCTCGCTGGGCGGGGGAGTGATTCTCGGCGACGGCGCGAGGATATTCCCCGGCTCCGTCGTCGTTCCGCGCAGGATAATCGGCGAGAACGCGACCGTCGGCGCAGGTTCCGCCGTGTTCCTCAACGTCCCCGCCGGAAAGACCGTGCAGGGCAACCCTGCGTCACCGCTGGAATAGGTCAGCGGATAAGGGAGAGGAACTCCCCGCGGACCTTCTCGTCGCTGCGGAAGGTCCCGAGCACCGCAGAAGTCGTCATCTCGCTGTTCTGCTTCTCGACTCCGCGCATCATCATGCAGAGGTGCTTCGCCTTGATGACGACGCCGACGCCCTCCGCGTCGACCTCCTTCATGACGGCGTTCGCGATCTCCTCGGTGAGGCGCTCCTGTATCTGGAGCCTGCGCGCGAACATGTCGACGATCCTCGCGAGCTTGGAGACTCCGAGCACCCTCCCCTTCGAGATGTAGCCGATCGCGCACTTTCCGAAGAACGGCAGCATGTGGTGCTCGCAGAGCGAGTAGAGCTCGATGTCCTTCAGGATCACCATGTGGTTCGTCCCGCTCGCGAACGTAGCGCCGTTGACGACCGCCTTCAGGTCCTGGCGGTATCCGCGCGTGAGGAACTTGAGCGACTTCGCGACGCGCACGGGCGTCTTCGCGAGCCCCTCGCGCTCCGGGTCCTCCCCGAGCTCCTTCAGGAGCTCCCTGACGAGTCCCGCTATCTTCTTCTCGTTCGGTTCTTTCTTCATCGGCAGTTTCATCTGGCGGAAATTATACCATAATCCCGCATCCTGCGGGCCAAGAAGTCAAGCACGCCCTCCAGCGCATCGACTCGCTGCAAGACCTCCAGACGCACGCCAATCGCCTTGCAGGGAATCTTCAACCTGCGATGCGGCGGGCGAGAAGCGAAAGATCCGGATCGCGGGCGCCGCATGTGGCGTAGGCCGAGTAGGAGCCGCGGCGGGCGGCAATCCACGAATAGGCGGCGTCGAGATCCGCTACGAGTTCGCACGCGCCGGAACGAAGCTTCGCCGCGAGAGCGTCCGAATTGACGCTGCGGTCGGTCGTCCCGCCCGCGTCGTACACGGGAAGGAGCAGAAGCTTGTCCGAGGGGCGGATCGTCGCGTTGAACATCTCGGCGAGCGCATCCATCATCTTCCTGAGCGGAGCGTATCCGTGGGGACGCCACACGACGCAAAGCGAATCGTACTTCTCCGCGAGCGTCGTCCACATCGCGTGCAGCTTCTCCGGATTGTGCGCATAGTCGTCGAAAACGGGTGCGGAGCTCGGGGTGCGGGAGTCAATGCGCTGGAGGCGGCGCTCGACGCCGCGGAAGGACTTGATGGCGGCGGCGATCCTGTCCTTGCCGGCTCCAAGCGCCAGCGCCATCCTTATCGCCAGCTCCGCATTCGAGACATTGTGCCTGCCGGGCAGCGGAATCGTCGCCGCCACCGCCTTCACCCATTCTTCACCGGCCGCTTCCGCGCTCCCGCCGCAGGCGGTCTCCCTCCCGTCGACAATCGGCCCCTTCAAGTCCCTGATGAACGCGTCGAAGACCTCGTCCATCTCCTCCTTTGAGTAGTGGTCCGCGCTCGCGTTCGTGACGATGGCGGCGTAGGGCGAGAACGCGACGAGCGACCTGTCGCTCTCGTCCACCTCGGCGACGGCGAACACGCCCCTGCCGAAGCGGACCGCTCCCTCCCAGCCCGGGACGTTCGCGCCGTTGACGCACATCGGATCCATCCCGCACTCCGCGAGAACGTGTCCGAGCATCGCGGTCACGGTGGACTTCCCGCAGGTGCCTACGACCGCGACGAGTCTGTATCCCGAGAGAGTCCGCGCGAGGGCCTTCGCGCGGTGCGTCACGGGAATGCCGAGTTCGGCGGCCTTCGCGAGTCCGGGATTGGTCTGTTCGATCGCGGTGGAGACGATCACCTCGTCCGTCGCGGAATCGATTCCGCTTCCGTCGTCCGGGAAGCACTTCACGCCGATCGACTCGAGAAAGCGGATGTTCGCGGTCGCGAGATTGCGGTCCGCGCCGGTCACCTCGTCGCCGAGCCTGACGAGCGCCGTGGCAAGCGCGCTCATTCCGACTCCGCCGACTCCTATCAGATGTCGTTTCATTGGTTCCTCCGGCCTAGATTCCGAGAAGCCGGCGCGCGTTGCCGGAGAAGACGGCCTCCCAGTCGCGCTCGTCCCTGAACTCCTTCACCCACCGTATCGCCTCGGCGTACACAGTCCACGGGAAGTCCGTGGCGAAGAGGATCCTTTCCGTCGGCCACGAGTGGACGAGCCGCATCTCCTCGTCGCGGTACCAGTTGCAGAAGAGGGCGGAGGTGTCGACGTACGCTCCGAGATCGAGAAGCTCGTCCGTCGCATGCGGGGCGTAGCCCGCGCAGCCCCCGAGGTGCGCGGCGACGAAGGCGAGTCCCTTCACGTTGCGGAGGAGCGCCGCGATCTCCTTCGGACCGCACGCGTCGAAGCGGTCCGGATAGCCGACGTCGTATCCGGCGTGGCATTCGACGACGAGTCCGAGTTCCGCTATCCTGCGGAACATCGGCCACACCTTCGGATCGTCGAGGCGGAAATTCTGGTAGTAGGGATGGAGCTTGATTCCGCGGATTCCGGCCTCGGCGACCTCGTCGAGGTGCTCCATGAGGCGCGGGTCCTCCGGATGGACGGACATGAACGGAACGAGCATCCTGCGGGCGCGTTCGCCCATCTCGCCGGAGCGGATCGCCCTGGCGGTCCTCAGGAGCACGTCGAACTGCGTCGGCTTTGTCGCTATCTGGAGGACGCACGCCATGTCGACGCCGTCGTGCTCCATCTGGTCGAGGAAGTTCGTGAAGGTTCCGTCGCCGATCGAGGTGAGGGTTCCGCGCGTCGCGCGGATGAGTCCCGCCATCGCGCGCGGCGCGACGGCGTCCGGGAACGCGTGGGCATGGAAGTCGATGATCATGACTTTTCCTGGCCGGCGCCCGAGGATCCGAGCTCCCTCTCGAGCCGCTCGTCCATGTCGTGCTCGGCGAGCGCGTCGAGCAAGGGGCCCATCTCGCCGTCGATGATGCGGTCGAGCGAATAGAGCGTCAGGTCGATGCGGTGGTCCGTCATGCGGTTCTGGGGGAAATTGTATGTGCGGATGCGCTCGGACCTGTCGCCGCTTCCGCGGAGCGACATCCTGTCCGCCCCGAGCTTCGCCTCCTCGTCCCGGCGCCTCTTGTCGAGGATCCTCGCCTTGAGCGTCGCGAGGCACTTCTCGCGGTTGCGTATCTGGCTGCGCTCGTCCTGGCAGACGGCGACGAGTCCGGTCGGAATGTGGGTCATCCTCACGGCGGACTCCGTCTTGTTCACGTGCTGTCCGCCCGCGCCGCCGGCGCAGAAGAGGTCTATCCTGATGTCGCAGTCCGGAATCTCGAGCTCGTCCTCCTCGTCCGCCTCGGGGAATACGACGACTGTCGCGGCGCTCGTGTGGATGCGGCCCTGCGCCTCTGTCTCGGGCACGCGCTGCACGCGGTGTCCGCCGGACTCGAACCTGAGCCTTCCGTAGGCGCCGTCGCCGACTACGGTAAAGACGATTTCCTTGTAGCCGTCGAGCGAGGTCTTGTTCTCGTTCATGACGGAGATGCGCCAGCCCGCGGTCTCGGCGTACCTCGAATACATCCTGAAGAGGTCCCCTGCGAAGAGCGCGGCCTCCTCGCCGCCCGTACCGGCGCGGATTTCCATGACGGCGTTGCGGGCGGCGAGCGGATCGGGCTTCAGAAGCGCCGCGGCGAGGTCCTTCTCGGAGGCCTCGCCGAGCTGGTAGGCCACCCACTCGTAGTCAAGCTTCTTGAGAAACGCGTACTCCGCAAGGAGCTTCCTGGAGCGCGCCTTGTCCGAAAAAACGGATGGGTCGCCCATCTCCGCTTCGACGGAGGGAAGGCGACCCAGCAGTTTCTCAATCTGGGAAGGGTCGATCAAGCCGTCTTCTTGGAGAACTTCGCGTAGCGCTTCTTGAACGAGTCGACGCGGCCCTCGGTGTCGACCATTGTCTTGGCGCCGGTGAAGTACGGGTGGCAGGCCGAGCAGGTGTTGACCGTCATCTCCTTCTTGGTGGAGCGGGTCTTGATGACGTTGCCGCAGGCGCACGTGATCGTCGCATCGCCGTAAGTCGGATGTATGTCTTTCTTCATTTTTATGTCTTCCTTTGCGAAAGTGAGCGGATATTATACATTATTTCTCCGCTGCGCGCAAGGGGGTGTCCGTGGACTATTTCCCGGTCTCGAAAACCCCCAGGGGGAGGGCCGCCTGGCTGTATACGGAGCCCATTGTGCGCGGTTTCACGAGATAACGGACCTTTACGGGCGCGGGAACGGCGTCGGACCTGACGACAAGCTCGGAGCCCTTTACGATGCCGTTTCCGTCGACGTTCTGCAGCTTCGCGGGCTTCCATTCGCCGTCCTCTCCGGCTACCTCGAAGGCTGGTTCGACGGACCTGTCTGGCGCGTAGACGTACCAGCCCGTCGCGTGGTCGAACTTCATCACCGCGGCGCCGTCCTTGAACTCCACGGACGCGAAGGTCGGCGAATCGTCCTCCGCGATGTCGAATCCGTAGTCGCGCTTGAGAGCGTGGATGGCGAGGCGCTTCGCGACGATTTCCTTGTTGTTCGGATGTATGTCGTCGAAGTTGCCGACGTCGGCGGTCACGGCGATCGCCGCGCGGGGCTCCTCCGCGGCGAACTTGTTCTGCGCCGCGACAAGTCCGACCCAATTCTGGTTCCACGGCGCCAGCTGCACGAAATAGAGCTTGAGGTCCGGATTCTCGAAGGCTTTGGACCATCCGTTCAGCAGCGCGTGCATCTTCGCGGCGTAGCTCTCCGGCTCGCCGCTGTTGTGGCAGCCCTGGTACCAGATGAAGCCGCGCATCGCCATGGGAGCCCAGCTCGAGACCATCGCGTTGAAGAGGACCGTCGGCTGCTGCTGGGGTCCGCTCACGGGACCCTTCTTCATGGAATCGTCCCACTTGTCCGTAACCTTCCACTCGGCCGCCTCCTTGATGGACGGATCGCAGTCCTCGTATCCGCAGCGCGGGGTCCACGCGTCGATGTTCGTTCCGCCCCAGCTCGCATCGACGATTCCTACCGGCACTCCGCCCAGCGCGAGATAGAGTTCGCGCGCGTAGTAGTAGGCGACCGCGGAGAGAGTGTAGCCCGTGAACGAGGCCGGCTCGAACTTTTTCCAGCCCTGGGAGTCCGCCCTTTGCGGCTCGACGGACCATTTCCTGTCGTTCTTCGCGAAGCGAATGTTCGCGAGATGGTCCATCGAGGTGACAAGCGCTCCCGCTCCGTCGCGGTAGCGGGGATTCCCGCCCCATATCGGACACTCCATGTTGCTCTGGCCGGAGGCGAACCAGACTTCTCCGACGAGAACGTCCCTGACCTCTGCCTCGTCCGTCACGTCGTCGAACCAGAGGAATCCGTCCCTCGCCTCGGTCACGGTCATCGTGCGGCTTTCGGCGGAAGCCTCCATGACGGGGAGCTTCACCTTCCAGCAGCCCTCCGCGCACGCGGTTGTCGAGACCTTCGCGTCCGCGAACTCGACCGTCACCTTCGATCCGGGCTCCGCCCTGCCCCACACCGGAACCTCCATGCCGCGCTGCAGCACCGCGCCGTCCGAAAAAGGCGTCCCCATCTCGATCTTCGCGAATGCGGACGAAACCGCCGCAGCCACAGCAACCGTCGTCGTAAGTTTTCTCATTTTCCTCCTTTGTAAAAGACTACGGTGACATTATACCAAAAAATCCCCCTGGCGGTTCGGAATGACGATGGCGGCCTGCCGCTGGCAGGCCGCCCGAGGAACGCAAAACGCCCCGGCCATGGCCGGGGCGTCCCATTCTAGTCGCACCTCCTTTCTTTTGGAGCTGTCTACATGAACATCAGAATGCCTCCGCGGCCTCCTCAACGCGCCTGCGGCGGCGCTCGGTGGCGTTCTTGCGGGCCTCGGCCCTTATCGCCTCGGTCTCGTCCGCGGCGACGGTCAGCTGCTCGTAGTCCCACGCGCCGATGACGGTCTCGTAGTCCGGCGACGCGCCGGCGAGCGTCACGACGACGTGCCGTCCTCCGCCGAGGTCGAAGTCGTAGCGCGGGAGCGTCCAGCTGCAGAGCCTGGCCCACGTGGAATACCTCTTCTCGAGCGCCTCCAGGAGGTAGTGGCGGCGCCATCCGTTGCCGGGGTCCACGGCCTCCTTGGCGCATGCGAACACCTTCGCGACCCTGTGCGTAGTCGGCGTCACGTACACGTAGTAGTCGTCGAATCCGCCAAGAGTCTTCCTGGGGGCGAACTTCGCCCGGAGGAGAGTGGGCTCCGAAGCGTCTCGGACGAAATTCGTCCCCTCGAAGACATCGCCGAACTTGAGGCCCATGAAGGAGTCTGTCGCGACGGCGGGAGCCTCATCCCCGCATACTCCGTCGCTCTCCTCGCAGGGAGCCTCCTCGACGAAGCCGACGTCGCCGACGGGATAGCTCTGCGCGTATTCGCTCGTAGCGGTCTCCAGGACGTTCCCCTTCGTGTCGGTGGTCGTCCTCGTCTCGCGACGCCGCTCGGTGACCATGTTGCCGTTCGTCGTGACGTTCGATTCGGTGAACGACCTCGTGACGCTGCCGTTGTCGTTCGTGACCGAGACGCTCTCGGACGTCTTCGCGGTCGTCGCCCCCGCGGGCCTGTTCCTGTCTGCGGCGCTGCCGCACACGGCCACTACGGACAGCACTAGCGCCGTACCGAGCGAGGCCGCGATTATCGTTTTCTTTTCGCTCATTTCCGTTTCCTTTCCTTTTCGCCGGGGAAACCATTCCCCCGGTCAACACCGCACATTGTAGCATGCGGATGTTAAGGGAATGTTAACGGAAACGAGATTTTCAGGAAAGGCCGTTCTGCTTGGCGACGAGCGCGTCCGCGCCGTACATCTTGCGGAGCCTGGGCTTCTCGATCTTGCCGGTAGGATTGCGCGGGACGTCCGCGAAGATGACCTTCCTCGGACGCTTGTAGCGCGGCAGCCCGAGGCAGAAGTCGTTGAACTCCTTCTCGGAGAGCTCCATCCCCTCCTTGACCGAGACGATCGCCGCTGCGATCTCGCCGAGGCGATCGTCGGGGAGTCCGATGACCGCGACGTCCTTCACCTTCGGGTTCGAGCGGACGAAGTCCTCGATCTGCACGGGGTAGAGGTTCTCGCCTCCCGAGATGATGACGTCCTTCGCGCGGTCGACGAGGTAGATGAACCCGTCGCGCTCCTCGGCCATGTCTCCGGTCAGGAGCCAGCCCGGCTCCTTCATGATCTCGGCCGTCGCCTCGGGGTTGTGGTAGTACTCCTTCATCACGCCCGGGCCCTTGAGCGCGAGCTCGCCCACCTCGCCCGGCCTGACGGGCGTGACGCCGTCCGCGCCGACGATCTTCGTCTGCCAGCCGAATCCCGCGACGCCGATCGCGCCGACATGGTCGATGTTCTCGACGCCGAGATGGACGGCGCCGGGCCCGGTGGACTCCGAAAGCCCGTAGTTCGTGTCGTAGTCGTGGTGCGGGAAGACCTTCTTCCAGCGCTTGATGAGCGCGGGCGGGACGGGTTGCGCGCCGATGTGCATAAGCCGCCACTGGTCCAGCTTGTAGTCTTCCAGCTTCACGTCGCCGCGCTCTATTGCGTCGAGGATGTCCTGCGCCCACGGAACGAGCAGCCACACGATGGTGCAGTGCTCCTCGCTGACGGCGCGGAGGATCCACTCCGGCCTCACGCCCTTGAGAAGAACGGCCCGCCCGCCGACGAGGAAGGAGCCGAACCAGTGCATCTTCGCGCC
>ODAJ014759799.1_pt1 | contig 19031 bp, 12 predicted proteins | sample 1539241 | NCBI WGS metagenome assembly ODAJ01 (sample SAMN02144231, study PRJEB22623) | gut metagenome | biome: sheep rumen | host: Ovis aries | place: New Zealand | reverse complement strand
GTAAGGCAGAATAGCGGAGGGCTTACTGTGGTCATTAGAGAGATCGATAATAAGCGAGACTATCTCCCTTTGCTATTACTCGCTGACGAACAGGAAAACATGATTGACCTCTATCTTGACAGAGGGACGATGTTTTTGCTCGAAGATGACGGTGTCGTAAAGGGAGAATGTGTTGTCACAGACGAGGGAAACGGCGTATTGGAGATTCAGAACCTTGCTGTGTCGCAGACTTATCAAGGAAAAGGATATGGAAAAAAGCTGATTGAATATGTAGTTGATCGATATAAGGATCAGTATGCGGTTCTTCAAGTTGGCGCAGGTGACAGTCCATTAACCGTGCTGTTTTATGAACACTGCGGATTCGCTCAGCATCAAATTCTGAAGAATTACATTATCGATCACTATGATCAGCCGATGTTTGAGGGTGGAAAGCAACTGGTCGATAAAGTTGTCCTGAGGATGGTTCTATAGTCTGCATCATGCAATTTGCATTATCTCTTCACCCGACGGTAGTAAACCACCCCGATTTTTACTACCATTTGACTACCATTGACGGCATTGACTTGCCGCATTTTGCCGTATTTTGCTTTTCCCGTGACAGAGTCACATTTTATTCACAACTTTTTCTGCCCGGCAAATTGCGGCAAAACGGGGCAGAAACCGGCCTTTCACACTGAAAGCGTCCCTTTAGGGAGGAGGCTGATCGCATTTGACGAAGATACTTTTTGTGTGCCATGGCAGGGCACGAACCAGCCCTGTTTTGCGCCGTTTCACTACGAAAATCCACGGTACGATCTGATTTTTACTACCGATTTACTACCGAATATTGAGCCTCAGTATGACAAGCAGATGGCAGAGCCGGGAATACGCCTGGCTCTGCCCTCAGATATATTGCCTGTGCTATAAACAGCGGGGACGCCGAAAACGAAAAAAGGCCTGGCCCGTATATGCAGTCTTTCATCGTAAGCGCTCAATAACCACCCTCCTACCAAAAAAGGGCGAGATATGAGATACTTGAATACATCGGGTGGGACGTGAACGCTTCCGTCGCTGGGCGAAAACCATTGGCCCTAACACGGTCACGGTGATTCAACACTTTCTCAGTATGTACAAGATTGAGCAACAGAGATACAAAGCCTGCATGGCGCTACTGAAGCTCACAGACAAATATCCGGTGTAGCGGTTGGAAAACATCTGTTGCAAAGCGTTGAGCTATACGCCGCAGCCCAACTACAAGATCATATAGTACAGATAATGCTATAGGATAATAATCAGTTTATTTTGTATGGACAAGGACAATCCGAGTTTCCGGATGCCCTTTTCGCCGAAGTCCGCGATCAGAACATCGTTCTCAATGGATAAGACCTTTCCAGTTCCGAACGAGCGGTGCTGAATAAAACCGCCGACATGGAGCTGCGATAGGATCGGAGCGGCAGAGGGAACCGTTTCCCATGGCCCTTTCAACGGCGTGGGCAGGGCGGGCTGCTCTTCCTGTTTGGCATAGGTGACGGCCGTGCTGCGCCGGGAAAACATCTCCGAGACGGTCAACAGTTCGCAATGGCCGTCGGCAAAGGCAACCAGATTGTTATCGTCACAGGATGCGACGATCTCACCCTTTCCGTTTTCTATGTCGGTATACTGCTTTCCGACCGGCGGTAGCAGAAGGGGCGCAAAAAGATCGTTGGCGTCCACGACGGGCACAGGCAGTGATTGAATGATCTCCGATATAAAGCTGGAGGGCTCGCCGCAGCGGAAAAGATAGAGATTGTTCTTTGCCCTGGTCATTCCGACATAGAAGAGACGGCGATCCTCCTCATACTGCCTGATTTCGTCGGGGCCTTCCACTTCCTTCTGCGTTTTCGAGGGGAGGACGCCATCCATGATATCTGCCAGATAGACAGTGTCGTATTCAAGACCCTTGCTGGAATGGATGGTTGAGAGGATGACCCTGTTGTCTGGGGCGTTCTGATGGGCGGCGAGCACATTTCGCAGGGCATCCAGCTTTTCAAAAAAAGCGCTGGGGCTGTCGATCCCCTTGGCCAGCATGCCAAGAATGAAGTATTTCCCGCGGTCAAGCTTCCTCTGTTCCACATAACGGCCGTAGTGCATCGCCTCCCAGATGCGGTGTACGGCCGTCTCCGCGCTGTCTGTCGGAATCTGGGGGAGATTCTGCATCAGATCAATGACCGCATCCTGCACCGCCCCGCGGATCTCCGGGGCGTGCATCAGCTCTTCAAAAATTGGCCTTTTGCTGGTTTTGCTTCTTGCCACCGCATATTGCGCGGATTTTTTGGAAATCGGTGCGCCGAACTTGTAGTAGAGACGCAAAAACAGCGCCTCGTCCTGCGGGCTGTAAGCCAGACGGATGATATCCAGCAGATCGACCACTACGCGGTGGGAGAAGAATAAATCGTCCACGTTTCGACAGTTGTAGGCAATCTTGTTTTTCTCCAGCAGGTCGATCAGCGGCAGGGCGGTATCGTTGTTACGGAAAAGGATCGCTGTCTCACTGTTGCAGCACCTGGCGGCATTCACCAGGTATTCAAACTGACAGACGCGCGACTTCGCGCGCACCACATGCACCGGAGCGCCGCTTCCACGCGTGGCGATGATGGATTTTTTGTGCCGAAACTGGTTTTCTGCGACAAAGAGGTTGGCTACAGCCACGATTTCCTCGGTAGAGCGATAGTTTTCCTCCATCAACAGGACTTTCGCGTTCGGGTGCTCGGCCTCAAAGTGGAGCAGCGCGTCCGGGTATGCTGCGCGAAAGCCGTAAATGCTCTGATCCTCATCCCCGACCATGAAGAGATTTTCCGATCCAGAAACCAGAAGCTTGATGAGCTCATGCTGAATTTTCGAGCTGTCCTGTGCTTCGTCCACACAAATATAACGGTATTGCTCCTGAAAGTGGCGGAGCACCTCGGGAAAGCGCTGGAGGATCGTATAGGCATAGGCCATCTGGTCGTCGTAGTCCATCTGATGGCGGCGGCGCAGCGTCTCCTTATAGCGCTGATAGATTTCCGGCAGCTTGTCCACGCTGCTCTCGAGCTTCTGGATATCCTCATCACCCAGCATCATGTTTTTGATGTAGGTGATCAGACGGCGGAGCTCTTTGATGTCGCTGTCCTCCGGATAGCTGTCGTTGACAGACTGATAGATCGATCGAAGCAGTTGGTTGAGCTCCCCTTCATCGGTTGCCAGATCAAAAGGGGGACGCCCGGCGTGGTTCCTGCCGGCGTAGTCTATGATCTTGGCGGAGACGCCGTTGATCGTCCGAAATTGCAGCTTCGCTGCGGCGCCCTCCCCAAAAAAGGAGGCATAGCGGCTGCGCATATCTTTTGTTGCCGCGACCGTATAGGTCATGGTCAGGATCGACTCGGGGGCGATACCGCGGCAGTGGACCATATAGCCCAGCCGCGTGACGAGCACGGTCGTCTTGCCGCTGCCCGGTGTGGCCAGCAGGAGAACAGGGCCATCGACCGCGTATACCGCCGCCCGCTGCTGGGCGTTGAGCCGCGACATATAGTTTGTTACAAATGCTTCCTGATCCATCATGCTGTCCTCTGTGCACCAAAGAATCAATCAAAGTGTATCACGTCATCTGGTATTCTTCGTGGCTTCCTGTATGGTGCTTCAGAAAGTGAATGCGGTGACACTTGCGCGTTTGATGATATGACAAGCAGGTTCGCACTCCATTTGCGAACGGACAGAGACCATATACGGAAGACGTTACCGTAGCAGGGAATGCTGTAGTACAATGTGAATCAACAATAACCCCGCAAATAATGGCGGTGATATCCTCTATGCCAAAGGTAATAACACATTTGACGAGTCCCGTAGGGTATTGAAACTAAAATCTGAATCAATTATAGCCGGTTTTAATTGTTGAAACAACAACATTAAGACCGGCTAATTATTTATTCGTCTAAGCTACGATTGTTAATCAACATTACAATGTCATCATCCGTAATACTGTCATCGTCTATTATTCCAAGCAGGTAATAGATCGAAGTTTGTAATGCCGCTGCCACTGCGTGTAGTCGCTCTATCCGCAGACGGTTGGTTCCAACCTCGATGTAGTGGACAGCCGTTTTTCGGCCGTTGCTATCAAAGCCTATAGCAGCGCCTAACTCGTCCATGGACATTTTTTGCTTGCGGCGGCGTTCGCGTATACGCTCGCCAAGAATCTTTGATTCCATGACCACCACACCCTGATCATTATTGTTGACATTTTAGCATTTCAGCGCGAGAGATACAAGAGAAATAGCAAAAGAGCTGATTGATTTTTGAAGCAGTTAAGTTCTGATTAACTTTTTCTTGACAAGATGGGAGTCTATCTGGTATAGTGTGACTGGAAAGTTAATTAGTTAGTAACTATTTGAAAGGAGCGATCATGAGAAACTATATAGAGATGGATAAGCATTTGGGGGAATTGTATTGTGCCGACACAGCGGACGATCTGGGGGCAGCACTTGACCATCTGATAGGCTTGCTACTTGATCTGGAGATGGATGAGTGGTCCAGTGCATTGGCGCATATGTTAGATAGCATGCGCGATCACGTGGACGTGCGTGTTGCGCAGATGCTTGCAGCAGGGTTTGCATGCTGTCCTCCGCCGCTTGCAACGCTAAGATATCTATCAATGGAGATTCGGTCGGAGAACGAACCGCGCTGGACAATCGCACAGATAGAATATTTCCGTGATCTGATTGTCAACTGTGACAGCGATCTTGTTCGCCGGTCATACGATGTGGCCAGGCAGGTGATGGAGTATCTTGATGGGCATTATCAGGTGTTCTCAACAACATCCATGTATTGTGTCCTTGGCGTACCGTACACCGATATTAATTGCGTAGCGCAGGGCATCATAGGACCGGATAATCGTGAGATGGTTGTTAACGCATCCGACGACGAAGATCAGGTCATCAGCATGGCATTTGATTTTGCTGCCCAAACCATCGCAGACGATGAACTTCCAGCTGAGGCGATAGATCTGCTAAAGGCAACAAGTACTCCAACTATACTGCAGATGACCAACGACGAGCAAATCACTGCGTATACTGACGCTCTTGCCACGGGCTTGGCCTATGGAAGCACATACGCTGATGTGATATCGTACGATGCGCAGTGGGCCCCAGAATGGCATGAGTATGTTAAGAATGTGATTCAAAACAGGACTATGCGATAAGAAGAATCAGTTCAGTATGCAATTACTGCACTGTAAGTGTTTGCAATCGGCGGTGGGCGGCTGCTGCAATATGAAGTGTTCTCATCTATGCTCATAGAAGTTAAACCATAAAAGAAACGGCCAACCATGTACGGTTTGGCCATTTCTTTTATTTGTCACTAATACTCTTCGTCATAGTTTTTTTCCCTGGCTTTTGCATTTTGTCGCTTTCGGCGCCGCGCCTCCATATGTTGATCACACATCGATTGAGGATGGAGACTGTCAACTTGGAAATACCTATTACATTTAGGATGCGCGCATTTTTTAAACTCGACATTATTATAGGTGCACGTATTTTCCATCATGTACATGGCAGTCAACAAGTTAGAACAGCGATATTCTAATGTAAGCGTGTCTGAGTTAAACACTATGGTTGCATTAGATAAAATCTTTTTAATAAATAAATCGACTTCTAAAAACATACAGGAATCTATGGCATCATCCACTCTCTCCTTAACAGACAGTTGATGCTTAAGATAGAGCTCGTCCTTACCATCAAAATAGTCCAGCAATAAGTCTTGATAGGTAATGGATGAGTATGGGTCGTGTTCAATAGTTTTTGTATAGAGATCACTTACTTCGTCTACGATGTCAAAGCGGTTGTAATAGTCATCCTGCATATCATAGAACGTATTCCAATCGTCTCCAATATGAAATACAGAAAAATAATGATCATACACTTTAACAAGCGCGTCTCTAATACTTAAGACGTTTCCTTTTGATGCATGGCTATGCTTGGCTTCAAGGTACTCTTTTTTGTTTTTAATAAACTCTCTTACCGCGATAAACTGCTCAATGCATCTTACCATCAACTCGTAATAGCGTGGTTCAGTTTCATATTCATCTACAAACACAGCAGGGAAACTGTGCGTCACAAAACGAGCGGTAGGATATTTCACGGTAAAACACTTGGCGTCACTGACAGATTGTATACTCAACAGTTCGCCGAACATACTGATATCAAATCCTGATACATTATTGATAAGATCTGGTTGAGTCTTCATTGAAATGAGTGGGTAGCCCTCGCAGGTGTAAAATCTTGATGCACTTTTATAAAAATCTCCATGCTTTGCAAAAAAAATTTTGAACGGCATAACAACAGTACTCATTTTAACATCCTCATAGCACAGAAATAGGTACTCATTCGGTACTCGATACAATTCCAGATAATGAACCAGAATAACAGAAATATTGGAAACCTTCCTAATTCATTATCTCATAAGATCTCGGGAGAAACAAGAGAAACTATAGAATTATCGGTACTCGATGGGTATTTTGACAGGTAAAATAAGAATATGATAGACTAAAACCGCTGGAAATAATTCAAACGGGAAAAAGAGAAGGAGTAGATGATAATGGACAGAACTGAGTACATGACACCATCAAAAGCAGCAGAAGCGATGATGTGCAGCTCTGTATATGTTAGAAAACTAATAAAAGCGAGAAGGCTGCCCGTGTATAAGGTCGGAACTCGATCTTATATACCGAGAGCAGCTGTAGAAGCTTATATTACGACGCATACAATACCAGCCGAAGATAAATAAAAAGACTAATATCAGGTAGATCTTCATTGGATTTGGGTAAATTGGCAGAACGGAAGCGAATCTTGAAGAAAGACGATTACCAAATAATCCACCATCGTCATTTGCAAAACGTTTTGAGAAGAGAGTAAATGAGAGAGAAAACAGACAAGAGCAAGCTCAAGGACGGCCGTGGCATCCTTGATGGAAACACATACGAAGCGTGGAAAACAGCTCGGGAGTCCAAAAGTCTCGGAACAGCATGCGCTGTATATGACCCTGTGCAGAAAAGGACGGTGAACCTTTTGAGCGTAGGAGAAAAGAAGACCTTTTGGGTGCTCCGATTTCTAACGCCAAACCGAATTTTGGAACAGTTTCCAATGGATGCAGAAGTCGTGAACTCGATATGTGCGGAACTGGGTGTTCGGAAGTATAGCAAGATTCTCAGCACGGATTTTTTAGTTGAAGACGTGAAGGGATATGCGGTTGCTATCAGTGTCAAACCAAATGCTTCAGTTTTTGAGGATGATACAAAGGCTGGAAAAAGGAATATCATACGCAAGAATGTTGAAGCCCAGTATTGGGAACGGTATGGAGTTCCCCATTATGTCGTATTCTCTGATGAAATTGATATTGACTATGCACTGAACATCAGAGATGTAATGACATATTGGGATGACGTATGGGTAAACGATTCGACCAGTATGTTAATGCATATGATTGCAAGACATGTCATTCAGATTCCGTTAGACAGAGGGAGAATACCGTTCAAAGAACTTGCTCAGAAAATACATGCGGAGGTCTATTATGAGACTTATAAAAGACAAGAAATCAAATCCGTCAATTGCAGATGGCGCATTGATTTACCTTGAAGATGTTCCATACAGAATCCTTAGCCATGAAACATTCGATAACGATGTCACAACAACAATCTTCTGGCTTGTCGAATTGGGCGTCACAAGATTCAACATTATCAAGAGAAGTTTCACGCAGCTTAATGATGCCATAGCAAATGGAACTCTCATTAACTGTGTTGACACCGATGGTTATATTGTTCCTTTATTGAATGACGGCGACAGAGCGATAACTGACCTTAGGTTTGGATGCATTCAGAAATACATTGTCAGTTTGTACCCCAACTATTCAGTCTTGTCACAAAGGGGTGTTCGAAAAGAAGGAATTGAGCAGTTAGCGGCGGCCTGCAATCTCTCAATTAGGCGCCTGAGAAGTTATTTGCTACAGTACGTGCAGTCCGGCGGAGCATACTGGTCAGTAGTCGATGGTCGCATTATGCGAGCACTGAACAACAATAATAATAACACCTACTTTGACGGGAATGTCAGAGGCAAAAAACGCAAAGATGGAACTTCGAGCTCAGTTCAGAACAATGCAGAACTTGTGGCACAGTATGAAGAAGCATATAAAAAATACGTGCAAGAGCTTAACCGCTATCAGTACGATAGTGAATCAAAGTACAAACCATCGCTCGTCAGTGTATACAGGGGTATGATTATCAAGTACTATTCGACTACGGATGAGGATGGAAATATTGTTTTGTTGCCTGAAAATCAAAGGCCTTCATACGACCGATTCTACAACTGGGTTCGCACAACCAAGCTTCATGGTGACAAAGTAAGCAACCACGCCATGTCGGCTCGTGACCAGAGAAACAACAATCGCATTCTCACTGGCACCAGTCAATACGGAGTTTTTAACCTTATGGAAATGGTCGAAATCGACGAAAATGAAGCTTCGTTCTGCCTGGTGTCTGCGAATCCGGGAACTCCAAATCAGGTGATCGGTCATGCGATCATCTATCTGGCGGTTGACGTTCTGACACACAGAGTCGTTGGCGCGTCGGTGTCTTTTGCCAATAACAGCTACGAAGGCTTTCTTGATCTGATGGACTCTATGATGATGTCAGATATAGACAACGCCTTCATGTTTGGAGCAGAGTATGACGAGTCCAAGCCGGTTTTTCCGGGGTGCACGCTTCCGAGGGAAATTCGTGTCGACCACGGTTCTGAATATGTATCACATGCCATTGCGGAGAACCTTACCGGTGGAAGCAACTCCGGCACTCTCGAAGGGGTTCCCATTGCGATCAGTCTTGTTCCTGTGGCTACTGGCTCTCTCAAAGGCATTGTCGAGAGGTTCTTTGGGCAACTCCACAGGACTGTCCAAAGTGCTCTTAAATCCGGCTTTGGATACGTAACAGGAACACATGCGACAAAGCATTTCCAAGAGGCTGTAATGACGATTGAGGATTTCAGGCGCATCGTATATGAGACAATTAGGCTTCATAACAATTCGCCAGTTCCCGATTATCCTGTCACGCCATCCATTACGGAAGCGATTCCGGTGATAACACCAAATACACTGTGGGACTATTATTCGAAGAGCAGGCTCTCCGGATTTGATGTTTCAAACGATGATATTCGCGCTGCGGCCAGGTTCGGGCTAATGAAGAAGGATCACGATTTCAAGCTCTCCAAACGGCAGATATCGTACAGGAACACTCTGTATTGGGATCTGGGTGAAGATGATGGCCTGAAATATGAGGCAATTTGCCTTGGCGAAAAGAGCGCTTCGATTGAGATGAGATACGATCCGCGTTCTGTTAATACACTCTATCGCGCAGATAAAAAAACAGGACGGATTTTTAGATATCGTCTCGCAGAAAAGCGGCCTGAAATGCAAGAGTTCCGCAACATGAGATGGCCTGTCGTTGATAAGTGGATTACTGAATGGCGCAGCAAACGATACGAGGCAATTGCGAAGAAAGCGGACGAACGAATGATGTCCGAAGCCAAAATCGCATCCATTGCGCAGCAGGCGCTCATTGATAAGGGGCCTTCGAAAAATACTGTTAAGAACCGGCGCGAAAGCGCGCAGCTTGAGCGTGCTGCACTTGTGGCATTTGATCAGCAGCGTAAAGACCAAATTTTTTATGATGATAGTGCAGATTCAGCCGAGATTCAGCCGGAAATCCCTGAAATCAGCGTGACACCCATTGAGCCGGCGACTTCAGACGATGATGATGAGGTAATCACCGAGGTTGGCATCATGGATGTTGATGCTATGGCTAAGGCGTATGGCCTTTGAAAGGAAGAGTATTAAATGCAATACGTGAAGAATATTAAACTCCAATGCAAAGAATATAAACACCCTTTGCAGATGTACCCGGATATCGGTCTGCAGGACATTCAGCAGGCAAGATATCGCAACGTATGTGGGGTGGAAACCAACCCTGATATTTGCGCACTTCCTCCCCTCTTGAGTGGAAAAGATCTGATGCTCGATAATATGCGTGCATTTCCCGGTTATGATAAAGAAAAGGCTCTCAACTTGCCAAAAAGTGAGAGATTGGCGGCTCTTGCAGCATTCAAGGATGAAGTAACAGTGTATATGCCGTTTCATATGGACTTGGAGCGACGCCTTCAAGAATGTCTGATGTCGGCCTATCGCAGAAGAGAGTACGGAATTCTAAACGAAGAAGTCACCGACCTTCTCTCTGTTGCGAAGCCTATTGCTACAAGCGTTCAGGATGCGAGCTTGATTGGAACGGCAGGAACTGGGAAAAGTACCGCTGTCAGACTGATGTTGGATCGATACCCGAAGGCCATCCAGCATAATCTCTCCGGGTACCGATACACCCAGGTCCCGATTTTGGAAACTACTGCAAGAGAGGGTGACATGAAATCTGTCTTCATCGATCTCTCCATGAGTCTGGACAGAATTCTTGGAACTGCTTATTACGAACCACAAATGCGAAAAATGGGTACTGTGACGAAGATGGAAGCTTACCTTGTCAAGCTGATACAGCTTTTTCACGTCGCAATTATTGTTATCGATGAAATTCAGTCTGTCATTAAGAGAAAAATCTCGATGTTTGATCACCTTCTGAGCGTTACAGCTTCGTCAGGTGTGTCCGTTATGATTATCGGTACGGAGGCTGCTGTTGAAGACTTGAACAAAAACGTGTGGTTTTCGCGGCGTTTCTCTCAACTCGGCCAGATTTCATCCGATATGAAAGCTGACGACTCTACCGTTCTGGAGCGTATTGTGCAGATCATCTGGGAATATCAGTGGACCAACAAAAGATATCCACTGACAAAGAAAACCTTGTCCACACTTGTCGAGGAATCGTGTAGAAACGTGGATTTTCTGACAACTATATTCATAACGGCACAACTTATGTGTATTAATTCCGAAGGGAAAGAAGAGTTTGAGCTCAATTCAGACACTATAAAGAAAGCTGCAAGCAAATACCCCAAAGCCAAAGAACTCCTTAGAGACGGCTTGGATGCTGTCGAAGCACTGTATCAGCAGGAAAAACGCACGACGATCGAAACTATAATGAAAGAAGCTGAGGCTGAACGCAAAAAGGAGCAGAGCGCCCTTATGCAGAGTTCTGTTACTGCTTTTAGCAGCAAGGTCCAAGTCGTATCAGAGCTTGTGAATCTCTTGGGTCAAGCCGGTTTCGAAGATGCTACGCAGATCGAGCGTATAATCAGAAAGGAAACTGCGAATAATGAGCAATTCCTGTTTCTGGATAGAGGACAACAAGCAAAAATCGTAATCGCAGAACTCTTGAAAAAGGAATATAGTTCCGAGAAGAAGCGAAAGCCTCGAACGAAGAATGAACAGGACGACAAGCCGGAGCATCCGGCCCGTGACAATGCAGATTGGGAGGGATTAGGGCATGGAATTAACATGCTTCAGACCGCCATTTCGTGATGAGCTTCTATACGGATGGTTGGTGTTTCTCGCTGAAAACAACTACCCATTCGACTCGCTCGGGATTCAACGAGTTGTTGATCGGATGTTTCCACATGGAAAGTCTCCTGGCATGAGAGGCACCATAAACAAAGAACCAGTACGAAAGGATTACTTGAGGGGATTAGATAAGAGTGTTCAGGAACTGAAAGATAGTGGGTACAAGGTTCCTGGCACGGCAGATATTATCACTTATAACACACCACTGGTAGCCATTGGCATTGCACAAGACAAGGGCGATCAAGCCCGGTATATTCATACAGCAGTTTCGACTATCACGGGGGGCTTACTTGATATGCCAACACTGCCACTGCTGGTATCGCAGATAAATTATTGCCCAGTATGCATGTGTTCGGTTCCATATGTTCGGACATGGCATAATCTTCCCGGCGTAGAATCCTGTGCTATCCATGAAGTTGATTTGTGTAGTCTTGAAGATACCAGCAGCATCTCTTGGCAGCTCGAAAGATCCAAATGTGAGACCTCAAGCCCCAAGAAAATTGCATACGCTAAGTATGTGAAATCTGTTTACGATCATCCAACAGATATAAACATACAGATTATCCGGTCTTTGCTTTCTGACCGCGGATTCAAAGTAAACACTGCCAAGAAGTTGTCATTTTCAGACGTGATCAACTACCTTCTCGCAAGCGGCATTTCATATTCTGAACTCATAAAAGACCTGCCCTCCAGTCCAGTCATGGTGAAAAGTAACCGTGGGACTCTTGTTACGAGAAAAGCTACTATTGGGAAATACCGCTGCGCTGTTTGTGAGAATAAATGGACCGATACATTGGAAGCTGCGCGGCTTGGATTCTATTGCCCTGAATGTATGAGTTCTGAAGATCCCGATCACCTCGTAAATGAGATGCTACGCAGTATTGGAGATGGGCATTACCATCTCAATGAACCGTTTCGAGGGATTGGAGCGACACAGGCGGTAATCCACGATACATGCGGGCGCGCTCAACCCGTTAGAATGGCAAGCAAAATATGGCACAGAACAACATGTCGATGCGAAATAGCGCATACGATTAATTCCATCCAAGAACGGATTGACCGTATCAGCACTGATTTTACTATTGAGGACTATCTTCCATCACAAGAAGTGGTGACTGTCCTCCATACCAAGTGCGGGCAAACCAGGAAAACTCTACTAAGCTCATTCCTCACAAATCCCATGTGCCCTTATTGCAAAGAAAATGAGCAGATAAAGCTGCGTAAAAACAAACTTCAGGAAGCAATAGGCGACGAATATGATATTCTCGAACTGCAACGGCAAGGTGAAAGCATCCGTCTTCGCCACAAACCTTGCGGGTATGTTGTCTCAGGTAAATTCCAATCATTCATTGATGGGAAAAGATGCCCGTTGTGCGTTCCGTATCTCACGAGGAAACGCAAAGCAGGCGAAAGAACTTTCGAATCCGCATTGCTTTCCGAGATGAATGAATGGTTCAAAAAGAACCCGTTATGGATAGCTCGCCGGCATTGCGGTGGACATCACACAAAACCTTATTATGTGGCTCTTCAAGTTCTGGTGAAAAAGGGTTTCGTGTATCGCGTCGACTATGGAATGTATTCAAACCGAGACGATCTCTCTGTGTATGAGATACTGCGCTTGAAGTACCTTCTTGACGAAGAAGGCAACAAAGTGGGGCGGTTCATGGGAGACACGGCCCTCTTTTTGGAGAACCAGATAAAACAGGAACCAGACCTAATAACACTTGAAACCTCTCTGCTTTCAAGAAAAAGCTGGAGTACCGTAATTGTCAAAGGAAGAAATGTCAAAATCAGAGGTATATAAAAGGTAATGTGGATGTCAAGGCTGTTCCAAGTCATTCGGCTTGGGATGGCCTTGATTAGTTGTGTGGCCGTATACTTAGCGTTTGCATTTTAAAGAAAAATACAGTATAATACAATAATTGAAATATAACGATTCCAACTACCGAGGCGTATCACATGAAACTGCCAAATGCTGATTTACCCCATCCGGATGAACTGTTGTATTCCTATTTCTTTCGTATGCTGGATATCAATGGCATAAATGCGAAGCTATTCGAGACTGTGAATTTAGGAATAAAACGCTATCAGGTAACAGATGTTTCTTATGATATATGTCGTGAATATTTGCCACTATATAAGGCTCTTTCGCCAAGCCTTGATGCAGCATCGTTATATCTTTCAGTTTCTACATTTCCTTTTGAATCCATTTTTCTCTCGCTGGAAGAACAGACGAACTATATTAACAGCGTTTTCCGTGAATCCGATAAGCTAAACAATTTTGCAAGATACCTCTTCAATCAACTTCGAGTTTGCCCGCAGTGCATCAAGGAAGATACTGAATTATATGGCAAGCCGTATTATCATCGCGTTCATCAATTGTCAGGCGTACATATGTGCCCGAAACATAATGTTCGACTTCGTGTATATGCCGGAAGGCCTACCAACACAAACAAGTTTGATTTGGATGACTTCGTTAAGGATGAATGCTCTATTCCCGAAAAAGACATGGTGGTGTATGCCTGCTATGCAGAACAATTGTTGAACAGCAACATTCATACAGATATCAGTAGGATTAAAGATCTTATTCACGAGGAATTTCGAAAGCGGCACTATAAGCCAAGAAGTCTGGCAGAAAGATTTTATGTTGATCTGGAACAATGGGACCATAAGGCATTATTCTCTGTCCCAGAAGAAAGATTCAATGATTGGCTTTGTTTGCTTAGAATGCGTGATCACGAATCAACACTTGGCCTGTTGATGTTCCTGTTCCAAGATCCTGCCGAACTGAATAGAGAGTTAAGAACGGCAGAAGAAATAATAGGAACATATCATTGCGACGCGTGCGGCAGCACCTATTATGCAACACCGCATGCCCATGATACGGGATGGGGCTGTCCGGAATGTGATGCAAAGCTTTCATATGACGAGCGCTATCGAACTATTGTCGAGAAGCTTGGCAATAATGAATATGAAGTGATGGAGCCATTCGTATCCAACGATATCAAAATAAAGCATTTCCACAAAGTCTGCGGGAAAGAGAAGTCTTTCAAGCCGCGCATGTTCATATTCTATGGTAAAAGATGTCGTTGTTCTACGCGCAGTCCAGAAAACGAAGTGAGAGACTTCGTAGAAGAAAAAGGTTTTGAACTTCGATCATATACAAACGCCACGGAAAAGATGACTGTCTACCACCCGGATTGCGACAGATCGTTTCAAGTGACACGAGCTTGGTTCATGAAACATCCGGTGTGTATAATGTGCGAAGGACGTGCATCGGGTAGTCCCAGAGGAAAGAATGCCGTTATTCAAAAGATTCACGACATTACTGCAGATGACTACACATATCTTTCATACGACAAGCAAACGAGGAGGCTCACATTGCGGCATAATGACTGTGGAAATGAATTTGATGTTGAGCGTTCAAGTTTCTTTGCCGGACAAAGGTGCCCACAGTGCACAGTCATTCCCCCTTACAGTGCACTTGATAAGGTTCTAAGGGAAGCGTCAAATGGGAAGTATGTTCTGGATGGGTTGAGTAAAGATAAGAGAAACGCTATTGTCCTTAACACCGTAACTAATGAGAGGAAGGCATTTGCGCGGGCACACATTGCGCAAGAGCTTTCACGTCATACGCCATCAGTATGCCTGCCGGGAATAAAAAATGAATGTCATTTCCCAAACTGGTTGGAATATCTTCAAGCATACAAAGATTTTCTTCGTACGAACGAAAGGCAACCGGCAATGAGAGAAGAATACAATGGCATGGCGTTAGGTGCATGGTGTTCGAACATGCGGAAGCTCCGGAACAAGGGGCTGATGTCTGAGCAACGGATAAAAGAACTAACGGATGCAGGATTTGAATGGAACTGACGCTGCTCTTGTTGCAGAACACAATTATCAACGGAAATGTATAATACAAAAACAATCCAGTAATAAATCCATTCCACAAAACTCAACGGAAATGTATAATACAAAATGTCAACGGAAATGTATTTTAGGATTTAACATGCGGATCGACTATTGCGACGGCAGCCGCGATGTGATCGGGACGGACGAGAGTTGGCGTTATACGGCAAGCGACGTGGCCGACAGCGGCATATACGACGGGGAGACACTCGACCGCCTCCTCTGGGCGGAGAAGCCCCGCCCGGAAGGTCCGGCAGAGATCCTGCCCGTCCCGGTACAGCTGACGGATCGAAGCAGTCTTCCGGTCCGCGTGACCGAGACCAGAAAGCCCGTTGCTCTGCTGCGCACGCCCGCAGGCGAGACGGTTCTGGATCTGGGGCAAAACTTTGCAGGCTGGCTGCGCTTTAAGGCAGACTTCCCGGCCGGAACAGAAATCCGGCTGCGCTTCGGAGAAGTGCTGCAGGACGGGAATTTCTACAACGGCAACTACCGCAGCGCTGTGGGCGGCTTTCGTTATGTTTCCGACGGGCGGCGGGAGATGGTAGAGCCCCGCTTCACCTACTTCGGCTTCCGCTATGTCCTGCTGGAGGGCTGGCCGGAGACGCCGAAGCTTGAGGATTTTACCGGCTGCGTGGTGCATTCGGACCTGGAGCGGACCGGCTTCTTCGCCTGCGAAGTGCCGGAGGTGAACCGCCTGTACGAGAACACGGTCTGGGGACTGCGTTCAAACTTTGTCGACATCCCCACAGATTGCCCGCAGCGGGATGAGCGTATGGCCTGGACGGGAGACGCGCAGATTTTTGCACCAACAGCTTCCTACCACGCGGATACCCGCGCCTTCTTTGCCAAGTTTTTGCGGATGCTGCGCGTAGAACAGGAGAAGCAGAACGGCGGGGTACCTGCCTATGTTCCCGCCGGCCGGGCCTTCTGCCCGATCTGCTCGCTCTGGGGCGATGCGGCGACCTTCCTGCCGGACACGCTCTGGCGCTTCTACGGCGATGACCAGCAGCTGAAGCTCTGGCTGCCGATGATGCGCGACTGGGTGGATTATGTGGGAGAGCGCATCAAAGAAGAAAACGGCGACGCTGTCGGCCTTTGGCGCCGCGCCTTCCAGTTTGGCGATTGGCTGGCGCTGGACGGGCGGACGGAGATGGACTTCAAAGGCGCGACGCCCGACGCCTATGTGGCGGGACTGTGCTATTACCAGAGCCTGAAGATCCTCACCGAGGCACTGGAGCGGCTGAACCTGGAGGAGAGCGGGAAATATGCGGCGCTGCGGGATCGGCAGCGGGCTTTCCTGCTGGACGAGTACTTCACACCCCACGGGCATCTCTGCGTCAACACGCAGTCGGCCTTTCTGCTGGCCATGCGTTTTGAGCTGTATCGAGACGCCGATATACTGACCGAGGATTTCGTCGCTCTGCTGAAGCGGGACGGATTTCGGATCCGTGCGGGCTTTGCCGGCGCGCCGGTCCTCTGCCAGATGCTCAGCCGCTACGGACGGCACAAGCTGGCGATCCAGTTCCTGCTGAACAAAAACTATCCCGGCTGGCTCAACGAAGTGAAGCTGGGCGCCACCACCGTCTGGGAACGCTGGAATTCCATCGGTGCGGACGGAAGAATCAGCCCTGTGGGAATGAACAGTCTCAACCACTACAGCTACGGCAGCGTAGCCGAGTTTCTCTATGCCGATGTGCTGGGGATCAGGCCTTCGGAGCTGGGCTTCCGACGGGCGATCCTATCGCCGAAGCCCGATGCCAGGCTCCGCCGTGCTGAGGGCAGCTACCGTTCCGTCTGGGGTGCGTATCGGATGGCTTGGGAGATCCTTCCGGACGGACAGGTTTCGATCCGCTTCACCGTGCCCTTTGGCTGCACGGCGCTGGTCACGCTGCCCGAATCCGGCAAAGAGCCCTTTACCGTTTCTGCCGGGGACTATGCCTGCACCTATCTGCCCCAGCGGGATTTCCGCAAGCTTTTTACGCCGGACTGCCTGCTGGCGCAGGTCTTTCACCACGAAAAGTCAAAGGCGCTGCTGTTGAGCCTTCTGCCGGAGGCTGCGGAACTGGACAATCCCGGCGGCCATGAAAAGCAGATCTCCGATCTCTTCGAACTGGCGGCACAGGGCTGCGATCCCGGAAAAATAGGCGCCGCTGTAGGCGCGTTGTCGCAAATAAATGCATTTGAGGAGGATAGAGCATGAACCAGTTTTATCATTCCATCCGTCCCGGCCAGGTCTGGCTGGATACCGAGGGCAAACGCATTCAGGCTCACGGAGGCTCCGTTATGTACCTGGACGGCACCTATTACTGGTATGGCGAAAACAAGGAAAAGACAGACGGCATAAGCGAGATCTGGCATTGGGGCGTGCGCTGCTACAGTTCCCGGGATCTGTACAACTGGAAGGATGAGGGTCTGATCATTCCGCCGGAACCGGATGATCCGGATTCCTCCCTGCACCCGTCCGCCTGCATGGATCGGCCGCATATCCTGTATAACGCCCGCACGAAGAAATTCGTCTGCTGGCTGAAGATCATGAACCGGGACGGCAGCCAGTCCGAAACCGTGTTGACCGCGGATTCTATCCTCGGCCCCTACACGAAGGTGCGGGAAGGCCTGCGCCCACTGAACATGAGCGCGGGAGATTTCGATTTGGCAGTTGCGGAGGACGGAAAAGCGTATTACTATTTTGAGCGCGTGCACAGCGAGACGATCTGCGCCGATCTCACCGAGGATTACACGGATGTGACCGGTTATTACAGCACCCATTTCCCCCACGTCGCGCCTCCGGCTGTCCGGGAGGCAACCGCTCATTTCCGGCGAAACGGCAAGCATTACCTGGTCACCAGCGGCACGACAGGCTATCTTCCGAATCCTTCGGAAGTCGCGATTGCCGACACCTGGCACGGCCCCTATACTGTGTTGGGAAATCCTCATCCTGGCGATGAGAGTCAGACCTCTTACCATTCGCAGATCTCTTCGGTCTTTAAAGTGGAGGGAAAGAAAGACCTGTACATTGCGGTGGCGGATCGCTGGTGCCCGGAAGAGATGGACGTTCCCTACGCCTTCAGCCGGGACATGTTCACCTATATTTTTACCGGCCGTGGACATCTGATCCCGCAGCTGATCGCGCAGTACGGCATCGTTCCCCCCAAGCCGGATTCAGAGAGAAACACCTCCATTGCCGACTATGTCTGGCTGCCGTTCCGCTTTGACGGTGAGATGGCTTATCTGGACTGGAAGGACGAATGGCGCATTGAAGACTATGAGTAAGCGGCAAGTCAGTCCTTGAGATTCTTTCGGCAAAGATAGCTCATGCCAAAAAGCAGAAAACAATCACCTGACAGCTTGTCTGCATCGTAGTCGCTGAGAAAAGAAAAGTAATCAGGCTCGGACCATGCATATTTGCATGAATCTAAGCCTGATCTTTTTTTATTTTCGGCCTCATCCACCCACGATGGATCGTATCTGGATTTCCCCATCTGCGAGCGGCAATTGGGGCAGACCTTATACGGCTTCTCATAAGCAGCGCCGCATTGGGAGCATACATACTCATCTGTCCGGAATAAATGTGACTTCCGGATCCAGTCATTGCGCTT
>ODAJ011970148.1_pt1 | contig 19031 bp, 20 predicted proteins | sample 1539241 | NCBI WGS metagenome assembly ODAJ01 (sample SAMN02144231, study PRJEB22623) | gut metagenome | biome: sheep rumen | host: Ovis aries | place: New Zealand | reverse complement strand
TCAAGCGTTTCATCTTCGTTAGGCTTAAGTCGTGCCGCAGATATTTCCTTTTCCTGCCAACGCAAGAACTCTAGCCGTTGCAAATTGTCATTTCGCGCCGATTTTTTATCTGCAAGCTCCCGAATCTTTGAATTTAGCGCACGATATAGCCGCTGATACTCCTTTAGCTCGGAAAAAATCTGTTCGTCGTCGATTAGCCGATAAATATTGTCCTCGCGAAGGATTTCTAAGCTTTTATTCTGTCCGTGAACGTCAATTAAGCTCGCGCAAAGTTTTTTTAGCTGTGCAAGGGTAATTTGCTTGCCGTTAGCAGTGATTGAGCCTTTTCCGGTGCGTGAAACCGTCCGCATAAGCCGCAAACCGTCAGAAAAGGTCGCCGCGATAGATAATTTGTCCGCGCCCTTGCGAATTCGATTTACGCCGCAACGATTGCCCAAAACCGCTCCGAGTGCGTCGATTAGGATTGATTTGCCCGCGCCCGTCTCGCCAGTCAAGATATTTAAGCCCGCGCCGAACTCGATATTGACGTTTTCAATCAGCGCGAAGTTCTCAACCGTTAAAGTCGTCAGCATTTACTTTTTGCCCGTGGAGCCGCGTTTAGTCAGCGGGACATTCTCCTTGCACAGCGGACAATCTTCGGGCTTGTAAGTCTCAACGTTCATGTGTAACAGCGCGAAGCTCGGCACGTCCTCGAAGGTCGCCTTGCCGCCCGACCTGTCAACGAGCATACTCACCGCCACTGGCACGCCTCCGAAGGCTTTAACCACGTCGATAACCTCGCGAACTGAACCACCAGTCGTCACAACATCTTCAACGATTAGGACGCGTTCGCCCTCATGAAGAGTAAAGCCGCGACGGAAAGTCATCACGCCATCGACGCGTTCAGTAAAGATTGCTCGCGTGCCCAATGCCTTGCCAGTCTCGTGCGCCAAAATAATCCCGCCCGTCACAGGACCCACGACAGTTTCAATTTTAGCGTCTTTGAAGTGTTCAGCCATCGCCTTGCAAAGTTTTTCGGTCATTGCGGGGTGCTGAAGAACGTTAAACTTCTCGACGTAATGTGGGCTGTGTAGTCCCGACGTTAATTTGAAGTGCCCAGTCATAATCGCGCCCGTTTCAACCAACAAATCATAAACTTCTTTCTCCGTCATCGTTAAACCTCTCCTATCTCCGCTAAAATCTTTAAAGCCGCCTCGCGTGGACTTTTCGCCGCCCGAATAGGACGCCCGATAACCAAATGCGTCGCGCCGTTCGCAAGTGCCGCCGCTGGTGTCGAAATTCTTTGCTGGTCGTTAATGTCGGCTCCCGCAGGTCTGATGCCTGGCGTCACGATTAAAAAATTTTCTCCGCACGCCTCGCGAATCAAACTTGCCTCTTGCGGCGACGCTACTACACCGTCGAGACCAGCTGCTTTTGCTTGCTTTGCGAACTCAACGACTTGTTCAGAGATTTTCAACGCCCCGCACCATTCCGCTTGACCGATACTCGTCAGGACGGTAATCGCGATTAGCTTTGGACGTTCGACGCCGAGCCGTTCCGATTCTTTGTTCAGAGCCTCCGCCGCAGTCTTCATCATCGTAAATCCGCCCGAAGCGTGAATGTTCAAGATGTCCGCGCCGAGGTTCATCAGCGAACACAAGCCGCCCGCCACCGTGTTGGGTATGTCGTGGAGCTTAAGGTCTAGGAAAACTTTTTTGTCCTGAGACTTTAGCCACTCGACGACGCTCGCGCCCACCGAATAGAAAAGCTCCATGCCGACCTTGTAAAAGCCTACACTGTCCCCAAGCTCGCCGACAAGTTTCTTAACGTCGTCGAACGTGTGCACGTCCAAAGCAACTATCAATCGTTCGTCAGCCATGTTGATACCTCCCGAAAATATTTCCTTGAAAAATTCTTTGCAAAGCTTTAAAATCCTGCGCGGGGTTATTTTAATTATAATCGCAAGGGAATGATACGATGAGACTCTTTATAGCGATAGAATTCGACGAAGAAATTTTGCAAGCACTGACGAATTTACAATCGGAATGGAAAGTTTTGGGGGTGCGCGGCAATTTCACGCCCGTCCAAAATCTTCATTTGACTTTGGCATTTATCGGAGAATATGGAAATCCAAACGCAGTCTTAGAAGCTATGAATTCTGTTCCCTTTGCTCCATTTTCCATAAGTCTTGACGGCATCGGGACTTTCAGAGATATTTATTGGGCGGGAATTCTTGAAAACAATGCTTTGTCAAATTATGTTCGACGATTGCGCAGAGCTTTGGCGGAAAACGCCATTCCCTACGACAGAAAAAGATTTTCTCCACATATAACCTTAGTGCGTAGAGCAGAATTTAACGGGAGTATGGAAGAACTGCTGAAGAACCCGCCCAAAGGTGCAATGGAAGTAAAATCAGTTTCGATTATGTCCTCCACACGCGGCAAGAACGGCATGATTTATACTAAAGTCGGCGGTGTCGAGGCAAACTAAACAATGGGAGAGTGATAATAAAATGTGGCGCGGACTTTACACGGCGGCAACTGGCATGATAACCGAGGCTAAGCGAACCGACGTTATCGCAACGAACCTAGCCAATGCCGCGACGACTGGTTACAAGAAAGATATTGCCGTTCATAAGGAGTTTCATAACATGCTGATTCGGCGCGTCAACGACTTTGACAACGGCGGCGTGCTAGGCGTGGACGGCGCACCCTTTAACACGTTGGCGGAGCTTGGAACCTCCAAAGAGGACATCACGCAGATTAAAGGCTTCACTGCCGACCCGTTCAACGTTCCGAGTATCGGGCAGCTCGGCTTAGGCGATTACATCGACGAGATTGCCGTTGACTATCAACAGGGCGCGCTTGAGTCCACGGGCAACACTTACGATTTAGCGATTGTCGGCGACGGCTTCTTTGCTTTGCAAACTCCCAACGGCATCCGCTACTCTCGAAACGGGGCTTTCTTTAAGAACAGTCAAGGCTATCTGCAAGACATTCGCGGCTATAACCTCCTCGACACGACGGGCAATCCAATCCGCATTCCGAGCAACGTAGCTGATTCACGAGTTGTCGTCACGGCTAATGGTATCGTCACTGTGCCTGGGCAGCAGTTGCAACTTGACCCCGTGACTAATCGTTGGATAGCAATCGGCGATATGGATCGTCAACAACCGCTCGCGCAAATTCAGTTCGTGGAGTTCGGCAATCGTCTTGCCTCTCAAAAGCAGGGCGACAATCTTTATTACCTAGTCAACGACAACGACGACAATCCTCCTCCGATAGCGGGCGTCAATCCAGATATTCAACCGCGGCTGATGAATCCCGATATGCAACCGCGTCCGGCGTCGGGCGAACTGATTCAAGGTTCGCTGGAGAAGTCGAACACCTCGATTGTCTATGAGATGGTCGAACTGATTCATAATCAGCGGCTGTACGAGGCGAACTCCAAAGCAGTCATGACGCAGGACAGTATGCTTGAGAAGTCGGTTAATTCTATCGGCAGTCTCAACGGTTAAAGGTAGCAAGCTATGATTGACATTAAAGGCTTAAAGAAATCGTTCGGCGACCTGCACGTTCTAAAGGGGATTGACTTGCACATTGATGAACGCGAAGTAGTCGTTATTATCGGGCCGAGTGGTTCGGGCAAATCGACCTTGCTAAGGTGCATAAACTTTCTTGAGGAGCCGACTGGCGGAACGATTACCGTTGACGGCATCCCGCTTGACAGCGAGGCGAACATTAACAAAGTCCGCGAGGAAGTCGGCATGGTCTTTCAACGCTTTAATCTCTTCCCGCATATGACTGTTCTTGATAACATCACGCTCGCGCCAATCAAGGTTCGCAAAATGGAAAAGTCCCGCGCTGAACAGACTGCACAGGATTTATTAGACCGCGTGGGCTTAGGCGACAAGTTTGACGCTTATCCGAATCAATTAAGCGGCGGTCAGCAACAAAGGGTAGCAATCGCCCGCGCCTTAGCTATGAATCCTAAAGTTATGCTCTTCGATGAGCCAACTAGCGCACTCGACCCCGAAATGGTCGGCGAAGTCCTCGACGTTATGCAACGCCTCGCCGAAAGCGGCATGACTATGATTATCGTAACTCATGAAATGGGATTTGCCCGCGAAGTCGGCACGAGATTACTTTTTGTCGACGGCGGCTACATTGTCGAGCAAGGCAAGCCTAAAGAAGTCTTCGATAACCCAAAAGAGGAACGTACTCGCGCTTTCCTGTCGAAAATCTTATAAACGGCGCGTGAAACTGCTAATAAGGAGGCAGTCATCATGAAAAAGCTTTTGTTAGGTATCATGTGCATTATTATGGCGGCAAATTTTGCTGGTTGCTCTACTGAATCGTCATTTCACTCGGAAAGCTCGGTTTCAATCTCGACGAGCAACACTCAAGACTTAATTGACAAGGGCGATAAAAATCTCGACGCCGGCAAGTACGATGAGGCGATAAAAAATTATAATGATGTTCTTAAGGAAGATAGCGACGAGATAGCGGCTTACAACGGACGCGGCATCGCTTACGGCAAAAAAAATGACTTCGACAGCGCGATAAAAGATTTCAGCCAGACAATTAAGCTTGACCCGAACTACGCAGAAGGTTATTACAATCGCGGGCTTGCTTATTCCGAAAAAGGCGACGCACAAAAAGCTCTTGCCGACTTCAACAAGGCAATCGAACTAAATCTGAATTATGCAGAGGCTTATAACAATCGCGGTACAATTTATGTGAGCCTCGGCGACAATAATAAGGCAATGGCTGACTTCAAAAAAGCTTTGGAGCTTGACCCGAACAATAAAGACGCTAAAGACAATCTGAAATCCCTTTCCCAGTGAATCAAAAAGCCTCGGCTACGGTCGGGGCGTTTTTTTTGCCCGTTTTACAAAATCCGCCATAGCGGAAAACGTAAATCAAACCTCCAAATCACCCCTGATTTTTGTACAGGTCGAAAAAACCGCATAATGGCGCGATACAAAATCCGCCATGGCGGAAAATGTAAAATGAACCTCCAAATCGCCTTCAAAACCCGTTTCAAAGCTCTAAAAGCACTTTCAAAGCCTCAAAAAAGTTTTTTCGGCTGATATTTTACTTTTCAAGCCGTCGTGTTATAATTTCAGCAAAAATTTAAGGAGGAATGACTATGAATCGACCTGCAAGCTCAAAATTCGTGCCTGGTCTGCCTGCTGACGATGATATTGACACTCAAACCAACTCTCAAGGCGATAATTCTATCAAAATCTATGACGGCGTCGCCGAATGCACTATGAATGACGCCGACACACTTAAAAGTGTCAAAATCCGCGCCAAAGACCTCGCTATACAGAAAGTTCAACTGAAAATCGCAGATTACGTCTATGGTTTCTGGAAAGATAGGTATTTGACCCTGCCTGACGACGAAGTTTTATCTATCGCTAATGAAATTTGCACTATCACCGATGTTAAGTACAATATGCAAGACTCTGACGGCGATAAAATGATTGTTCGGTCGACTGTCCTCGCTCAAGTCGACGATAAGGACGTTATGAACTATATCATTCAGTTTTTTAAGGAAAGAAACGAACTCAAAATCCAAAATGAAACCCTCCGCAAGGAAAATTCCAACCTTAAACTCCAAATCGCCAAATTGAAAAGCCAACACACAAATAATCAGCAAAATACTTCGCAAGTTGTAAGCAAAGATAAAATTGCTCTTGCTAAAAATAAATTTGATAATGCTTATGGATTTTACTATAAAAAAGATTATGAAAGCGCAATTAAACTATTTAACGAGGTAATTGAACTAAATCCGAATTTTGAAGCGGCATATTACTATCTAGGCGATATTTACTTTTCTTTAGAACGATATTCGCGAGCCATTCAAGATTATTCTAAAGCTATCGAACTCAATCCGAAGTATGCGGCGGCGTATTTTTCTCGCAGACTTGCTTATCAACGGCTAGGAAATAACGAAAAAGCACAAGCAGACTTCAAAAAATATGAAGAACTAAGCAAAATAAGCTAAAAAATAAATCTTCTGCTGAAAACCTTGCGGCGGAGTATTTTTTTTGCTATCATGAAGAAAATTTTTAGGAGAGGTGACTTTAATGGATAGCAAAGTCTTATTCAACGTTCAATACGGTCTCTTCGTCCTTAGCGCACGCGACGGCGACAAGGATAACGCCTGCATAATCAATACGGTGACGCAAGTGACTGCCGCGCCTATCACGAAGGATAGAATTTCAATCGCCGTGAACAAATCGAACTACACGCACGACATCATCGCTAAAACAAAGAAATTTACGGTATCGATTATCTCCGAGGCGGCGACTTTCGACCTTTTTAAGCATTTCGGCTTCCAAAGCGGCAAGAACATCGACAAGTTCGCGGATTTCGATAAAGTTCAGCGCACAGCCAATGGCACGCTTGCGATAACCGAGGGCACGAACTCATTTATAAGCGCGAACGTGATTCAGCAGGTCGAATTGGATACGCACTCGATTTTTATCGCTGAAGTGGTCGATATGGAGAAATTCTCCGCCGTTCCGTCGACGACTTACAATTTTTATCAGGCGAACATCAAACCGAAGCCGACAGTCAAGGCAACGTGCAAAACTAAATGGGTTTGCAGGATTTGCGGCTACGTTCACGAGGGAGAAGAGCCTCCGGCGATTTGTCCGCTGTGCAAACACCCGTCCACAGACTTTGAAAAGGTCGTAGAAGAGGCTCCCGCCGAAAATCCGAAGAAAAATCCTTATGAAGGCACCAAAACGGAAAAAAATCTTCGTGAGGCGTTCGCGGGCGAATCTCAAGCGCGGAATATGTACACATACTTTGCAAGCGTGGCGAAAAAGAACGGCTACGAACAAATTGCCGCGTTATTCCTCAAAACCGCCGACAACGAGAAGGAACACGCAAAACTTTGGTTTAAGGCGTTGGGCGAGCTTGGAACGGTGGAAGAAAACCTTGTTCACGCGGCGGACGGCGAAAAATTTGAGTGGACGGACATGTATCCGCGAATGGCACGCGAGGCGGACGAAGAAGGCTTCCACGAGCTTGCAGAACAGTTCCGCGGCGTGGCAGCAATCGAAAAACATCACGAGGAACGCTATCGCAAGCTGTTAAAGAACGTCGAGGCGCAAGAAGTCTTCAAAAAGGCAGGAGTGACGCTTTGGGAGTGCAGAAATTGCGGACATTTGGTTTTGAGCACGACGGCTCCTGAACTTTGCCCTGTATGCAATCACCCGCAAAGCTTCTTCGAGGTCAACGCGGAAAATTATTGAATTGTTCGCGCTCAGCTTGGGGTGCGTGGATTGAAAAGAGGTAAACGCAGAGAATTACTAAGTTTTAAGGCAAAAAAATTAGGCGAACGGTCGAAATTAACCGCTCGCCTTTTTGATTGTCAATTATCCAAGCCTTGCCGCGTTTTATGGAGCAAAGACATTTTCATATCGTAATAATCGGGCGTCATGTCGAGATAATGGCGGTGAGGATTCTCAAAACGTTGTTCCTCCTGCCAAATTTCTTTTTCAAGCTGATATTTAACGTAATCGCGGATTTCACTAATGGTCGGCAGAGTTTCAACGCGCCGCCCGTCCTTAACATAGAGTTTCGACAATTTTTTAGCCGTGCAATTCTCAAAGCGGCGATTCTTCCACGGCTTAACGGGGTCGACGTAGCGGAAGGGCTTCGACATGTCAACAGGCTCATCGAACAGGGCAATTAAATCGGCTTCGGCGTGTCCGTCGGCATTGTAGACGCGATAAATACTTTTTACGCCGGGATTAGTAATCTTCTCGATATTTTCGCTGACTTTGATACGCGGAACGAATTCTCCGCCCTCCTCGACCGCGACAATCTTATAAACCGCCCCGAAGACCGGCTCAGACTTCGCAGTAATCAGCCGTTCGCCGACGCCAAAGGAATCAATCGCCGCGCCTTGACTTATCAGCGAAGTAATCGTGAATTCGTCCAAACTATTGCTTGCAATGATTCTGCAGTCGTTTAAGCCGGCGTCGTCCAACATTTTGCGAATTTTTTTAGACAGATAAGCCAAGTCGCCCGAATCAATCCGAACTCCGCGCAATCGTTTGCCTTTAGGCTCCAAAACTTCTTTAGCAACTCGAATCGCGTTTGGAATGCCGCTATGAACAACATCGTAGGTATCGACAAGCAAAGTCGTCGAATCAGGATAAACTTCGGCGTATTTTTTGAAAGCGGCGAACTCATCGCGGAAATACATAACCCAACTATGCGCCATAGTGCCGTTTACGGGAATATTAAAGAGTTGCCCCGCCGAGACAGTCGCGGTACCGTTCACGCCGCCGATAAAAGCCGCTCTAGCCCCATAAGTCGCGGCGTCCATGTTGTGAGCGCGTCTAGCTCCGAAATCCGAAACGAAACGCCCTTCAGCCGCCCGAACGATACGCCGAGCCTTAGTTGCAATCAACGATTGGTGATTAATTTGCGCAAGGATAGCGGTTTCGACAAGTTGAGCGTCAATCAGGTTGGCAACGACTGTAATGCACGGCTCGTTCGGATACATAATCGTTCCTTCGGGGAAGGCGTAAATATCTCCTCGGAAATGGAAGTCCTTCAAGCTGTCGAGAAAGTTTTCGTCGAAAATTTTTTGCTCACGCAGGTAATCAATATCCTTTGCGCTGAATTGCATGTTCTCGACGTACTCAATCACCTGTTCAAGCCCCGCGAAAATTGCGAAGCCGCCCGCGTCAGGGTTGCGCCGATAAAAAACATCAAACGCCACGCGAGTATTTTCCCCGCCGTTGACAAAGTAGCCGTTCGCCATCGTCATTTCGTAGAAATCCATCATCATCGAGAGATTTCTTTTATCAAACTGCGACATCGATAATTCCTCCATAAAAAAAACCTTAACTCTTCCGAATCAAGGTTGATATTTGTTATTGGCTAGAAAATTCCTTCAAGCGTTCCACATTTTTGCTTTTAACACGTCGTAATAATTTTTATCGTCGAATTTGACAATCTGCGCCGAGTCCTTAGCTTTGCGGATAATAACATCGTCGTTGGGCTGGATTTTATGACTAACTTGCCCGTCGAGCGTGACCATAACATCTTGAGCGGCGGAAATCTTTATCAGGACTTCTTCGTCCTCGTTTACGATAAGCGGGCGCATTTGAAAGGTATGCGGGCAAATCGGAGTAAGTAGCAGGGCGCGAATCGTCGGATTGAGGATTGGACCGCCCGCACTCAATGAATAAGCCGTGGAGCCCGTCGGGCTGGAAACAATCAGCCCGTCAGCCTTGTAATCCATTAAATGCGTATGATTAATGTACAAACCTAGGTGCAACATGCGAGCGACGCCACCTTTGGTGATAACAACGTCGTTAATCGCGTTGCCGAGAAATTTTTCGCCTAAATCGTTGCGAACGTAGCCGCTGAGTAAAAGTCGCCGTTCAACTCGATATTGCCCCGCCAAAATCTTTCCTAGGCGGCTTTCGAGTTCACGCGGCTCAATATCAGCTAAGAAACCGAGCGTGCCGAGATTAATCCCGCAGACAGGAACGCTTTGCCCGCTGAATCGTCGACAAACGCCCAATAAAGTCCCGTCTCCGCCGATTGAAAGTGCCATATCGACATGAACCCGTTCGACGCAGGGCAAGCCGTATTCATCTTTGCGAAACTGCCGAGCCTCCGTCGCGGGCATGACTAGTCGCACGTCCTTGTTGTGATAGAAATTAAAAATGCGGTCGACAATCTCACCTGCCCGCCGCTTACTTATGTTTGGGAAAACCGCCAACTGCATCATACCCGCATCAACTCCAAACACCGTCCGAAAATATCAGTCCAATTCTTCATGCGCCGAATCAACCACCGCTGAAACTTCCACGCCCGCCGACGCCCCGTCCTTTATCAAGTGCGCAAGATATTCTATGTTGCCTTCCGGACCTTTGACGGGCGAAAAGTCCAAAGCTACGACGCTAAAGCCAATTTCAGCCGCGAAAGTCAAAACCCGTTCGATAACCGCCGCATGAATCTTTTTATCACGGACGACGCCGCGTTTGCCGACGAATTCGCGACCCGCCTCGAATTGCGGCTTAATCAACGCGACGACCTCGCCCGAATCCTTTAGCAAGTCATAGACGATGGGCAAAACTTTTTCCAACGAGATAAACGCCACGTCGATTGACACGAAGTCCGGTAAGCCATAATACAAATCCTGCCGAGTGACGTTGCGAATGTTCGTGCGTTCCATGTTGACAACTTGCACATTGCTACGGAGCTTCCACGCAAGCTGACCATAGCCCACATCGATAGCGTAAACCATCCTTGCGCCATGTTGTAGCATGCAATCCGTAAAGCCGCCCGTAGACGCCCCGACATCAGCCGCAATCCGTCCGACCATGTTAATCTTGAATATGTCGAGAGCCTTTTGAAGTTTCAAGCCGCCGCGACTTACGAAAGGCATTTCTTCGCCGAGAATCCTAATCTGCGCGTCGGGCGCAATCAGCGTGCCCGCCTTGTCGACCTTCTGCCCGTTCACGAGGATTTTCCCCGCCATAATCATTGCCTTAGCACGGGCGCGGCTGTCGAAAAAATTTTTCTCCGTCAAGAGCACGTCAAGTCGTTCCTTCATGTTAATTCCTCAATGACTTATTAAAAATGATACTTTATTCCGCTTTGCCTCATTATGGCGTTTGCCGTGTGTCTAGATTTTATTTTGCCGTCCACGGTGAAATTATTTCTCGTAATCGGGCTGTAGTAGATGTCGTGGTCACCTTTTCCGTGCCGAACAAATTCACAGCCATTTTGTTTTAGGACTTCACGAACTTTCTTTTCATACTCAGCCATTATGCAATAGCCACTCTTTCATTCCTTGTCATTGAGAAATTGATTGCTTTGCACATAGACAAATTATTAAGTCTGATTAGCTCCGGCGCGGCTTCTACGACACGTTTCATTAAATCTTCGGGTGATTCATCTTCCAAAATTAAACCAATTATATCATCGCTAGTCGCTATCCAAACGCCCGCCTCATTGTCATAATCAACTTTAACTTGATACTCTCTTTGCATTATCTCACCTTGTTTCCGTTAAGAATCCAAAGAATATTTCGTTGAGCCGAACTAGTATCCGCTGAGCAATCTTTTCCGCCGTCAAGCCGCACATGTCCAATAGTTCAGCTCGTGTTCCCTGCTCAATGAACTCGTCCGCTATGCCGAGCCTCAACAACGGCGTTGAAATTTTTTCGTCCGCTAAGAACTCCGCGACTGCCGACCCGAAGCCGCCGTTTAGTGTTCCCTCTTCGCACGTGACCAGAAGCTTTGCCGAGCGCGCAGATTTTTTTATAAGCTCCGTGTCGAATGGTTTGACGAATCGGACGTTCACCACGTCGGCGGGAATTTTTTTATCGCTAAGGAGCCGCGACGCCTCGACGCAAGCTTTAACCATCGTCCCGACCGCCAAGACTACGACCTCTGCCGATTGACTTTGCTTGACGACTTCAGCCTTGCCCCAAGGAATTTCTTGAGATTGAGCCTCGACATTGACGCCAAGCCCCGCGCCTCGTGGATAACGTATCGCAACGGGTTTATCCTGCGTGAACGCCACGAATATCATTTGCCTAAGTTCGTTCTCGTCTTTGGGCGCAAGGATATTCATGTTGGGTATCGTCCGCAGATAAGCCAAGTCGAACGCCCCATGATGAGTTGCGCCGTCCTCGCCGACTAGCCCCGCCCTATCCAAACACAACAGCACCGGCAGATTTTGTAAGCACACGTCGTGGAGAGTTTGGTCATAAGCTCGTTGCATGAACGTTGAGTAAATCGCCACGACTGGTCTAAGTCCGCCCGCCGCCATGCCCGCCGCCAAAGTTACTGCGTGTTCCTCGGCAATTCCTACGTCAAAGAATCGGTGCGGGAATTGTTCGGCGAACTTCTTTAAGCCCGTGCCCGTCGGCATTGCGGCAGTTATCGCCACGATTCGTTCATCACGAGTCGCGCAATCAATCACCGCTTGCGAAAAAATTTCCGTGTAGCTCGGCGGCGACTTCTTCTTGATGACTTGCCCCGTTGCCTTGTCAAACTTGCCGACGCCATGAAACTTTTCGGGCGCAGTCTCGGCGGGCGGATAGCCCTTGCCCTTAGTAGTGTTGACGTGGATAAGCACCGGCGCATTAATCACACCCACGCGGCTGAAAACGTCCTTCAAGCCGCCGATGTCGTGCCCGTCAATCGGTCCCAGATAAGTAAAGCCCAAAGCCTCGAACATTGCGCCGGGGAAGACTGCCGCCGACACTCCCGCTTTAACCGAGTTAGCCGCTAGCAAAATCTTTTCGCTGATGTCGCGGAAGGGAAGGTTCTTAACGAATTCTTCAAACTCTTTCTTAGCGCGATGGAACTGCGGCTTGAGTCTGATTTTGGAAAGATACTCCGACAACGCGCCGACGTTCTTATCAATCGACATTTCGTTATCGTTTAGGACGACGAGCAGATTTTTCTTAAGTTGCCCCGCGTGATTGAGAGCCTCGAACGCCATGCCGCCAGTCAAAGCTCCGTCGCCTATGACCGCTATGACTTTGCGTTCAACTTTATCAATCTCGGAGGCAATCAGAAATCCCAAAGCCGCACTAATCGACGTGGACGCATGACCGACACCAAAAGAATCAAAAGGCGACTCGGCACGTTTCGGGAAGCCCGTGATGCCTCCCAAAGTCCTCAGCGTGTGGAATGTGTCGCGTCGCCCTGTTAAAATTTTGTGCGTATAAGCTTGGTGTCCGACGTCCCAAATGAGTCTATCTTTGCTGAAGTCAAACACCGAATACAGCGCAAGCGTCAGCTCGACCGTTCCGAGGCTTGGCGCAAGATGTCCGCCGTTTTTTGCGACCGTCGTCAAGATTAGCTCGCGAATTTCGCCCGCCAGCTCCTCAAGTTCAGCCAGGCTCAGCGTTTGAAGTTGGGCGGGTAAGTTTAATCTCTTCAACAGCCCCGTGACAATCTCTCCTTAAATTTAAATTCCTTGTGAATCAATTCGTTTGTACAGTTTGCCATCAACAATCAACTTTGCCTCGTTGTATTCAACGTCGACGACCGAAGCAACCGGAACTTCCTGCCAAGTGGGTTCGGCGTTCATGTAGTGCATTCCCTCAATCTGTGCGCCAGAGGCAGTGTAGGAGACGCGCTCGGAAATGTAGTAATATCTCTTGTCGCCTTCCTTCTTGAAGTGAATCGTTGATATGTCGTAGGAAAGGTTCTCGATACCCGCCGGAACGATAGAGTAGTTGCGGTACCAGTCAATCAGATCGTTGCGCCCTTTGTCGCTGTAGTCCATGCGGAATATCCCGCAGAACGTTACATCTTCTCGCTCAGGCGTCATTGCCGTAATCTGAACAGAGTCCGTGTCGAAGTAAATAACGTTCTCGTCGTTGTCGGTGTAAATCTGTTGCCAGTTAGCAGCCAGAGCCGTCGCCGCAATCATAATGGTGACCATCAGCGTTGTTAAAAAAACCTTCTTCATTACAAACACTCCTTATAAAAATTTTATCAGCTATTCGGCGCAATCAATGCAAAATCCTTTCAAGCAGATTATTTTTTTCGGGTAAGCAGATACTGAACGAGTTCGCGCAAGAAGTCCGCCTCCGAGTCGAAAGCTTTAAGCGCGTCCAATGCCTCCGCAACCGCCACTTGAGCTAATCGCTTAGCCTCGTCTAGGGAAGTCAAGCTAACGTAAGTCGATTTATGGTTCTTAGCGTCGGAGCCGGTCGGCTTGCCCAAAAGTTTTTCGTCGCCCGTCACGTCGAGTATATCGTCTGTTATCTGGAAGGCTAAGCCGAAGTTCTCCGCGTATCGTGTCAGACTTGCTAACTGTTCATGCGTCGCGCCCGCCAAGATTGCTCCCGAACGAATCGCCGCCTTGAATAGTGCGCCCGTTTTGCCGAGGTGCATTCGCTTTAACGTCGCCAAGTCGATTTGAACGCCTTCCGAGCGCAAGTCAACAGCTTGTCCGCCGACCATGCCCGCCGCCCCTGCCGCAACGCTTATCTCCTTTAAGACCGTCAATAAAGTTTCGGGCGGAACGTCTTCTTGCCTGAGCGCGACTTCAAAAGTCAACGTCAACAGCGCGTCGCCCGCAAGGATAGCTGTTGCCTCGCCGAAGACTTTATGATTGGTCAGCTTGCCGCGTCGATAGTCGTCGTTGTCCATTGCCGGCAAGTCGTCATGAATCAAAGAGTAGGTGTGAATCATCTCCAGCGCGTCCGCTACTGTGATAAATTTTTCTCCGTTGCCGTTAATCGCGTCTGCCGCCGACATCAAGAGTATTGGACGCAAACGCTTGCCGCCCGCCATCAAACTATATTCCATTGCCTGCATTAAATTTTCGTCAAGCGACCGCGTCCGCCGCAACTCTTTTATCAAGTCCGCTTCGATTAACTCAACTCTCCGCTGCCATAGCTCCTTAAACATTGTCCTTCCCTCCGAATTTCAAAGCAAAATAATCCTGGCGCATCTGCTGACGTGTCTTAGGGGCGTCCCATAGCTCGCCGATTGAATCTTTCCGCATCGCCGCCGCCAAATGATTGAACAGGTCGGGGAAATCCCTTTCAAGCTCGACGATTAAATTTTTTATCTGCTGACGATTGGTCAAGCCGTCGAATGGGCACGGCGACTTCAAGACCTCAAAGCCGCGTGTGAAATTTTTTATCTCGGACTCCCGAACGTAAATCAGCGGACGGATTACAGTTATGTTCGTGCGGTCAAGGTAAGTCTTCGGCTGAAAGGTCGTAAGCTGTCCACTAGATAGCAAGCTCATAAAAAAAGTCTCAACCGCGTCGTCGAGGTGATGAGCATAGGCAACCTTATTCGCGCCGATTGTGTTTGCAAAGCGATTCATAGCCGCCCGTCGAAAATATGCGCACGTATAGCACGGACTTTTATCCCCTTGCTCGCGAATCATGCTTGCCACGTCGACTTCGCGGATTGTGTGATTAATCCCCAGCTCGTTGCAAAACTTTTTGACGGCGGAAAGTTTATCGCTCAGGTCGTCGCTGAACTTCGGGTCAATCGTCAGCGCGGCGAGTGAAAATTTTTTCTTCGTGCGTTCCTTAAGCGTCGCTAGTGCGTGAATCAAAAGCAAACTGTCCTTGCCGCCCGATACGCCGATTAAAATCTTGTCGCCGTCGTCAATCAGCCCGAACTCGACGACCGCACGAATTATCTTGCTGAAGATGACTTGTGGCAGTTCATAACGCATTTAACAGTTCCTCGCGATTGACGGCATAAGTTCCGACCTTCGCCACGACGACGCCCGCCGCCACGTTTGCAAGGTAAGCCGCCACCGCCGAATCAATCTTCCCTGCCAAAGCCAAAGCGAAAACCGCAATCACCGTGTCGCCCGCGCCCGATACGTCGAAGACCTCCTGCGCCCGCGCTTTGATGTGGGAAACTTTATCGCCGTCAATCAAGCTCAAGCCCTCCGCCGAACGAGTGACGACCAGTCCACGCAAATTGAATTCGTCGATGATTTTTTGTGCCGCCTCCTCAATCTGCGCGTCGACGTTTGGAATCTTCTTCGGCAAGACGGCGTTAAGCTCCTTAAGGTTCGGCGTAATGAAGGTCGCGTCGAAGTACTTCTGCCAGTTATCGCCCTTCGGGTCGACGACGACGAACTTTTTAGCCGCACGACACGCGCCGATAATCTCGCGGCAAATCTTCTTTGTGCAGACGCCCTTGCCGTAATCGGAGACAATCACGCCGTCGACGTTCGGAAGGCTCGCCGAGAAATTTTTTAACAGCTCGTCAGTCGCCAAAGTGTCAAGCTCGTCCGTGTCCTCGAAATCAAGACGAATCATTTGCTGATGCCCGCTTATCACGCGGATTTTAGTCGTTGTCGGCTTTGAAGTCTCAATCACGCCCGAATAATCGACGCCCAGAGCCTTTAGCTTGCCGAGGAAAATTTCTCCGTGATTGTCGCGTCCGACTTGCCCGATTATCGACGTTTGACAGCCGAGCAACGCAAGGTTATGCACGACGTTAGCCGCCCCGCCGAGAGTCTCCTTGACTTTTAGCACGCGAGCAATCGGCACGGGAGCTTCAGGAGATATGCGGCTGACTTCACCGAAGTAATATTTATCTAACATCACGTCGCCGACCACCAAGACTTTGCATGAGCCGATACCGTCCGCGACAAAATTTTTCAGTTCGTCAATCATCTAAGACCTCCGTTCATTAATTTTCTTCTTTTGCTCGGCAACCCACTTGTCAACGTCGTCGCTGTCATATTGGACTCTTACATTCGTGCGAATTATCAAATCCGAACCATCTTCGGAAGGAATAAGTTGCCGATTGACGTCAACAATCTTTACCACTGGCGCGGTAATAATGTCGATGACGTCGGCAAGTTTTCCCGAATAATCACTGAAAACGAGCCCCATTTTTTGGAGAGCATCTTTAACCGCCAACGATTTTGAACGCTCTTTTGCAACTTCAAGATCATCAATGTCCTTATGCATACGATATTCGCCGACACCGTCAACGAATTTAATCTTCAGTGCTTCGCCGTATTGTTCGAGAGCTTCGGCTGGGTTGTCTTCATAATTTAGGCGGTTGCCGTCTTCTATCTTCTGATTGACTTGGAAATCATTATTGGAAGCTTCGACCTCGTGCCGCAAATCGAATTCTTCAATCTCCGTGAGCGGTTTGGCGGCTCGTTTGTTCAAATCCTCAGCTGTCTGAATGTCAGCGTTGAAAGCTTCTTCCGCCGCACGATTTCGGTTAATCAAAGCTTTTTTCTCGTCAGCCGTGCGCTTGAACCAATTCTTAACTTCGGCGTCGTCAACGTCAACATCAACCGTCACCCGCCAAAGGACAGTAAAAGTTTTCTCCGATAGTTGCTTTGGCGAACTCTCGTATTTGACCGCGCCGACGATTTTATAGCTGTTGCTCGTTATCGTGGAAACTTCATCGTCAGTCAGCTCATTGTTAATCGAACGCGAATAAGTTTTCAGTCCAACGCCCGCTTGCTTTTTGGCGTCCTCTATCGCGCTTCTTAGAGCACGAGCTTTGGCATCTTCCGGCGTCTCGAATTGATTAGGATAATCTTCGCCGACGCCCGTGTAAGTTTTAATCTCGGCTTGGGCGGCAAAAGTCAAAAGCAAGCCTCCGACGACGAGCAACGCCGCAAAAAACTTCTTAATCATCGTAATGCTCCAAACGCAACCTCCGCCGCCTCAAGAGTCCGTGCAAGGTCTTCTTCGGTGTGAGCCGCCGACATAAACAGCGTCTCGAACTGTGACGGCGCAAGATAGATTCCCTGCTCTAACATTGCCGCGAAAAATCTTTTGAACTGCTCCTGATTCGCGGCGGCTGATTCGTCGTAGTTGGTAACTGGCTTATCGCTGAAGAATATCCCGAACATCGAACCGGCTTGCGGCGTCTGAATCGTGACGTTTGCCTTTTGCGCGGCTGATTGGAGTCCTTCGACAAGCTTTGAAGTCTTTGCAGTGATTTTATCCGTCAAGTTGTCTTCAAGCAGAGCCGTAAGCGTTTCAATGCCAGCCGTCATCGCCAAAGGATTGCCGCTAAGCGTGCCCGCCTGATAAATCCTGCCGTCGGGCGAAACGTTGCGCATAATGTATTCGCGACCGCCATAAGCCGCACAGGGCAAGCCGCCGCCGATAATCTTGCCTAAGCACGTCAAATCTGGTGTGACATGATACTTTTCCTGCGCGCCGCTCAAGGCAACTCGAAAGCCGCACATGACCTCATCGAAGATAAGCAACGCTCCAAATCTCTTTGTGACCTCACGAAGTCCACGCAGATAATTTTCCTTCGGCAAGACAAGTCCCATATTCCCCGCGACAGGCTCGACGATGATGGCGGCAATCTGTTCTCCGCATTGAGCAAAAGCATTCTCGACGGCGGCAAGGTCGTTGTAAGGCAAAGCAATCGTATCTTGCGCCGTGCCACGCGTGACACCTGGACTTGACGGCTCGCCGAACGTCGCCGCCCCGCTACCCGCCTTAACCAGAAGGCTATCGCTGTGCCCGTGGTAGCAACCAATGAACTTTATAATCTTTTCGCGCCCTGTGTAGCCTCGTGCGACCCTTAGGGCACTCATCGTCGCTTCGGTGCCGGAACTGACCATGCGCATGACTTGCATACTAGGAAAGATTTTATTCACGAGCCGAGCCAACTTAGTTTCAAGCAAGGTTGGAGCACCGTAGCTAGTGCCGCGAGCAATTTGACGACTCAACGCCGCGACAACCCTAGGATGAGCATGACCCAAGACGAGCGGCCCCCACGAGCCGACGTAATCGATATACTCGTTGCCGTCAATGTCGAAGATGTGACTGCCTGCGCCGTGCGAGATGAACGGCGGATTGCTATCGACACTGTTAAACGAGCGGACGGGACTGTTGACGCCGCCCGGCATGAACTTTTTAGCCTCAGCGAATGCCGCCGCAGATTTCTTTAGATTCAAGACGATTCCTCCTCAGCAATTTGATACGCCGATTTTATCACAGTGCACCGAAGTTTTAAAACGTTGACTTAGAATTTTCGTAAGGACTGATATATTGTTTCATGAAAAATTTTTCCTACGCGGGCTTTTCTGATATAATCGGCGCGGAAAACTTTTTGGAGGTATCAGCATGGCTAATTCATATTTCCCGATGCTCCCGAAGGTCAACGAAGACATTTCCAAAGTCCTCAAAGACCAGGCAGGCATTTGGAAGGAAACGGACATAAATTTTTTGCTCGGACTGTCAAACAGTCTCGATTGCGGCGAATCAATCAAGGACATGGGCTCGGTCGATTCAATCCCCGACATGTGGGCGCGGCCTCTGCTGTTCAAAATGGCGTTGTTCGACTTGGAGCCGACCAAACAATTTGTCACGGGCTTGCATGAAAAAGTTCGCGGCGAGTGGCGGGCGTTATTGGCAATGCTCGCGTTAAAAGATTTCAAACGTCTCGACATCAAGGCGGCACAGGTTAATCTCCTCGACGACAATTCAGACCTCGCGCAAATTTTAAAATCGCTCGCGCCGCAAGAATCTTTGACGGGCAACAGGGACGCTTGGCTGACGGACGTTTA
>ODAJ014781704.1_pt1 | contig 19061 bp, 14 predicted proteins | sample 1539241 | NCBI WGS metagenome assembly ODAJ01 (sample SAMN02144231, study PRJEB22623) | gut metagenome | biome: sheep rumen | host: Ovis aries | place: New Zealand | reverse complement strand
CGGAGACATCAAGTTCTTTATGTACAGGCTGACCACACTTTATTCTTGATTAGCTCAAGCTTTCACCAACCGGGTAAATCCGCTGAGCCGGAACATTGCTTAATTTTGGCTAATTTTGGCAAATTGCCAAAAATTGGCAATATATTAAAACGCCCTTATTTTCAGTGCTTTATACGTTAAGCAAGATTTTTTAAGATTAAATAACACAGACCGAATCCAAGTGTCGACACAAAAAGAGGCAACTTGACGGTTGCCTCTTTTCTGTATCGATACCTTATCATTCTCAGAAACTCTCAAGCCAGCTTTTCAGCTCGAACACCATCTGATAGTGGTAGGCAAACGACTCACGATACCCCCATCCGTGACCGCCAGTCGGATAGATATGGATGGAAGCCGGCACGTCGTGCTTGTAGAGTTGCTGATAATAGCCAAAGCCGTTGGCAGCAGGCACCGCCTTATCGTCATCGCTCAGGGCAAGGAAAGCCCGCGATGTCGTACGATTCACTTGCAGGTCGTTACTAAATTCAGCCTCCAACTTCCGCAGTTCCTTCTTTGAGTGGCCCTCGCCCAGGAAATTGTCATGCGAGCCCTTATGCGTAAAGCTCAGATCCATCGTGATGACAGGATAGAATAGTATCTGGAAATTGGGAGCTGCATCGCCTGTGGAATGAGTGGCAATAGTAGAAGCCAGATGACCGCCTGCGGAGAACCCCATGATGCCGATATTGTTACGGTCGATATGCCATTCCGCAGCATGACGACGCACCGTCTTCATGGCCTCTTCGGCATCGGAGATGGGAATCATACGGTTGCCGTGAGGCATCCGGTATTTCAGCACGATCAGGGCAATACCCTGATTGTTGAAGAAAGTGGCCCACTGATGTCCCTCATGGTCCATCGCCAGATGGCTATAGCCACCGCCAGGGCAACATACCACAGCCCTGCCCGTTGCCTTCTTGGCATCAGGCAGATAGACGGTCAGTGCCGCTTTATCCTTATCGTCGCCATTCGAATTTGGCGCCCCGTTAGGCCATAGTTCCATATTTGTTCCTTTTTGTGAGAATGCAGCTGCAGAAAGTGTCAGCAGCAGGGTTGTCAAGAGTGATTTCAAATTGTTCATTGTTTAATTTTTATAATATTTGGTGCAAAGATAAGCATTTTATTTTTATTTTCGTAACTTTGCAGGCAGAAAACTTAAGACAACGACTCTGTATGAAGAAAATTCTGACGATTCTGGCACTTGCTACACTGACAATCAGCGCACAAGCCAAGGTGAGACTGCCGCATCTTATCGGCGACAACATGGTACTCCAACAGCAGACCGACGCCCGTCTATGGGGATGGGCCAAACCTGGTAAGACTGTAAAGGTCACAACCTCCTGGGACAAGCAAGTCGTGACAGCCAAAGCCGACAAAGACGGTCAGTGGCTGGTGAAGGTCAAGACACCGAAAGCCTCATACACCCCGCTGTCGATCACCTTCGACGACGGTGAACCACTCACTATAAATAATGTACTCGCGGGCGAGGTATGGGTATGCGCAGGCCAGTCGAACATGGAGATGCCCGTGAAGGGCTTCGGCATGTGCCCAGTGAAGGACTACAATAAAGTGGTGCTTGACGCAGCCAACCACAAGGGGGTACATAGCGTGAAGATACCCAGTGTGATGGCGGCAAAGCCGCTGAACGACGCTCAGTGCGAGTGGCGGGTGTGCTCGCCACAGACTGTCGGCGAATTCTCTGCCACTGGCTATTTCTTCGCCCGCACCATGCACCAGGCTCTCGACATCCCCATCGGACTGATTGAGGCGAATAAAGGAGGTTCGCGCGTGGAGAGCTGGCTGACGAAGGAGAATCTGGAGAAATACACCAACGACCCGACGGACTCTGTGGCCATCTGTAAGCGCTGGAACAAATGGGACTATCACCGATCGCTGCTCTGGGGCAACGGTACCTTCAACCCCATCCTGAACTTCACCGTGAAGGGCATCCTCTACTATCAGGGTTGCTCGAATGTGGATACCGCCGAGGACCGCGACCACTATGCCGACCGTCTGAAGGTGCTGGCAGAACAGTGGAGAGGCCAGTTCGGACTGGGCGAGATCCCCTTCTACTTCGTACAGATAGCACCTTACCGCTATGAGGGCAACGACAACGGCATCGCCGGCGCCCTGCTCCGTGAGCAACAGGCGAAGGCCTCACAGATCATCCCCAACAGCAGTATGGTATGCACCAACGACCTGGTCTATCCCTACGAGTTCTCTCAGATTCACCCCACGCAGAAGCAGCAGGTGGGCGAGCGCCTGGCCTATACAGCCCTGAACCGCGACTACGGTTTCGAGAGACTGATGTACAAGAGTCCGTCGTATAAGGACATGACCGTCAAGGACGATGCCGTTTACATCCATCTGCAGGACAACTACTGGGCCGACGCCCCGTTTGAGGGGATGGAAGGTTTCGAGATCGCCGGCGAGGACAAGGTTTTCCACCCTGCCACAGCACAACACTTCTGGCAGGAGGGTGGCGGCTATTGGGACGAGGCCATCAAGATCACCTCGCCCGCAGTGAAGAAGCCCGTCGCCGTGCGCTACTGTTTCAAGAACTTCCAGCTCGGCAACGTGAAAAACGCCGGAGGCCTGCCATTGATCCCGTTCCGTACTGACAACTGGTAAGCCGATGACACATCATCCACTGGAAATATTCAACTACTGCCCCAAGTGCGGCAGTGAGTTTTTCGAAGTACATAACTTCAAAAGCAAGCATTGTACGAACTGCGGGTTCACTTATTACCAGAACCCCAGTTCGTCAACAGCTGCCTTCATCCTAAACAGCAAGGGGGAGCTACTGGTAGTACGGCGCGGTAAAGAACCAGCAAAGGGCACCCTCGACCTGCCTGGCGGCTTCGTTGACAACGAGGAAAGTGCCGAGCAGGGGATGATCCGTGAGATCAAGGAAGAAACCGGGCTTGACATCAACGAAGTGGAATACCTCTTCTCCATCCCGAACATCTACCGTTATTCCGGGATGGACATCCACACCCTCGACCTGTTCTTCCTCTGCCATACAGAGACAGAAACCGTCAAGGCTGCCGACGACGCGGCAGAATGCAGCTGGGTCCCCCTGCAAGAGGTGTATGTCGAGCGTTTCGGATTACGCTCCATACGTGACGCCGTACACCGTTTCTTGCAGCGAAACTGTTAATAAATCAAAAAATCCCTTATATAAATAAGGTGAGAGAAAGTTTTTTGTTTACTTTTGCAGCCCGTAAGATTAAAATCGAGACAAAGTATGCAAAAGAACTTAGTGATTGTAGAGTCTCCAGCCAAGGCGAAGACGATAGAGAAATTCCTTGGAAAGGACTTCAAGGTGATGTCAAGCTACGGCCATATTCGCGACTTGAAGAAAAAGGAGCTTAGTATCGACGATAAGACGCTCGAACCAGAATACGAGATTCCTGAGGAGAAGACCAAGCTGGTGGCAGACCTGCGTGCCAAGGCCGACAAGGCAGAGAAGGTATGGCTCGCATCCGATGAAGACCGTGAAGGAGAAGCCATCTCCTGGCATCTGTGCGAGGTGTTGGGACTTGACAAGCAAAAGACCAACCGTATTGTTTTCCACGAAATCACCAAACCAGCCATCCTGGAGGCTATTGAGCACCCCCGACATTTGGACATGAATCTCGTGAACGCCCAGCAGGCTCGTCGTGTACTCGACCGCATTGTGGGTTTCAAGCTCTCCCCCGTACTCTGGCGCAAGGTGAAGCCTGCCCTTTCCGCAGGCCGTGTGCAAAGCGTGGCAGTGCGTCTGATTGTGGAACGCGAGCGCGAGATTCAGCAATTCAAGAGTGAGGCTTACTATAGTGTAAGTGCCATCTTTGCCATCACCAACCCAGACGGTTCTGCCACTGAGGTGAAGGCGCTGCTGGCCAGTCGTTTCAAGACAGAGGACGAGGTCATGGCTTTCCTGGAGAAATGCAAGGAGGCCAGCTATACGGTTGACAGTGTCACACAGAAACCCGTAAAGCGTACTCCCGCTCCTCCCTTCACCACCTCAACCCTGCAGCAGGAAGCTGCCCGTAAGCTCGGTTTTACCGTCAGCCAGACAATGATGGTGGCCCAGCACCTTTATGAGAATGGACGCATCACCTACATGCGTACCGACTCCGTCAATCTTTCAAAGCTTTGTCTTGATGCCAGTAAGGAGGAGATCACACGCCTCTATGGTGCGGAGTACAGCAAGACCCGCCAGTACCACACCAGTGCCAAGGGTGCCCAGGAAGCCCATGAAGCCATCCGCCCGACATATATGGACCAGATGGAGATTGAGGGTACACAGCAGGAGAAACGTCTGTACGAACTGATCTGGAAGCGCACTATCGCCAGTCAGATGGCAGACGCACAGATAGAGAAGACCACCGCCAATATCTCCATCAGCAGCACGTCCGAGCAATTCGTGGCTCAGGGAGAGGTGGTCAAGTTTGACGGTTTCATCAAGGTCTATCGTGAATCATCCGACGACGATGAGCAGCAGGAGGAATATGGTCACATGCTGCCACAGCTGCATAAAGGCCAGGAGCTGACACGCCGTGAGATTTGCGCTACGGAGCGCTTCAGTCCAGGTCCCCAGCGCTATACCGAAGCCAGCCTTGTCCACAAGATGGAAGAGCTCGGCATCGGGCGTCCGTCAACCTATGCGCCCACCATCTCCACCATCCAGCAGCGCGACTACGTGCAGAAAGGTGACAAGAAGGGTGAGGACCGTTCCTATAGCATCATCACGCTGAAAGGCAAGCAGATCACTCAGAAAAGCCGCAAGGAGGTCATCGGATCTGAGAAAGGCAAGCTGATACCTACCGATATCGGCATTGTCGTCAACGACTTCCTGATGGATAATTTCAAAGACATCATGGACTATAATTTCACCGCAAAGGTGGAGCAGGACTTCGACAAGATCGCTGAGGGCGATGAGAAGTGGACAGACATGATGCATAACTTCTACAAGAGTTTCGAACCGTCTGTGGAAGAGACGATGAACAGTCGTCAGCAGCATAAGGCGGGTGAGCGACAGCTGGGTGTTGACCCCAAGAGCAAACGTCCTGTCTTCGTGAAGATCGGCCGTTTCGGACCTGTTGTACAGATAGGTACGGCAGAAGACAAGGAGAAGCCCCTGTTTGCACAATTGCCCAAGGAGCAGTCGATGGAAACCATCACCCTTGAAGAGGCCATGGAACTCTTCAAGTTGCCACGCGAACTTGGTGACTATGAGCATAAGCCCGTCACGATCGGTGCCGGTCGCTTCGGACCCTATGTCCTGCACGACCGGAAATACACGTCGCTACCCAAAGGCATGGACCCCATGACCATCACGCTCGAAGAGGCTATCAGCCTGATTGAGGAGAAACGCCAGCAGGACAACCAGAAACACCTGAAGATTTTCCTGGAAGACGATAAGCTGGAGATTCTCAACGGTCGCTACGGTCCCTACCTGAGCTATGACGGCAAGAACTACCGTCTGCCGAAAAACCTGCACGAGAAGGCCAAGCAGCTGACTTACGACGAGTGCATGAAGATCATCCAGACCCCCGTGAAGAAGAGTTGACAGATGAAGAGGATTATCCTGATTGGCTACATGGGTGCCGGAAAGACGACTATCGGCAAGGCACTCTCCAAGGAGCTGGGCATCATCTTCTATGATCTCGACTGGTACATCGAGAGCCGGATGCGTAAGACGGTGGCTCAGATCTTCGCCGAGCGAGGTGAAGAGGGATTCCGCAAGATTGAATACAACATGCTGCACGAGGTGGCGGAATTTGAAAACGTCATCATCAGCTGCGGCGGCGGCACCCCTTGCTTCTTCGACAACATGGACTATCTGAACCAGCAGGGGCAGGTGGTCTATCTGAAAGCCGCCCCGGAAGTGCTCTATAAGCATCTGCTGATGGGAAAGACGGAACGCCCGTTGCTGAAAGGCAAGAGTCCGGAGGAACTGATAACCTTCATCCGTGAACAGCTGGAGAAGCGGGAGCCCTACTACACCAAGGCAAAATACACGCTTGACGTCAGTCTGATGGATAATTATGAGAAAATCAAAATCAGCGTCGGGAAGATTCGCGAGTTGCTGAATGTATAATAAATCTATTAAGTATTAATACTTTTATTACCTAAGCCTTATGAAGAAATGGACCATTGAAGATTCGAAGGAGCTCTACAACATCAACGGATGGGGCACTTCCTATTTCGGCATCAACGAGAAAGGTGATGTCTATGTCACACCCTGTAAGAACAACACGCAGATTGATTTGCGTGAGGTGATGGACGAGTTGGCCCTGCGCGATGTGACGCCCCCCGTGCTACTGCGCTTTCCCGACATTCTGGACAATCGGATTGAAAAGACCTGGAGCTGTTTCAAGAAAGCCGCCGAGGAGTACGACTACAAGGGAGAAAACTATGTAGTCTATCCTATCAAGGTGAATCAGATGCAGCCTGTCGTTGAGGAGATTATCTCCCACGGCAGGAAGTTCAACCTCGGTCTGGAAGCAGGCTCAAAGCCCGAACTCCATGCCGTCATCGCCATGCAGTGCCAGAGCGACTCCATCATCGTGTGTAACGGCTACAAGGACCAGAGCTATATCGAGCTGGCTCTCCTGGCGCAGAAGATGGGCAAGCAGATCTTCATCGTCGTAGAGAAGATGAACGAGCTGGAGATCATCGCCCGCGAGGCCAAGAAGATGAACATCCGCCCGAATATCGGCATCCGCATCAAACTGGCCTCCAGCGGCAGTGGCAAGTGGGAAGAGAGCGGCGGCGACGCCTCGAAGTTCGGACTCACCAGTGCAGAGCTCCTGGAAGCCCTGGATCTCCTGGATAAAAAAGATATGCGCGACTGCCTGCGCCTCATCCATTTCCACATCGGCTCGCAGATCACCAAGATACGCCGTATCCAGACGGCGCTCCGCGAGGCTTCGCAGTTCTATATCCAACTCCATAAGATGGGTTACAATGTCGATTTTGTGGACTGTGGCGGCGGCCTGGGCGTTGACTACGACGGTACCCGCTCACCTTCAAGTGAGAGTTCTGTCAACTACAGTATCCAAGAATACGTCAACGACTGTATCTACACCTTCGTCGATGCAGCCAACAAGAATAACCTCCCCCATCCGAACATCATCACTGAGAGCGGACGCTCGCTGGCTGCCCACCACTCCGTGCTCGTCATCGACGTGCTGGAGACGGCGTCCCTGCCAGAGATGCCTGAGGAGTTCGAGCCCGACGAGAATGCCCACCAGCTGGTAAAGGACCTCTATGAGATCTGGGACAATCTGTCGCCCCGCAACGTACTTGAGGACTGGCACGATGCTGAGCAGATCCGTGAAGAGGTACTTGACCTCTTCTCCCACGGTATCGTCGATCTGAAGACACGTGCCGATGTGGAGGCTATGTATTGGAGCGTCTGTCATGAGATCCATGCTCTCGCCAAGAGTCTGAAGCACATCCCTGAAGAACTGATGAAGATCGACAAGCTCCTGGCAGACAAATACTTCTGCAACTTCTCACTCTTCCAGAGTCTCAGCGACTCATGGGCCATCGACCAGGTGTTCCCCATCATGCCTATCCAGCGTCTCGACGAACGTCCGACGCGCAATGCCACTATCCAGGACATTACCTGCGACAGCGACGGCAAGATAGCCAACTTCACAACCAATCTCCACAACACCCATTCGCTGCCCGTGCATGCCCTGAGGAAGAATGAGCCCTACTATCTGGGCGTTTTCCTTGTGGGTGCCTACCAGGAGATCCTCGGTGATATGCACAACCTCTTTGGCGACACCAACGCCGTACACATCTCCGAGAAAGACGGCAGCTACCATATCGATCAGATTATCGACGGCGAGACAGTGGAGGAAGTGCTGGAATACGTACAGTATAATCCCAAGAAACTCGTTCGCCAACTGGAGGTATGGGTGGCCAAGAGTGTAAAGCAGGGCAAGATCTCGCTTGAGGAGGGCAAGGAGTTCCTCTCCAACTACCGCTCTGGATTATATGGCTACACCTACCTAGAATAACTAGGACGACTAGAAAATAAGAAATATGAAAGAAAGGCTTACGATTGTAAAGGTGGGCGGAGCCGTCGTCGAGGACGAGGCACAGCTGGCCCAGTTGCTCAAGGACTTCAGTGCTATTGAGGGCCGGAAGGTATTGGTACACGGCGGAGGCCGTCGTGCCACACAGGTAGCCGCCAGTCTCGGCATCGAGTCGAAGATGGTGAACGGGCGCCGCATCACCGATGCCGATATGCTCAGCGTGGTCACTATGGTCTATGGCGGCCTTGTCAATAAGAACCTTGTGGCACGTCTGCAGGCCAACGGTGTGAATGCCTTAGGACTCACCGGAGCAGACATCAATGTCATCCGCAGCCACAAACGCCCGCTCAAGGACGGTATCGACTTCGGTTTCGTCGGTGATGTCGATACAGCCGACGGCCAGATGCTCAGTCGTCTCATCGAGGCAGGCATCACTCCCGTGATGGCCCCGCTGACCCACGATGGCAAGGGCAACATCCTCAACACCAATGCCGACACCATCGCCTCAGAGACTGCCAAAGCACTGGCGTCCTACTACGACGTGACGCTAATCTTCTCATTTGAGAAGAAGGGCGTGCTCAGCAATCCCGACGACGACGAGAGTGTCATCCCCACTATCACGCGCGCGGACTTTATTAAATATAAGGCTGACGGCACCATCAGCGGCGGCATGCTGCCCAAGATCGAGAATGCCCTTGCCGCCATCGACGCTGGTGTCTCCCGCGTAATCATCACCCTCGCTACTGCCATCGATGGACAGCATGGTACTGTGATTAGTTTATAGTTTACAGTTTATGGTTTATAGTTTACAGTTTACAGTTTATGGTTTATAGTTTATAGTTTATGGGGTTTATAGATAAATACCGTGCATGTCCTCCTGTCGCCTATAGAAGTAATCATCTATAAACCATAAACTTTAAACTATAAACAAAAAAAATTCGCCTTTTATTGTAACTTTTCCATTTCACAATCGTCATTACTATTAGAGAGGATGAAAAAGATCAGTTTCCGAAACGATATATTACCGCTGAAGAACGAACTCTACCGGCTCGCCCTTCGCATCACCCTCAACCCTGCGGAAGCAGAGGACATCGTTCAGGAGACAATGATCAAGGTCTGGAACAGGCGTGACCAGTGGGACGACATCGACTCAATAGAAGCTTTCTGTCTGACAATCTGCCGGAATCTGTCACTCGACAAGATGAAAAAGATGGCAAACCACAGTCAGAGCCTCAGCGAAGAAGAGCACGACGCACCCGACAGCAGCTACGCATCCAATCCAGAGGAACAGGCTGTACAGCAAGACCGTGTTGCACTAGTACGCCACCTCATCAGTGAACTGCCGGAGAAACAGCGAAGCATCATGCAGTTGCGCGACTTTGAAGGCAAGAGCTACAAGGAGATAGCAGACATCATGGCCATCAGCGAGGAACAGGTAAAGGTGAATATCTTCCGTGCCCGCCAGGCTATTAAACAACGATTTATCGAAACAGAGAAATATGGATTATAAATACATCGAACAACTCATTGAGCGCTACTGGCAGTGTGAGACCACACTCCAGGAGGAAGCCATCCTGCGTGCTTTCTTCAGTCAGCCCGACATCCCGGAGTCGCTGCGCCAGTATCAGGCGCTGTTCGCAACCGAGCTCCAGAAAGAGGAGCCGCTCGGCGAGGACTTCGATGCCCGTATCCTCGAGCAGATTGGCGAGGCTCCGAAAGCCAGCGTCGTCACGCTGAAGACTCGTCTGATGCCGCTCTTCAGGGCTGCAGCCATCGTAGCCATCGTGCTCACACTGGGCAATGCCGCCCAGGCACCCTGGGAATGGGGATGGGATGATCCGAAGGATGCTTATGCAAAGTTCCACAAGGAAAAAGGCGATTCGGTGAATGTGCTGAACACCATTCAGGCAGAAAACGTCACCGACAGCCTCAACAGCATCAAGGAGGCACCAGCGGACAATGCCACCTACATTGAATAGACTATTTTCTATGCTTTCTTTATAATAATCAAAGTTTTTAAACACAAGCGGAAGCTGTGAAGTTTCCAATTCTCTCAAATCAAAATTATACTAACTTGGAAGGAAAGGGCTGCCACGAGATATCGGGCAGCCCACTTCATTTCTCTATAGTACATCTATTTCTTCAGCCGCAGATTCAACTGGAACAGTGCGGGCAGGAACAAACAGAGCGAAAAGCCGAGTGCCATCATCACCGTGCGTTGACTGCCAAACAGTTCGAGCAACGTCAGGTCAGGATCGGGATAGAAGTTGTACAGCACATAGGCCACCGTATTGTTCACCCAATGATAGACGACGCCAGGCACAATGCTGTCCGTGCGATAGTACATCCATCCCAACAGCAGACCGATCAGGAAGGCATGCGGCATCTGGGCAGGATTCATGTGGATAAGTGCAAAGAGCAATGCTGAGATAGCGATGCCTGCCCAAGGGTTCTGTTTCCAGCGGAGCAACGACCTGAGGATAGCGCCTCGGAAGACCAGTTCCTCCACGAGTGGGGCGAGCAGTCCCACCACCAGATAGCCCATCCTGTCCTTCAGGATAAGGTCAAACTCCTGTTCTGCGATATTCGGCAACGCCGGCATCTGCTCCTGCAGCCACGTTGAGGGGATAAGTGCCCCCAAGGCAGCTATCACACACCAGAAGAGCACAAACCAAGGACGCGTCCTCACCCAATGCCGCGACACCTCTGCCCATCGTGTCCAGAGGAACAACACCAGTGTCACGGCACTGAACACCGCCATTGTGACGATCAGTCCCGTCGCTCCCAAGTTAGTGTTGCCATATAGCAGCATCCAGACAGCCTGCACACCAAAACTCGCCACCATCTGAATGGCCGCAAAGATAATTGTATAAATGATTGCATTCTTCATATTTACCTTTATTTATTATTAAGTCCCAATAGTTCGTTAACCCTCACCCGATCCTGTTCCAGTTGTGCTTTCAAAGCTTCGGGCGAATCAAACTTCCGTTCGTCACGCAGGCGTTCCACGAAAGCGACCTGCACCGTCTGTCCATAGAGATCACCGTCGAAGCCAAGGATATTCACCTCCAGCGTCTGACGATGGCCGTCGAACGTGGGGCGCATGCCGATATTCATCATCGCTGCCCTGGGCGACTGCTCCCCTTCCAGCACAACCCATACGGCATAGACACCGGCAGCAGGTATCAACTTACCAGCATCCTCCAGTTCAAGGTTCGCCGTAGGATAACCCAACCGATGACCGATATGTTCACCCGCCATCACCCGTCCTTTCAGGGCATAGCGCCGCGTCAGATAACGGGGCATCAGATCCACGCGCCCGTCCTCTGCCAGCAATCTCCGGATAACCGACGAACTGACCGCCTGACTGCCACCATCCATCAGCTCCACATCACCTCGCAACACCTGCATCCCCAACTGCTCGCCGTAGCGCACATAGTCGTCGAAGCCCTCCGTGCGGTCGTGACCGAAACGATTGTCATAGCCCGTGAAGAGCACCTTCACATGGAGCTGGTCAGTGAGAACCTGTTGCATGAAGTCCCACGCCGAAAGCGAAGCCATCTCCCGGGTAAAGGGTAGCACCACCAGCTGGCTGACACCCAGCGAGGCGATAATCTCCGCCTTTTCCTCAAGTGTCGTCAGCAACTGCGGACGAAATGACGGGTCGAGCACCTGACGCGGCTGGCGGTCGAAGGTGATGACCGTAGAGGCAAGCCCTCGTTGACGGGCCTGCTCCAGCACCTTGCCGATAACCAGCTGATGACCCAGATGCACCCCGTCGAACACACCAATGGTTGCCACACTGTCAGGAACTTCCTCCAGACGCTTTTTCAAATAAATGGTCTTCATGAGCCGACAAAGGTACTCAAAATTATCCGAAAATTCCATCGAAACAAACATTTTTCATTGTTTTCCCTCAAAAAATTTGGATATTTAAGGTTTTTCATGTAACTTTGCATCCCAAATCACGGACTTGTAGCTCAGTTGGTTAGAGCAACAGACTCATAATCTGGAGGTCCCTGGTTCAAGCCCAGGCTGGTCCACCACATCTTTAAGCCAACCATTTTATGATGAAAAAAAACTGCTGGATAAAATGCGTGGCTGCTGTTGCCCTTTGTTTAACGGCTGCCAGTTGTACCAAGATTGACGGAAATGCCAAGACACAAGAATTCACGCAGAATTTCAATGCGCTAGTGATGGGCGGTAAGGATATCGACCCGACCCAGGACTGGAATACTGTAGGCAATATACAGGTGAAGATCAATGTCGATTTCGACAACGATCAGACCTACCGTGTCTATATCCTGCAAGCCCCACCCCTGCTGACATCAGACGCCGCCTTCATCGGCATGGCGCTCGTAAAGTCTGGCGAATCGAAGACCATCAGCGTTGCAAAGCCGGCAAACTGCGGTCTGCTCTATGCAGCCTGCTACGACAGCGACGGGCATGCGATGTGCCAGCCCTTCCAGGCGAAGGCCACAGGCACTGAAATCAGCTTCGAGGGCAAGAGTCCTTCCCTGTCGGGGTCGCTCCCCTCGTCTAAAGGCAATGCCTGGAGCGTGGACTTTCCAGCACAACCCGACCTGAGCGCCTATACCACAGGAACCCTTGTGGAAGCATCGACACTGGGCAATCAGGAGGTTGGCGACGAGCAACTGCGCATCAAGATAAGCACACCCTATGCCGGTTTCGTGCCCAGCCTGGGCATGAAGCCAAACAAGTCCGTTTACGTCACCAGCGTCTGGGAGCTGAGCTTCAACCAGCAGGTGGCCTATGGCAACGTGGTTGTCGTCGGCGATGGCGGTACACTGATCGTACCCCAGCGCTTCACGTTGAGCACAGCTGCATCCGGCGAGGAAGCCAACGGCCTCATCTACGTACTGCCTGGCGGTAAGATCATGGGTGAGGGCACCGTAGAGTTCGTCACTTCCGAGGGCACCTTCTGCTACAATGCCGGCAGCATCACAGCCAAGACCATCCAGATTAACGGCGGTACACTCTATAATGCAGGTACCATCGGCAATCCCGAGAACCCCACATCCTCCATCGCCGGCGGTGAGGAGACGGCAGACAACAGTCTGCTCGTCAACGGTCCGAACGCCACCATCGCCCTGAAGGACGTTGCCAGCGAACAGCTGAACATCGAGAATGCCGGCTACCTGAAGACCAGTGGCCAACTGACGCTCAACAAGAGCATGAAGAGCGACGACGGCAGTTACATCGAGTGCGCCTCGCTCGCCCTCAAGGGCAACAGCGAAGGCAGCTGCGTGCTCTATCTGGGCAATGCCGCCTGCGTGAACTGCCTGGGCGACCTCTCCATCGACAACTTCGGCGTATGGGGGCCCTCTGGCAGCGGCTTCACCGCCGATGCCGTCTTCAAGGTGAAGAACTGCACGTCGTGTACGACCACCGACGGCGTAAAGGGTACCTACCTGCTTGACCATGTCGAGCTGGTGCTGCCCAGCGACTTCCCCACCGTCTTCAGCGCCAATGCCATCAACGCCTGGGCCGGTGCCATCAAGGGTATCGGCATCGGCGCCCTGCAGCCAGCGTTCTCCGGCTACCAGAACCTGCGTATGCTCTACTACTGGGTGAACGGCTACGAGGGTAAGATGCTCAATACCGAAAACTACGCGTGGGACACCTCAAACAAGAAATACAACCTCGTATGGAAAAGCGGGCTCCCCACAGGCGCCAGCGGCATCGACGCCAGCAGCCAGACCTGCACCTACAGCACCTCTGCCAGCTACGACTATGCCCATTTCTCCAAAGGCACCAGTAGCATCCCAGAGAGCGGCGGCGTCTTCTATGCCTTCGAGGTTCCTGAGAGCTCACTGCGCGATTTTGACTACAACGACGTCGTGCTCTTCGTCAACACACCAGCTGACGAAGGCAACGGCTATACCACTCTGATACAAGTAATGGCTGTCGGTAACACCACCAAGACCCTCATGCTCTACGACGGCAACCCCATCGGCAACGAGGTACACATGGCTGCCGGAGGTGTCGCTAACGCAACTGTCAACACGACCAGCATCTCACGCAGCTTCCGAGGCCTGGAGCGCATCAGTGTCGATGCCACCACGAAGATCGACCAGCTGCCGTTTACCATCATGCTTGAGGATAAAGACGGCAACACCACGATCTACAAGCCATCGGCAAAGAATACAGAAAGCGCTGAGAATACTGAGAATGCCGGGAATACAGAGGCACCGCTCTATCTTGTCGTCAACGGCGACAAGCAGGGCAAGTGGTTCTGGGCCAAGGAAGACGTCAACATAGGCGTTGCCTACCCGCAGTTCAGCACGTGGGCCTCCAACGTCCAGTCGTATATCGACTGGTACGACAGGCTGAACGCCAGCTCAAAAGTCATTACTTACTAGTACACCTGGTTTTCCGTCGGATACTGATACCAGTCGAGTGCTTTCGTGTGGTCCATCGTCCACTCACCGAAAGCATGCCCTTTCGTACCGTATGCGCCGAAGGTTGACTCCTTCATGATGAATCCGATATTCACCCCGTCAATAGGCCAGCGGAACGAGCCATAAGGAATGGCCAGCGCCCAAGGCAGGGTCTTAAGTTCTGAAGGCGGATATGGGTTGAGTGCCTCCACGGTACGATAGGTATAGGTGTGGGTCTCGAACTTGGCACCGTTGAACTCCGCATAGATGAAGGGGTCGAGCTGTCCCATCGAGAGGGCGTCAGCCGTAGCGGCATCCTTGAAGGTCACGATATAGGTGATCTCACGAGGCACCATCATCTGATTGGTCGCATCCGTTCCTTTCGTCACATTATATTTCTTACGCTGCATCATGCCGTAGTCCGTAGTCATGGCGTCGCCCGTAGCCCAGTGGGCATCCATGAACAGGTTCAGCACGGCATCGCTGTTCTTGGCTTGCAACAGGACTTCCGTCTCACTCTGCACAATTCTCATCTGCTCTGGGAACATCTCGCCGCTACTGCTCACGTTGAACGACTTGTCATCGACAGTCTTCACACTCTCGATGCTGCTGTACTTAGTACCTACCAGACGGATGGCAGCAGCCACCTGCTTGCTGGCACCGACGGCAGCCAGTTGCACATGATAGCGCATCTCCTTCTCGCCAGTACGCTCCTGCGAGACCCGCAGCACGACGTCGTTATAGTCGAAGTCGCCTGCCAATGGGAACTCCTCCTCAAAGCAGTAGGTAAACTTCTTGGGCTGAGGCGTATAGGCAATAGGCTCCTTGGTAACAATGGCATCCGTGAAGCCAACCACCGACGAGCCTGTGACACTAAACTTGCTTATCGTGTAATTCTTGTCGGCATCGACGGCAGCGGCATAGAGAGATGTGGCAGTACTCGGATAGGTGATGTTCACCATCGTCTGGCTGCCAGAAGAGACGAAAGCCTCTCCCACTATCTCAGCATCGCCTTTCTCGCGTGGGTTCTCTGTCAACACCACGATACGTTTCGCCGTACCGTCTTCCGGCGGCGTCACCATCAGCACCTTCGATGCCATCAGCATCCAGGGGTGGTTCTTTTCGATTGTATCCACGGGGTTCGAATAATCATAGATTTTCTGGGCCTCACTGACATCGTAAACGTTCCTGCTACACGAAGCCCCCACAATCATGGCACAACAGGCAGCCATTGCCTTCCACATTATCTGTTTCATAACAACACAGTTTTATTTTGCGCCAAAATTACAAAAATTCCCTCATACCTATGTCACAAAACGCACAGTTTTACAGATTTTAACATGTTTATTGATACAAGTTCGCGAAATTTTGCTTAAATTTGCACCCAAATCGATTGATCAATTAAGTTACGTAACACTATTAAAATTAGTTTTGCAATGAAAAAGTATTTGATTAATGGCGCAATGGCCCTCATTGTGGGAGGTTTCTTAGCCAGTTGCACCCATGACGACGTAGGAGCGCCCGCAACTGTGGACCAGATGACTAAGTCGTTCGACGAAATGTTCACAGAGCTTTATGGCCCTATCGCCCCCAACCACAACTGGGGTTTCGCTACTGTTGGCGTTTCCGAAGAGGCCAATGACTTAACAGAGGACCCCATGCTCACCCGAGCTAACACTCGTACCATCACTGTTAATGGTGATGCATACAACAAATTCCCATCTGCAGCTGATGTAAATTCTCATTTCCCTACAGGAATTCCTACAGATGCAGATAACCTTCCAACAAATGGTGATTATAACTATTATACCGGTAAGGGTGCAGGACATAATTATGTGATCAGATCTGCTGGTACATACACAATCGGTGGTGGATGGCAGAATACCGGTTATGATGCAGAACTCGATCGGTGGGGTGTTCCTCAACCATATAACGTATACGTTTCCGTTGATGGAAATGACGAAGTTCTCATTAAGCATAATGGCTCGGCTATGCACAATCTTTATATTCTTAAAGGTAATGTAAAGCTTGACAGCTCCGTTGGTGAAATGGCAAATGTTGTTATTACAGTTGCAGAAGGGGCTACATTAACAGACACCAGAAATCACATTGCTGCAAGAACTGATTTGTATGGCACAATTGATCTCTATAATAAAGGTACATTCTATGCTACAAACAGCACCAAATATGACATGGGTAATAAAGCAAGGTTCTATAACGAAGGTACGGCTACTATCACTGGTCCTTTAACCTATTCGCCTGCTGATGCCGAGAATTCTTTCTTCATAAACTTTGGCGATGATGCAGTATTAACAGCTCCATCAATGACCCTTAATAGTACTGGCAACTTCTATAACGACGGTCAAGTGAATATCACGGGTGAGACCAATGTGACGCAGGCAAATATCTATTGGGTTAACGCTGGACATTATACTACACGTACTATGACTTTCAGTGCCAAGAACACAACATTCTATAACTATTGTAACCTGATTGTAACAGGTCATGCAAATATGTACACAGGCGCATTCAATTTGATGGACAATAGTTACACCGAGGTTGGATCTGCCAACTTAGGCAAAGAGAATTTCAGAATTAACATGGGCAACAATGCTGGTTTCAATGCAAAGGGCAATGTTAAATTTGAGAGTAACGCAGATAACACAGAACAGGGATTCTTTGCTACTGGTACAAAAGCATATGTACGAATAGAAGGTAAGGCACAAGTTGAGAAGCATAAATATGTTTTCGTTCTCGATGGAAATATCACATATGCTATTAGAGATGGTGTTGAAAATCTGGAGCCATTAGACCCATATTACACACCTTATAGCGAATTCCGTAGTGGTACTACTGAGGTTAAGGCAGAAGATTTTGCTCAGTTCACTGCAACTCCGAAAACAAATGGCTGTGGGGCAACATGGGGAGGAGGCAATCCCAATGCTTATCAGGAGAGCAAGACCAAGAAGACATACACCCACAAGAGGATTAAAGATCAGGGTCGTGTGTTCTGCGAGGATATTGCTACCGCCAACATGAAGGTAACAGAAGACATCGACTACAACGACATTGTGTTCGACGCCCGCGTATGGGAGATTTACGATCAGGATGCAACAACAATCAACAACATTACGTCTAATTCCGCTCCCTACAACTATAGGTATCAGTACGACATCAGCCTGCTCGCTACTGGCGGTACCATCGAGGAGAAGATCAACGGGATAGATGTACACAACAAGTTTGGTGTGGGTCAAGCTTTCATGGTGAACACATGGACGCCGAACTGCGTCTCAACGCTTTCTGGCCAGTGGAATACGCCCACCAACGTCATGCAGGCTGTTGACTTCTCTTATACACTCAGCTACAACGAGGTTGATCCAAACAATATCGGCATCAATACCATCCCCATTGAGGTTCACTATGGTGGAAAGCAAATGGTTGCGCTTGAGAACAGAAACATAGAAGAGCGAACTGGCGAAGATGGAAACAAATACATCGTCAGTTCAGCACCATATAAGCTCTGTCTGCCAGTAGGAACTCAGTGGCCTATTGAGCGTGTCAACATCCAGAAGGCTTACTCAGACTTCAGCAACTATGTAAGTTCACCCAATAACCTGTTCTATAGAGGAACTAAGGTTAGCGAGAACCTTTACACGAACGCCCCTGAGTCGAGCATACAAAAAGACGGCAAGACAACAGAGAGTCCAGAGGAAGTTACGCAAAGTGGCGATGCAGAGAACTCGAATGTCTGGGTTGTTTGGGCGGGTAACGTTTCAACCAACAACACCCCGATAACATTGTATAACTTCACTTTCCAGAAAGATCAGGTTCTCCGTTTCTACGGTACTGGAACCATTACTGTTGTCTGCGGTTCAGGTAGTGACACAGAAGTCATCACCAATGGCTCAATGGATGCAGGATTTGTCGATGTTACAATTCCTAGCGCAGATGTAGCTAGCAAACTTTCTCAAGGTATTCAGGTTTCAGGCAGCTTCACACTGACTAAAATTGTAGTATTATAAAAATAAGGCAAAAATAGAAATAGTCATACGATTCATTGCATTGTGGGAGGGGTGTCCGCGTGAGCAGATGCCCCTTTCTTTTCCCACAGATATTACAATCTTTGAAATCTTGACGACGAAATCAGCCTTTCAGGCAACAATTAAATGGCATTTAATCATTTTTAACTATCAAAAAGTTGTCACCTATCAATATTTTACTTATCTTTGCACATCAATTCATGAACTCATAAGTGAGATTTACAATTTATATAACCAATATTAACAATTAAAATTATCAAATTATGAAGAAGTATTTGATGGGAGGTATAGCAGCCATCGCCTTATGCGTTGCTTTCACCAGTTGCTCAAAGAGTAACGACATTTATGACGCAGGAGCTGTTGAACAGCAGAAAAAACAAGCTGCAGTGGAGAAAAAGAACGTTGACTTCACTCAGAGTTTCACAAACCGTTACGGCACAATCGACAGCAACAACGATTGGGGATTTGACAACATTGGCAAGGCAGCCACTCGTGCAGCCGTAGCCAATAGAGCTAACGCCTACTCTAGTTCATACGACTTT
>ODAJ012032621.1_pt1 | contig 19062 bp, 15 predicted proteins | sample 1539241 | NCBI WGS metagenome assembly ODAJ01 (sample SAMN02144231, study PRJEB22623) | gut metagenome | biome: sheep rumen | host: Ovis aries | place: New Zealand | reverse complement strand
TCAGTGGTGGTTGAGTCATAGATTTGCTATCTATGATGCTCTCTTTGGAACAGAATCTTATTTGAATAATAGAATCGCTATCAAACCAGTAACCTCAACAGACTCTCGAGAAGGACAATATGTTGAGGTGACTCCTGCTGTGGATAATCAGATATTTGGTTATGGTTATCAAAACCCTGTACAAACCGGGGTACATGGCGAGAAGGATGTTCCTATTCAATTCCCTATGACAGAGAGTTATTATGAAGGTACTACTATTAAATTCTTTAACGCAGCATATTTTAAAGAATTTAATGCTTCAAAAATTAGTAAATATGTAAAGGAACTTGATTTTACTCAAGTAAACACTGAAGCATTTGATAGTCAGTTAACTAGCCTTATTCTTGGTAAGTATGGGGAATCTGCTCAAAATACTAACTTGGAAGTTATCGAAAATCTCGATAGATTGAAGTATTTGGAGAATATTGAAATGTGTAATTATCAAGGGGATCTTGAAAGACACAGATTATTCTCCACAGTTAACCTTCAGGGTAATAAATACCTCAAGACTGTTGACTTCCGTGATTGTAATAATCTTTCAAATGTATCTCTTCCTACGGCAGCACCTATCACTGCTGTACATTTACCTTATTCTATTAATACTCTTAATTTCAATGAATTAACTGATCTTACTACAGTTGATATTCAAAAGAATTCAAGTCAGAAACAATTTATATATGATATTAATATATCTAACTGTCCACATTTAACCAACTCACCAACATTGTTACTCAATTGGTTAGCATCGCGTGATCTATCAATCACTGATGAGGAATGCCATGTGACAATGGATAACATTGTTTGGGAAAACATCTCCTTAAACGATCTCCTTACTATTGCAAGGTTCGCAAAGTCCGCAGGATATGGTGACGGAGAGAATGTTAATTTCAGAGGATACGCAACTATCACCAGCGTTATTCCCGAACAAGACGCATATGAAATTATGGATGCTTTCGGAGAGAATGTATTCAATCAGGACTCTTCGTTCTATATTGTAGCTCCTCCACAGGTTTACTTATCTGGTCCTACTGAATTACTTGAAGGAGAAAGCGCTCAATATTATGGTATTGTTATTGGACAGGAAGGAGAAGGTCAAGGCATCTATCAGATTTATCAGGGTAAGACTGCTAACGAAAACATTAATTCTTCTACTGGTTGGTTAACCACTACAGAACCGTCTACACCAGCAGCAACACACGATATTGTTATTAGATACGGATACATTTCAGGCGGACAGGTGACATATGCATACCTAACTACAACCATAAAACAAAGAGTTTATCCTACTTCGATTGATGTGACTGGTAGTGGTGAACTCAAACTCAATGTTCCATCTAGATATGATATAGTATATGTAGGATCTGGGATAAATGGAGATATGTTTACAGAATGGACCCTCACCGGTGATATTGCTTCTTATGCAAGTATAACAGAACAAGATAATGATCATTGTATCGTTACTCTTCTCCGTACTCCGGAAGACACTACATCATTTGGTACACTCACCGCGGTTGTTAAGAAAACTGCTTGGCCTTCACAGACTATTGGTAGTAAATCTATGATAATTGGATATCAAGACGATACTATTGCTGTATCTCGTGCAATAAATCCATATCTCATGGATGTGCTTGTACAGAACAATCTTATTCACCCAGAATTAGGAGATACTAATGACAAGATGACTAAAGTTAGTGCGTCTCTTATAACTGCAGATGATTTAAACCCTGGTACTTCGTATATTGATAGTATATTTTATAAAAACTACAATTTCCGTACAAAATGTAAGAACTTTGATGAATTCCAGTGGTTTACCGGAGTTACAACATTAAAGCCATACACTTTTTATCAATGTGTAATAGAATCAATAACATTCCATAATAATCTTACTACAATTGGTGATTATGCATTTCGGAGTTGTAGTAAATTAACTAGAGAATTAACCTTCATGGAGGGACTCACGTCAATCGGACAATATGCATTTGATGACTGCACCGGGTTGACATCGGTTATTTTCCCATCAACTCTTACATCATTTGGACAATACGCATTCCGAGGATGTACTGGATTAACTCATGTCACATTTAATTGTAATGTTCCTACATTTGCACTATATGTTTCAAATTCATCCTCTCCATTCTACCAATGTACAAATATCAATTCCGTTACTATAGGAGAAGGATGTACATCAATTGGAAATCAAGCATTCTATAGTCGTAGTAATTTATTTGTTGGAGAATTGGTTCTCCCAGAAGGACTTATATCAATTGGACAAAATGCATTCTATCAATGTACTGGGTTGACATCAGTTACCCTTCCATCAACTATTACTGCAATATCAAGTTATGCATTCAATAGTTGTACTGGATTAACTCATGTTACATTTAATTGTAATGTTCCGGACTGTGCATTTGCTCCGGCTTCGATTCAATCAAGTCTTGGCCGATGGTCTCCATTCTATAATTGTGCAAATATCAACTCTGTCACAGTCACAGAAGGATGTAAATATATTGGACAATATGCATTCTATCAATGTACTTGGTTGACAGATGAAATGATTGACTTTTCTAATATTACTGCAATTGGATATGCGGCGTTCTATGGATGTACTGGATTAACAGGAGAATTGATTTTGGTGGAAGGACTTACAACAATTAACACCTCAGCATTCCGAGATTGTACTGGATTAACATCAATCATCCTCCCATCAACTCTTACAACAATTAAAAGTTCAGCATTTGCTGGTTGTACTGGATTAACTGGAGAATTAGTCCTTCCATCTACAGTTACAACATTTGAAAGTTCGGCATTTAAAGGTTGTACCGGATTGACTCATATTACATTTAATTGTGGTGTTCCTGCATATGCACTATATGTTTCATATTCCAGTTCTCCATTCAATGATTGTACAAATATCAATTCCGTTACTATAGGAGAAGGATGTACATCAATTGGAACTAGTGCATTTCGAAATTGTACTTGGTTGACCACAATTACTCTTCCATCAACTGTTACATCTATTGGAAATAATGCATTCGAAAGTTGCACTGGATTAACTCATGTTATATTTAATTGTTATGTTCCTAATTGTGCATTATGGGTTTCATCTTCAAGCTCACCATTCTATGGTTGTAATAAAATTAATTCTGTTACAGTCACAGAAGGATGTGCATCAGTCGGATCATATGCATTTGGTGACTGCACTTGGTTGACAGATGAAATGATTGACTTTTCTAATATTACATTGATTGGTAATTCTGCGTTCCAAGGTTGTACTGGATTAACAGGAGAATTGATTCTAGCAGAAGGACTTACAACAATTGACCAGTCATCATTTCAAGGATGTACTGGATTAACATCAGTTACCATTCCATCTACAGTTACATCATTTGAAAGTTCGGCATTTAAAGGTTGCACTAGTTTGACATCCATTAATATACCTTCATCAGTTACATCAATTAAAAATTATGCATTTGAAGAATGTGCTAGTTTGACATCCATTGATATACCTTCATCAGTTACATCAATTGGGGATTATATATTTAGAAATTGTGCAAATTTAGAATCCATAACAGTAGATTCTGAAAACACTACTTATAATGATGGAAATGGAAGTGATTGTATTATTCAAACATCAAATAATCAATTAAAATATGGATGTAAAGGTACAGTTATTCCAAATGGGGTCACTAGTATTTATATGGAAGCATTTGCTGGGACCGGTATAGTGAGTGTTACTATTCCTACGGGAGTCACCACAATCCAAACCCATGCATTCCAAAATTGTAAAGAATTGACAACTGTTAATATTCCTTCAACTACAACTTCTATAGCGTCCGCAAGTGGTCATGTATTTTATGGGTGTAAAAAACTTACAAATATAACAATTGATTCTCAAAATAATACATATACAGATTTAAGGCAAAATTGTATTGCTATAAAATCCAACACCGCATTAATGACAGGAACAACAGTAGTTCCTGTCGGAATTACATCGATTGACAGTTATGCGTTCGCTGGTCGTGGTATAACATCCATAAATATTCCTTCATCAGTTGAGACCATATCAGCTGATTCATTTATAGGGTGTGAAGAATTATCATCTATAACAGTAGATTCTGGAAATACTTATTATAACGATGGAAATGGAAGTAATTGTATTATTCGAACATCAAATAATCGATTGGTTGTTGGATGTAAAGATACGGTTGTTCCAAATGGAGTCACAACCATCGGAAGCAGTGCATTCCGAAATTGTACTGGATTAACATCAATTACTCTCCCAGAAGGAGTCACAACCATCGAATCTAATGCATTCCAAGGATGTATTGGATTAACATCAATTACCTTCCCTTCCTCTCTTACAACAATTGGAGATCAAGCATTCGCATATTGTACAGGATTAACAGGAGAAATAGTTCTTGCAGAAGGACTTACATCAATTGCACAATATGCATTCCGAGGATGTACTGGATTAACTCATGTTACATTTAATTGTAATGTTCCTTCATATGCATTACATGTTTCAAATTCCAGTTCGCCTTTCTATCAATGCACAAATATCAATTCTGTTACCATAGGAGAAGGATGTAAATCAATTGGATATCAGGCATTTTATCAATGTAAAGATTTATTAGTTGGAGAATTAGTCCTCCCATCTACTCTTACATCAATTGGACAATATGCATTCTATTATTGTACTGGATTGACATCGGTCACTTTCCCGGAAGGGCTTACAACAATTGCAAAGGAGGCATTCGCATATTGTACTGGATTAACTGGAGAAATAGTTTTTCCAGAAGGACTTACAACAATTAAAAATAGTGTATTCTATCAATGTACTGGATTGACATCAGTTTCTCTTCCATCTACTCTCACATCGATTGAAAATACAGCATTCTATAATTGTTCTAATTTACATATTGTTACATCGTTAAACACAACTCCTCCAACACTCAATTCCAACGCATTACCTGGGACTAGTGTAATTCAACATATTTATGTTCCTTCGGAAAGTGTATCTGCATATCAAGGTGCAACTGGTTGGAATAGTTATGCTGGATATATCGAAGCTATCCCTTAATAGAGAAATTCTTAACAAATAAATTAAATAGACATATAATTTATATATGATAACAATTGATAATTTAATTATAGCAGACGAAGGTTATTTACTTCGCAGAAAGTCTAATCATCAAGTGATTGGAAAAGAATATTTATGTGGATATATATACTACAACGAGAAGGGAGAAAGACTAGACCCACCTTATCTTGAAAGTGGAGACGACTTCGTAGAAGTATCCGAAAGTGATGTGTATGGAGAAATAGTAACCAGGTTCATCCGCGAACGTTATACAATCTCCGATGAACTCGCTATTCAACGTCAGCGCGATGAGAAGACTGAAGCATTCCAGATCTATTATGAATATTGTGAAGAATGTAAACGAAGAGCTCGGAAATTAATGGAAGAAGGAATATACGAATAAAATATTTTCATTAGACCTCTTTACTAAATGTAAGGAGGTCTTTTGTTATTTATATTCATGAGAACATTTAAAAACACAGATGAGATTCGCACTGAACGTGCTGCTAACAGAAACAATCCTGTAATCTATAGTCTTCTTGCAGTTCTGCTTGGAGAACTCGATCGTCGTCCAAATCAGAACACACCAATCACTGAGGGAGACATATACAAGACAATTAAGAAACTCTACGACGCTGCTATCGAATGTGGTAATGTCGAGGAAGAGAAGTATCTGGGAGAGTTCATCAGGAAACAGCTCACTGACCAGGAACTCCAGGATGCGATCAACACAATCAAGTATCAGGGATATCGTAACATCGGAGACATTATGAAGATGTTGTCTCTACAGTATCCTGGACAGTATGATGGTAAGAAGGCAGCACAGTTTGCAAGACCATAATGTATAATCCAAAAACACTTGATCCAATTCATAAAGAGGCTCTGGACCATGCAACAGAGCTTCTTCATGTGTTTATGGAGAGACAGGAGAACTTGAGGAAGTGGAGAAAACAAACATCTGAATGGAACTATGAGAGAAATAATAATGCATTGATAATCACATGCATACAGTGGATCAGGTATTTCTTATGGGGTAATTCTTCGGAAGTTGTTAGAATAAAAACAAAGAGTTTAAATCGTTGGTCTTGGAATAATACTACTAGTGGTCCTAAGATATTTCCTTGGGCTGAAGATGTACTCAAGATAGATATCGCTGATTTAAATCAGTATGGATGTATGTCTTATAAAAAAATAGTTAACCACCTACTTAATATCATTATTCCAAAAAGAACTGGTGGATTGTTTGGGTTGATAGATGGAGATTATGGTTCAATAACACTCGAAGATTGTGTGAGAAAGATGAAAGAAGAAATGGAGGGATAAATTATGACACCATACGTTAGAGGAAAAGTCCGGGAGCTGATAGACTTTATGAATGCATTGTCCCAGAGACAACGAGACATTCAGAAAGAAATGTCCAGGAAATTAAACAGAGAATATAAAGATATACTCAACAACGAACGAACAACCAATACAGTTGTCTTGAGATGTGCTGGGTGGATAAAGATGACGCTCGAAGGAAAGTCTCTAAAAGATAAATTATTAGTAGACAAGGAGTTCCCTTTGTGGTATAGGGAGACCCGAGGGTATTATGCTTATGCTTTCCTGGCTGGTCTGTTTGGTTGGGATGAAGACCAATATATATGGCGTTCCAAGTATGCTGGTCCGTGGCATACATACTTCAACCAGAGACAACTTTTCTATTATATATATGATATGCTCCTCCCAGACAAAGCTCCAGGGATATTTGGATTTCAGACTGATGATGACATAGAATGTGATATTTGGAGAACTACTTTCCGAGAACTTGATAAAAAAGAATGGATAGAATTTAAAGAAATAAGAGGTTACTAGTATTTTTAATAAAGATGGAGTCAATTGGAAGGTTGGCTGAGTGGTCTAAAGCGGCGGTCTTGTGCTAAAATTCGAGTGCTTGATTGGGAACAATCAATGTAGAACTCCCCTAATTCGACGAAGCCTAAGTCATTGATATGGTAATGTCGAGCCAATGTTAAAGACAGTGTGTAGAGACTTTACAGGGAGCAACTAGAACAGTTGAAGACAAAGTCCAGACCACGACACGAAAGTGACGTGTGTAAGGAAAACCGTTGGTCTCGTGAGGGACCCAGGAGTTCGAATCTCTTACCTTCCGCAGAAAAGTTAAATATCAATAACAAATTTATTATATTTATAGTAGAACAAATTTATTTAATATGAAACAGAATTACGTTACACCATTTACAGAAGCGATTGATTTGCGACTCGAGAATAGTCTCTTGAGTGGTAGTAGTTGGGATAATAGTTCATCCAGTTCATCAGGACGCCCATCCAATTGCCCATGTAACAAATGCCCTTATGGGAGAAATTAAATAAATTGTTAAAATCTATGGTTACAAGATCACATCACTAGGTTTTTGTTGAGATTCCTCCTTAATTTGATTTGTTACATCATTAATTAAAACAACAACATTTTATTAACCATTAACAAATCAAATTAAAGAAAAAATCATTATGAAAACAAATATAAATCTTACAAATACTTACACATTCAATCAGTTTTTATCAAAGGAATTTGTCTTATTCCTTAAAGAAGAAATCAAGTCTATTGTTGCCGATCAGAAAATCGCCAAGCGCGATCGTAAAGATGTGAATCATCCTTGTCCTGAGAAGCGTGTTTATTCCAGTTACAAAGCATTTTACAAGGTACTCGAAAATAGAGATACCTTAGATTCTCTATACAATATATATTATTTTATTCGTAAGAATAAGAACAATATAGATTGGGACAAAGTATATGTAAAGAACGATAGATGGAGTGGTCCTTATATCAGCATTGACTCTTCAGTAACTGAATATAAAGTCCTTAACGGTGATGTAAAAGGTATGAGTTGTGGAACCTTCCATGAAATTATTAAGAAATATGTAGAGAGCAATGGATAAGAGATTGTATGTGATTGTAGATAAGTCCCTCGAACCTGTTTATGGAAGTGTTCAAGGAGGACATGCAGTAGCCCAGTGGTTGCTCGAACATCCAGATCAGACATGGAACAATGAATATTTGATATATTTGTATGGAGATGTAAAGAGATGGATGAAGAAATTGAAAGATCATGATTGTTCTGTATTTAGAGAACCTGATCTTGGTAATCAAGTAACTGCGATCGCTACTTATAATAAAGGAGAGATATTTAGAAACCTTCATACAGTTTCTACAAAATATCACGGATGGAGAAGAGCCCACGGATTCAGGGCTGGGGTTGAATCCAATTAAGACCCTCGAGGACGGGTAATAGTCCTCATTATGGTGCTATGGTATATAGGTTGTGCCCTCGGCCCTAACCCGAGAGAAGTGGGTTCGAATCCTACTAGCATCACTAAAGTTTTAAAAATTATTTGTTAATTAAAATAGAAGTTAAATATTAAGAGTATGAATAAAGTTTACAGCATTGTTATTTCAAAACGCGGTGTAAAGACACCTGAGGTTGCAACCCTACTTAAAAAGATCTTCAAGTACACATGGGAACTTGCTTCTAATAAACACAACGAAACATGGTTGTGTGGTCGGGAGGAAGAAGTGAATATCAGTGATCTGGTTTCATCCATCCAGGGTCTGAATAAAAAGATCGATGGAGTGTTCATTACAAAGGTTATCATCACAGCTGCATGTTATGATAACAAGGGTTGTTTCTATGAGGATGAAATTGTTGATAGGGGCGGAAATTATCATCCAGGAAGCAAGGAAATGCTCGAAATACTGATGAATAAAGAGTAAGATGTTGGTGGGATACCCAAGTTGGTGAAGGGGACGGTTTGCTAAACCGTTAGGTCGGTTAAAACCCGGCGCGTGGGTTCGAGCCCCACTCCCACCGCAACATTATGGAGGGTAAACCGGAACGGAGACCGGAACCGTCTTGAAAGCGGATTGGTCCTTTTGGACTGGGGTTCGACTCCTCTGCCCTCCGCACATAATTGGAAGAAGAATCTGAACGGTGACAGAAACCGTCTCGAAAGCGGATTGGTCCTTTTGGACTGGGGTTCGACTCCTCCTTCTTCCGCAAGAGATACTTGAAGATCATCATTTTAACGAGAAATGATTAAGCGCTTAATCAAATCTCCAGGTGAGGCCGCCCCGGAAGGGAAGAAGCATACAAGTTCTGCATGCGTCAAGTAACAACATAGAGGAATTCGAATAATCTATGGCTCTTACTTTACGGAGAGTAAAGCCTGACGGAGATGGCGTCCGTTTGGAAGGCGGTTCGTTCGGTTAAAACCCGGATCTGGTTCGACTCCAGTGCTCTCCGCACTTAATTAAATAAATTATGGAAATGATTGGAACGATAACATTTAAAAAGTTCTCCGGAGAAAGACTTCCTAACTGGGAAGATTATGTAAAACAATATTGTAAGGAACACGGAAATATAGAAATCATGGTTGGTACAGACTCTCAGAACCGTGGTGCTAAAACTGTATTCTCTACCATTATTGCAATGTATGACAAGGGAGATGGAGAACATGGACATGGTGCTCACTGCGTCTTCAGACGTTGGACCACTCCTCGTTATCGTAAAGAACAGCGTGCAGAAAGACTTCTTAAGGAAGTAGAAGAAAGTATTAATGTTGCAAAGACCCTTCAAGGAGCAGGTGTTAAGGTTAAGTTTGTTGACATAGATATCAATCCCAACGCTGGTGAAAGGAATCAAAACAAATCCAACGAGGTATATCAAGCAGCTCGTGGATGGGTGGAAGGCGAAGGATTTGAGTGTCGTTATAAGACCCTTGGCCCTATAGTTACTACCCTTGCTGACTGGCTTGTAAAAGGTTAATTAATTGATTATAATAGTGTTAGATGCAACTCCCAGATTCCAAGACTAAATCGTGAATGAACGTTGTCGTCTCATTTAGACAGTCCGGAGGTAACGTTCCGGGGAATCGACCGAAAGTACGGAGACATTGAAAGCTGATGAGAAAGGCCAAAACACTATTTAATATATGGCCCGGTGGCGGAATGGTAGACGCGGTAGACTCAAAATCTACTCCCAGTAATGGGGTGTGGGTTCGATTCCCACCCGGGCTACCGAAAGGATCTCTTTAATGGAGGTCCTTTTTTAATGATTATTTATCCATGAAACATCTAGTACAATATATAATTGAACAATTAGAAGAAGTTAAAGATCTCAGTGATAAAATGCTCAAAGACCTCAGTAAGAAAGGTAATTTGAAGGTCTTTGTTGCTGAATTGAATAAAATTCTTGGTAAGACACAAAGTGGCGATAACACTAAACTCTGGATGGCTGCTCTTAAAGACCTTTTCGATGGACAAAATGAAGAAGGTAAGAAATACACAGCAACTCCAGGCCAGAGCATCTCATGCGCAGATCTTTATCCCACTCAATCAGAAATCGATATTGAAAACTCTGCAAAATGGGCAACTAAGGATTGGGGAGTAAAATGTATTCCTCAGATGTTTGATGGTAGCGCGTTTGGAGCACGATTCCCTGTTCCCGTGCTCGTATATAGAGACGGTGGTAAGGACTGGATTATTGACGGACATCATCGTTGGAGTCAGGTTGGACTTATGAATCCAGATGCAAACATTAGTTGTATGGTTATTGAAGGTCCAGAGTCTGTACAAAATTTCCTTAAGATAGTTCAAGGAATGATTGCTGCTATTATTGGAGACGACTCTAAACCAAATAAGGGTGAGGGTGGAAAACTCCCTGTTGGTAAAGCAGCCCCTCAAAACAATATCTTTGGTCCAGCTCTTAAAGGAGATAAACTCGCGAATCGTGTTGTAGAACTCTTTAAAGGTCATGACGCTATCCTTGCAGATGCTATCAAGTATTTGAATGATGCTGGAGTAGATGTGAAGTCTGCAGAAGATATTGGTAAGCTTGTTGAAAAGAACAGGGACATTTTTGTTCAACGTAAACAAACTCCACCTTCATGGGCAGCTCCTCGTCCAGTAATGCCACAAACTGATCGCGCTGGAATGACTGGTCCTGATGATGCAGCCCCGGCAAACTCCGGTTCTGCACTTAATATTCTCCTCAATGGAGCTAAATTTAAAGACCTTAAGTAATGAAACACTTTTCACAATATTTTACAGAAAGACTATCTATTACCGAGCCGGTTCTCGAAGGTGGTGCTAGTGGACATATGCTCCATCCATTCGATGTAGATGAATTTACTGGATATGATATCGAAGAACTTATCAGGACTATGTTTGGTGGTAAGATGGAAGGTATGACCGAGAAGATGGATGGATTCGGTATACAAGCTAGCATGAACGAGAATGGAGAAGTAGTATTCATTCGTAACAAGACCAATCTCAATAGTGAGAAAGGTGGGATGACTATTGATGACTTTCCTAGTCACTGGGACGACAACCCACAAGCTCTAGAGAACTATACTAAAGGGGCAAAGATCATTGAAGCAGTATTTAAGAAAGTTGGAAAGGAATGGTTTAATCCCTCCAGTACTACTCGTCGTGTGGTGAACTGTGAGTGTATCCTTGCTGGAACCACTAACACTATTCCTTATGCATCAGACCAGGTGGATTTTCATAATATATGGATATATGAAAAACAGGAAAGTGATAGTGAATGGAAAAATACTGAGGTTACTAAACGCGGACTTGATGTGATCGAGAAAGCGTGTGAAGGTATTGATAATGCAAAGATTACTCCACAGGTCCTTATCAAATACTCCGAAGAAACAGCAAGGCTTGAAAAGAAATGGTTAGATGCGTGGTCAAAGTTTTTAAAGACATATGATCTTGCACCAGATGTGACCATCGAAGGAATTAAGTGTAGTCTTTTCTATAAATGGGTAGAAAAGAATATTCCTTGGTTGATGAATGATTACAAAACCAGTATGGATGTGTGTAGGAGATGGTTATTTGGAGATAAGAAAGGGTCTGATTGGAAGAATATTAAAGATATATATAAAGACCATGTTGATGAACTAGCGAAATTAGACAAAGGAGTAAGTAAAGTCGTTGGTGATGTTCTCCTTCCGCTTCAGAAATTCTTCTATGGTATGGGAGCTGATGTTATTAAAGTAACTAGTGGATTCATTAATGATGGACAAGATGGAACCATCAAGTCACTTCTCAAAGACCTTCAAACAGCAACTGATAAGATTCGTAGAGAAGGATCTCTTGAAGATAACGAGTTCTTACAGAAATGGTTAGATGTATTGAAAGAGATTGGTGAGGAGAATCTCGCTAGTGCTGAAGGTATTGTTTTCTCTTATAAAGGTAAAATGATGAAATGGACAGGTGGTTTTGTACCACTTAACCGTATCATTGGTTATAGTAAGTATACTATGAAACCAAAGAGTCTTGTGGAGAGTTTATTCGATAACGATTTAGTATCAAAAGATAATGCATTTTTTGATGTCATTACTTTTTTATCTAAAGTTTTTACTGAATGGAAGTATAAATATGAATTCGAATATGACAAAAACTATCGATGGGTCAATATCATTTTTAAACGCAAAATATCTGATGATAGATGCGCAAAATTATGTGCTGAATTGAATTCCATGTTACAATGGTCCAGATTTGATAAAGATTATACTTGTAGATGGGGAAACACTCCTGACAAAAATTCGTTTATAATCACAATATATAAAAAACTAAACAAAACAGAGTAATGAAAAGTCTTACAGAAAGTCTATTTGATGATAATGTGAGAAAAAAGACTGTTCCTGAGAAACTCGCATATGTGCTTAAGAAATTCTTTGGGAATGGAGTTGCACTCTGTCGCGACCATCAAGGAAGTAGAGAGTGGTATGAGATAAACCCTTCCACTATGACTGTTGATAGTTGGAGAAATCTTTATGTTAGAATTATTAACTACTGTAAGAAGGTTGATGGATTGGAGATAAAACAAGATACCCTACCATCATTTGGAACAGTTAAAGGATATATGATTGGAGACGACACTTATTGGATGTATTTAAATACAGTTAAGTATGGAGAGAAAAGGATTCATGTGAGTAAAGAGTTCTATGAAAGTGGAGCTCTTCCCCAGGATCAGAAAGGAGTTACTCAACGTGGTTGGGATGAATGGCAAAAACAAAGACTATAGGATATGAAAAGTTTAGTAGAAAGCATATTTGGAGATAATGTTAAATCCGCTATTAAAATCAACGGAGTAACTATTTATGAACCCGATTGGAAACTCTGTGAAGAGTATTTTAAAAAAAGACGCGATAAATATTTTCAAAGATTTGGTAATAGAGATAAAGTTAATCTAGGGGATTTAGAATATGAATATGATATTGTTTATAACGAATCGGATTGTATAGTTGCAGTTAATAATGATCCAGATAGTGAATTTGGACAGGATATTTATATTCTCTCACCAGAAACCATTTACATGAATCACGAAACTGGAGAAATTGGAGACGGAAGACAATATGTATTTTCTCTCAAAGACATTGACGATGCAAACGATTTCGATATATGTTTTAACTGGTGTCCAAAAAGTGCAGGAAAATGGAGTTGGCTATGTGGATGTCATAGTGGGACTGGAAGGAAGGAAGTTAATGATACATTAGGAGTGACTCGTGGGTATGTTCCGGAGACTATATCCAAGAAGGCAAAAGATATAATCAATAAGTATATCAAATAATCTTCATAATGCGCTCAAAAACTCGTTTTAACAGACTTTAACAACAAAAACGTATAATTATATAGGTAGGTGTTAAAAATTCTTTTAAATTAAGTTAAATTTTTGATAAGAGTTTTATATTATATAAATGTAAACAATTTTAACATGAGACGAATTCAAGGACATACTAGCATTTGTGGTGGACATCAGGGTACATGGTGCCGCGGTAGTCTTTATGGCGTCTCAGAAAGGTAAGAGAAATTGAAATGGAGGGTAACACCTCTGAATGATGACTCACCCGAGACGCAGATGTTTCAGGGTGAGTTTTTTGTTAGATCTTTGACAAGTTGAGATATGATGCGGAATTAGCTCAGTTGGTAGAGTGTCTGCTTGCCATGCAGAAGGTCGAGAGTTCGAACCTCTTATTCCGCTCAAATGTCGAGGTGGCCGAGTGGTCAGGCAACGGTCTGCAAAACCGTATGAGGGTAACACCTTACGCTGGTTCGAATCCAGTCCTCGACTCAATTGACCATTCAATTCGTTACGCCTTAGGTTCAGCGGAAATGGTGCTGATGTGGAGAATGGTCATAAATTGCAGAAGAGGTGTAACTGGTTGCATATCAGTCTTCCAAACTGAAGGTTAGCGGGTTCGAGCCCCGTCTTCTGCACTTCATATAGCAGTGTAGCGCAATTGGCTAGAGCGACTGACTCTGACTCAGTAGGTTGGGAGTTCGAATCTCTCCACTGCTACAATATGGGGTTGTATCTCCTCTGTCTGATACACAGTTGAAAGAGTAATTGGTGACATGCAAGTTCGATTCTTGCCTTCCCCACAATACATGGAGTCGTTCGACTAGCGGTCAATGTCACCGGGTTGTGGCCCCGGGAGGAGAAATCCTCAGCGTCGGTTCGAATCCGACACGATTCCCCAAAATACTTATAATGTCTACAAGCGAAAGAAGCGAGTTCAAGTCTGTAATACCAGGGGGTTGATAGTTTATGTCGTTAAAACATTGAGACACAATGTAAGTATTTATAAATGCCCTGTTAGTTCAATTGGACAGAATGCTAGACTACGGATCTGGAGATAGGGGTTCGAGTCCTCTACGGGGTACAAACGCAGCCATAGTATAGCTGGTTAAGTACATATCCTTGGTATGGATAAGACATCGGTTCGATTCCGGTTGGTTGCTCTAAATGCTCCTTTCGTTCAAAGGCTGAGGACATCTGTTTTGTAATCAGAAAATGCTGGTTCGATTCCGGTAAGGAGCTCAATGATGCCTTCATAGTTTCAACGGGAGAACAACTGCGTCGTATACAGTGAGTGTCAGTTCGAATCTGGCTGAAGGCTCGATGGAGAAATATAGGAGTGTAGTTCAATGGTAGAATGATGGTCTCCAAAACCATGGATGTGGGTTCGATTCCTGCCACTCCTGCAAAACACATAGCGGTATAGTATAATGGTTGATTATCTCGGTCTTTGAAACCGTAGGATTGGAGTTCGAATCTCCATACCGCCACAAATGAATATAATGGGATTTCTAAATTAATTTAGGAATCCTTATATTTTATACAAATGCGCAGATATCTACTCATATTAACTTTATTTTGTATGTGTTTGGTTGGGTGGTCTCAACCAAAGGATACTGTGGTGAATGCTACTCTTTATTTCAAAGTCAACACCACTGAATTTATCGAAGATGATAATTATAACAACTTCATTACTAATCAGTTACCATTCATTCAAGAACATCGCGATGATATAAAATATGTTAAAATTACTGGTACTGCATCTCCGGAAGGATCATATGAGAGAAATAAGGAACTTGCGAGAATGCGTGCAGATGTAATCAATGATATATTGGATAGAAATGAAACTGTCACTATATCGGAGGATTATGAAGGACTGTATAAGTTGATAGAAGAAAGTAATGAACCGTGGAAAGGAAAGGTTCTTAAAATTCTTTCAAATAGTAGCAATGTCAAACGCGACTTGATTAATTCAGGTTATTGGTGGAGACTTAAACAATATTACTTCCCAAAACTCAGGCGCATTGATGTTAGTGTTCTTTTATTATATCCACGAATAATAAAAGAAGTAGAGAGAGACACAGTATACATTCGAGATACATTATATTTACATGACACTATATCAATCCCTCATAAACACAAGATTATTCCAATTCTTGCTATTAAAACAAACACATTGAGTGATCTTCTTGTCACACCAAACATTCAGGCAGAATTGTATACTCACCTATGGGGGTTGTCTTTTGAGTTTGATTATACATTCCCTTGGTGGCATAAAGATTATGATTCATACTTCTATTATCAACTCCTAAATGGTACTGCTGGTATTAGAAAATATCTTAACAATCAGTACTACGGACATTGGATTGGTGTTTATGGAAATACTGCTATATATGACATATGTCCTTGGGATAAGGATCTTGGATGGCAGGGTGAAGTATATGGTGCTGGTGTAGGATACGGATATGTATTTCAAAGTAAGAAATACCCGAGACTTAAATTTGAATTGTTTGGAAGAGTTGGGTGGTTTAATACGAAGTTTGATAAGTATCATGCCAGTCAACCATGGGATGAAAAATATTATTATAACTGGTACTTACGAGCCAGTGACTTTGTCCCTAGACGATTTAATATGAACTATTTTGGACCAACAGAGATTGGATTTAATATTACATTTGATTTGATATGTTTAAGAAGGTGTTATTCGGATTAATGTTATTTATCTCCCTACTTGCAGGATGTGAAAGAAAACCACTTTACCTTCAAGGAGATACAGCTTTAAAGATTAATGTTCAGGTCCAGGCAGACATTAATGTAATGTGGAATGTTGGATGGAAGGATAGTCTTAAATATGATTGGGATGAGAGTCTCTATGGACCACTCTTTTATACACTACCAACTAACTGTAATGTAGTGATATTCAACGAGGGTAAATTATTAAGTGAAACAAAAGTACAGACAGGAAAGAGGGAACTCATTGATGTCGAACTCAACAATACATATGACTTATTAATATATAGTAAGGATACTCCCTGGACCCAGACATATTATGAAGGTGGAAGGTATTACGTAGAAACACCAGTCACCAAAGGACGAGTAACACGAAATGTTATTAGTCCGGAATATGAAACAGTTGAACAACCTGGTGAGGTGTTTGCAATGAATAAAAGAGAAATCTATTTATCAAATGATATTTCTGATTTTGAAGAAGTTATAGAAAATGGTAAGTTGGTGTATGTCTATAACATTGATGAAATGCTTGAACCAGTTTCATACATATACATCATTCAATTTATTGTGGTAAACGATGATGGTAGTCCTTATATTGAAGCACGAGATATTGCAAACTTTACTGTGAGTGGGATATCAACAAAGAAAAATATGTTTACTAATAGTCCTGTGTATACAGGCAATAAACAAATATCTACTTTTGATATTAAACCAGGTCAATTCCATACTCCCGATAGTCTCGTGTTTGCCAGCCGGGTTACAATTTTAGACCTCTTGCCTGATGATATTAATAGCTCATGGACTTCGCAGATTGATTATCTTTATTATACGAATATAGATGTTGATACTTATAATTATGGCGAAGTCACTGGGACAAAGGACATAACCAAACAATTGCGTGAAAATCCTAAGGGTGGAGTTATAACTATTGTAATACTTAATTCAGAATTGAAGAAAGAAACACCCACAGGAGACAATACATTTGGCATTGACCTAAACGAATGGAAACAACATATATTTGACGTTTTATAAATAAGAATTAAATAGAAAATTACAGATGAAAAAGATTTTTACAATTTTACTCACAGCTATGCTTCTCTTTGCAGGATGTGCAAAGATCGAAGACATGACTGTTAGAGACGCTGACCTTACTAGAACAGAAATCATCTTCAACACAGGTACCTCTGTTGCTACCAAAGCAATCGTTGACACCACTGCAATGGAGGATAACTTCGGTGTTTACGGATATGTAGTTCCTGGAACCTATTCAGAGAACGGTGGTTACCTTATGAGAAATGCTGAATATGATAAGAAGGGTGATGCAGTAAGTGGTCCTTACTACTGGCCAAAGTCTGATAACTATACAGGTATTGACTTTATCTTTACAGCATATTCACAGTTTGAAACTGCTCCAATTTGGGAGAATGATACATTAAAACTTGTTGTTCCTACCCTCACACAAGCACTTATTGATAATGAGGATGACTTTGATGATGTTCTTTGGGCACAGACAAAGTACAATCATCACCAGAACAGCCTTGGTGACCACGAGAGAGTTGCTCTTAACTTTAAGCATGCTCTTTCATGGCTTCAGTTCCGTGGTGAAGTTATCAACGCTAATATTAAATGGGTTAAAGTAAAGCAGATTAACTTTGGTGAATATGTCAATGCTGTTCCTGCTACACCAGACCAGCAAATTGCAAAACCTCAGAAGGGTATTCTTGATGGATATGCATGGAATGAAACAACTGCAAATCTTTCAGATATTACTGACGAAGAGATTGCTTATATTAATGGATTGTTTACCTTTACTAAGGGCAAAGACAAAACTGGTGGAAACGCCGATTGGGTTACCGGCAATGACACTTTCATTAATAATTACAAGAATAGCGCAATTTCATCTACCGCACAAAGTGCTGGCTCAAATGGTTATATTGAGGGAGATTTTACAGTAGATTTAAAACAATATCTTAAGGATAGACATCCTTCATTTAATGCTGGTACAACAGGCAATTTCCAGCGTATTAATAATTTTTATCTTGTACACATTGAAAGGGATGGAAGTAATGTCATAGGATGGTTTTATAACAAAACGAAATCATTAACCGCACTTGAGTATGAAACTATTCCAGGCAACCCTGCAATTCCTGCACACAGTTCAGAAGGTCTTTATGTAGATGGTACACTTTGCCTTCCTACAAAGGACACTCTTACAACTACTCCTCTTGCAGTTTATGGTACACAGAAGGACACAACCCTTAACTATGTAAAGGCGCAGGTTGATACAATCTTTACAAACAATCAGGTCATTCTTGGTAACTCACTTGTAGTTCCTCAACCAGTTCCTGAAAAGATTACAGTTGTATTTGATATTTGTATTGTAAATCCTACAGGAGAAGAAGTAGTGTTTACAGATCGTAAGATCACTAGAACAATCAATACTGGTAAGGATGCTGATGAAGATGCTACATATGTTGCTTCTTGGGGTGCATCTAATAAGTACATCTATAACTTCAGATTTGATGGTGATGTTCTTGAGTTCACAACAAGTGTTCTTGGATGGAC
>ODAJ011628572.1_pt1 | contig 19090 bp, 20 predicted proteins | sample 1539241 | NCBI WGS metagenome assembly ODAJ01 (sample SAMN02144231, study PRJEB22623) | gut metagenome | biome: sheep rumen | host: Ovis aries | place: New Zealand | reverse complement strand
CCTTTCATTGCTTTAAATTATAGAAGAAGAAGACAAGCACTCTCATGCTTAAAGTGCCAATTATATCAAAGATATAAAAGTTTAAAATTAGAGCGAGTATTATTCACACCAAAGATTAAAAAAGAGAGGTAACCCTCTCTCTAAATTAATAAATTGGATAAGGAACTTTTTTAAGTCTTGTAGATGGGATATTTTCTCTTCCTTCTTTTGCTTGAGGTTTTCCGTCTAACATAACTAAGTCGCCTGTAAATCCTACAGTCGTGTTATTCACTAAGGCGGTTCCAACACCATAAGTGTCAACAGGAACTTTTAAATCAACCCACTCTTTAATTTTTGATGCAGTGAATGATGATGAAACAATAATTTTAACAAAGTTAAACCCATTATCATCAAGTGCTTTTCTTAATGCAAAAATTAATTCTTTACAAACGCCATGAGGATCAAATCCAGATGTATCTTTATCATCAAAATAATGGTCAATCAATGATTTAGATGTATCGACACGAACAGCTCTTAATGTTTCACCTAAATGTTTGGCTAGCTTTAAAGAGTCTACAATAACGTTATTGTTATAATCGATAAGAGCAGTTACTTTTTCTTCAGGGAATGTTTTGTGATAAATATCTGCAGCTTTGCAAATATCTCCACCGCAGACTTGAATTAAGGCATGTGGCATTGTTCCAACACCTTTTCCGCCCCACCAATAACCTTGGGCATCAGTAGAAACTTTTCTTATTCCCGCTACATAAGTAGCATAGCCATCACCAATTTGAGTTAAATAATCATCTTGTCTATCAGCCATTGAGAAACAATCATTTCCTCTTAAAGCCTTCATAACTTCATAAACATTCGTACAGACCGAAGTTCTTCTAGCTAAAATGCCATCAATCATACTTTCAAGAAAACCAAAGTTCTCGTATTTTCCAGTAATTTTCAAAACAGGTTCACCATATTGAATAATATCGCCATCATTTAAAGCTTCGATTTCTAATTCCTCAGGATGAACAGCGAAGGTATGAACAAGTGCTATTGCTTCATCTACTCCACAAAGTTTTGTATCATTTCTTCTTTGGAAAAATTGCATTGTTACAATGTGATTTGGTGCATTTTTCTCAACAATTTTCCTAGATTTTAGAAAATAATTTGCAGCAAAAAAGCCATCTTTTAATCTAGGATCAAACTGAAATGTTTTATTTGTAAGTCTAGAGATTTTTCCTTCTTCTTTTAATTTAATTTCAAGTTCCATAATCTTCACCCCTACTTCTCAAGTATTATTCTATGAATACTTTTCCCTACAGATCTAAACTTGTTTTCGTATTCTGTAATAAAATCGGTTTCGGAATCAAAAGCATAATTTTCCTCATCCGACACAACTTTAAATTTAGTTAACTTAAGCTCTTCTTTTGTATATTCATAAAGGCCATCATTATCAGTTTTTATATATAAACGACCGCCATTTTTGAGAACTCTATAATATTGTTCTAAAAAAGATATATAAGTAAGTCTTCTCTTTTCGTGCCTTTTCTTTGGCCAAGGATCTGCGTGATTAACGTAAATGGAATGAACAAATCCTTCTTTAATTTCGTCAAAAAGAATTTCTACATTCCATGGAAAAACCATAACGTTTTTGTTACCTTGTTCAACGAGTTTTTTACACATAATTCCTGCGACAGTTTTAACCCGTTCAATAGCAAGATAATTATATTCTGAATGAGCTAAAGAAATTGCGGCAATAAAGTCACCTTTTCCGGAGCCAACTTCAAAAATCACCGGTTTTTCCTTAAAAAAATCGGAATTTATATCAATTTTTTGAATAGCAATTTCTGGGTGCTCGTCAACATAGTCGACGGCCCATTGTTTATATTTTGTTCTCACTATTTAAGTTTTCCTAATGATTTAATTGCTCTAGCATAAATAATTGCCGATTCTAAAATATCATCTACAATCATATATTCATCTGGTTGATGCATAACGTATTCTCTATCTGGAAACAAGGCACCAAAGGCAACTGTGTTTTCGCAATGTTTAGCATAAGTTCCACCACCAATTGTGATTGGACCATGGAAGTAATCTTTTGTCTCTTTTACATATGCTTTCATTAATGTTTTAACTAATTTGCTATTTGGATCAAAGAAGAGAAGTTTGCTTTCCTCTCCCTTTTTGGATTTGGTACCAAAATATGCATCAAATTTTTCAATATATTCATTTGGTTTAACAGTTTCAGGATAACGGAAATTGACACTAAATTTTAAGTGACCTTTCTCGTATGAAATTAAACCTACACAATAAGTTGTTTGACCCATAAGTTTTGTTTCACAAAAACAACCAAATTTTGCACCACTAGTGTCAGATAATCCTTCTGCTAAATTTAAGAGGGTTCTAACTTCATAAACTTCCCCTAAAATTTGTAAAGCTTTGATTGCAGCATTAACGCCTTTTTCAGGAGTGCTACCGTGGGCAGATTTGCCGAAAATAGTTACAACTTTGCCTTCACATTTGTGCTCAACAATATTTTTCTCGCAATACTCAACAACAGGTGATGGGTCGTCAAAAGTAATTTCTACTTTGTCGCAGACTGCATTTGTTGCAGCACCACCAACAATTTTCTTTACATGTGGAATTTCTACATCAATTTCAGGAAAGAAATCATTAATTCCTTTTTCACCATAAATAACAGGGAAGTCAGCATCCGGAGTAAATCCATAAGTTGGAGATGGTTTTTTCAAATCTTTGAAATAATAATCTAAACAACTAGAACCTCTTTCTTCATCGCCGCCTACAACAAAACGAATTTTATAATTTTTAATTAATCCAGCTTGTTTCAGTGCTAAAGCAGCATAAAATGCTGCCATAAAAGGTCCCTTGTCATCAGAAGAACCTCTAGCATAAAGTTTTCCATCTTTTACATAAGGAGAAAATGGAGGTTGGCTCCACACTCCTGTTGCAGGAACAACATCAGCGTGAGCAAAAATACCAATCATTTTATCGCCTTCACCAATTGTTAACTCTGTTGCATGTCCATCACATCTATCAACGCTAAAACCATGTTGAATTCCTAGTTTTGCAACATATTCCAAAGCATCATCAACACCTTTTCCATAAGGTTTTTCTTTCGAAACAGTTGATTCATCATAAACAGAATTAATTGAAAGGAACTTTTTAAGTTCTTCAATCATATTTTCTTTTTCAGAAATTAGAAAATCACGATATTTCATTTGCTCATCTCCTTGTATAAAACATACATTCCTTTTAAGGTTAGTTCTTGGTCAATAATTGCATCTTTAAATTCATCTTTGATATAGCGGGCATTTCCGCCAGTAATAATTAGTTTAGTGTTAGGTTCTTTTAGGTTTTTAAATACTTCTTTTACATAGTAAACAGTTGAATAATAAATCCCATGATTCATTGATTCAAAAGTATTTAAACCTAAGCGATTTTTGTTAACTCGAAATTTATTAAATTCTGGAAGCAAAGCAGTATTTTGACTAAATAGTTTGAGCGAAATTTCAATACCTGGTATGAAAGACAATCCAATGAAATTCCCATCTTTATCAGTTTGAAGTAATTTTGTTACAGTTCCAAAATCTGCAATTAAACATGGTCCACCATATTCAACATCTGCTTGCCTTAAATCTGCTAAAAGATCTGCACCAATTGCTTCTTTAATAACTGGAAGTTTCTTTGCAAGTTTATAATGTTTCCAATCAAAAACTTTTATATCTTTATCAAAAACTTCTTTTACCAATTTTTGAACAGCTTCATCGTTATTCGGAACAACAGAAAAAATCACTCCATCATCAATAAAACCGCCACTTTTTTTATATGAATTTAGTGCTTCTTTTGCCTTATTAATTTCTAGTGGAAGTCGAAAAAACCCTAGGAAATCCTTTAAATTTCCATTTTCAAAGACTGCAAAATCAGTCGATGTATTTCCGATATCAATAATTAAAACTTTGTTATTCATTAGACAGCAATAATGTTTACGATTTTTCCTTTAACAACAATTACGCGTTTGATTTCTTTTCCTTCTGTGTGACGTTTAACGCCTTCACATTGTAAGGCAAGTTTTGTAAGTTCTTCTTCACTTGCATCAACACTTGCTTCAAATGTATCTCTAAGTTTGCCGCATACTGAAGCAGCGATTTTAACAGTATTCAAAACAAGTTTTGACTCGTCACAAACTGGCCAATTTTCATAAGTGATAAGTTGTTTACCAGTTGTGAGTTCAAATAACTCTTCGCCAACAAATGGGCACACACAACTAAACATCTTTAAGAAGTTAACCATATATGGCTTATAAAGTGATTTTGCTTTAAATAAAGCATTCACAAAAATCATCATTTGAGCAATGCCGGTGTTGATTTGAAGTGATTCAAAGTCAGCAGTAACTTTCTTAACTGTGGCGTTATAGACATAGTCTAATTCACCAGAGTTTTCATCGCTGAAACGTCCTGTAAATTCTGGATCAGTATATAGCCTATGAACACGTTCAATAAATCTTCGAGCACCACCTAAACCAGTTGTAGACCATGCAAAGCCTTCTTCTAGAGGTCCAGCAAACATCTCAAATAATCTAAGGGAATCAGCGCCATAGTCTCTAATAATATCATCTGGATTAACTACGTTACCGCGGCTCTTAGACATCTTTTCTCCGTTTTCGCCTAAAATCATTCCTTGATGGAATAATTTCTTAAATGGTTCATCGCAGAAAACAACTTTTTGATCAAATAAGAACTTATGCCAGAATCTTGCATAGAGTAAATGAAGAACAGCATGTTCTGCACCACCAATATAAAGATCAACTGGTAACCAATGTTTAATTAATTTTTCATCTGCAATTGCATTTGAATTATGTGGATCTAAATAACGAATATAATACCAACACGAACCAGCCCATTGAGGCATTGTGTTAGTTTCTCTTTCGCCTTTTTTACCATTAATTTCTACATTTAACCATTCTTTTGCATTAGCAAGAGGTGATTTTCCATCACCACTTGGAGCATATTTATCAAGTTCAGGTAAAGTTAATGGAAGTTCATCCTTACCATAGCAATATGTTGAGCCATCATTAAAAGTGACTACAGGAATTGGCTCTCCCCAATATCTTTGTCTTGAGAAAATCCAGTCTCTTAACTTATAGTTAACTTTTAGTTTTCCAGCACCCATTTCTTCAAGCTTTGAAATGATAGCTTTCTTGGCGTCTTTAATATTTAAACCATTAGCAAAACTGGAATTAATGTGTTTAGCGTCTTCTTCCATTGCTTTTTCAGAAATATCACCTTTGAGAACTTGGATCATTTCAAGTCCATGTTTCTTTGCGAATTCATAGTCTCTTTGATCGTGAGCAGGAACCGCCATAACGGCACCGCTACCATATCCATAAAGGACATAATCGGCTGCAAATATAGGTACTTTTTTGCCATTAATTGGGTTAATCGCATAAGCTCCAATAAATACACCAGTTTTGTCTTTATTAAGTTCAGTTCTTTCCATATCGGATTTAGATTGAACTTGTCTAATGTATTCTTCTACCTTTGGTAGTTGCTCTTTTGAAGCAAGCTTTTTAACAAGTGGATGTTCAGGTGCTAAGCAACAATATGTACAGCCAAATAATGTGTCTGCACGTGTAGTAAAAACAGTGAACTTTTCATCACTTCCATCAACTTTAAAATTAATTTCAGCACCTAAAGATTTACCAATCCAGTTTTTTTGCATTACAAGAGTTGATTTTGGCCAATCCAATGTGTCTAATGAATCAATAAGTTTATCTGCATATTTAGTAATACGTAAAACCCATTGTCTCATTGGCATCTTAATAACTGGATAACCACCACGTTCAGATTTACCATCAATAACTTCTTCGTTTGCTAAAACTGTGCCAAGTTCTGGACAGAAATTAACAGGAATATTTGAAACATATGCCAAATCTTCTTTGTACAACAAAGAGAAAATCCACTGAGTCCACTTATAATATTCTGGTTCGCATGTCGCAATTTCCTTGCTCCAATCATAAGAAAAACCTAGGGCTTTAATTTGCTGTCTAAAGTGATCAATGTTTTTCTTTGTAAATTCGTATGGGTGCTTGTTGTTTGCAATAGCATATTGCTCTGCAGGAAGACCAAAAGCATCATATCCCATTGGATGAAGGACATTAAATCCTTGCATTCTTTTCATTCTAGCGACTACATCACTAGCGGTATAACCTAAAGGGTGTCCGACATGTAAACCTTGTCCTGAAGGATAAGGGAACATGTCTAATACATAGTATTTTGGTTTAGAAAAATCGTAGACATCACAATAAAACGGCTTTTTGTCTTCGTATATCTTTAACCATTTTTGTTCTATTTTCTTGTGATCGTAACTCATTTTCTCATCGCATCCTTATAAATTCCTAAATATCTATTCATAGATTCACCCCAACTTCTATCAAGTTTAAGAGCATTTTTTATCATTTTGTCTAAGCCATCTTTGTTTTCGTAGTAGTAACCAAAGGCAACATCTAATGCACCTTTCATACTAGCTGGATCAAAGCTATAAAATGTAAATCCATCAACTTCTGGGTGAACCGTATCTTTTAAACCACCAGTTTCTCTTACGATTGGAAGAGTTCCATATCGTTGGGCAATCAATTGCCCGATACCGCAAGGTTCAAATAGAGATGGCATTAAGAAGAAGTCACTACCGGCATAGATCTTATGAGCAATGTCATCCGAATAACCGATATAAATTCCAACTTGATCTGGATGAGCGTCTCTTAGACTTTGGAAACCAACTTCTAGATTAGATTCCCCACTACCGAGAATGACAATATTCGCTCCTCTATCAAGCATGTATTGAGAATTTTGAAGAATTAAACTAATTCCTTTTTGCCATGTAAGTCGAGATACCAAACCAAATGTTGGTCTATCTTTATTTGGAAGATGGAAGAAATTTAACAAATCATTTTTGCAAGCTTTCTTGCCAGTTTTATATGCTTTTTCCGAATAATTTTTAATTATTTTCTTATCATTAGCGGGGTCAAATTCTTTAACATCAATTCCGTTTACTACTCCTGCAAAGTCGTCTCTTCTAAATTCTAAGACTTCACTTAGTCCTTGAGATAAGTCTTTAGTTAACATCTCTTCACGATATGTTGGAGAAACTGTTGTGACTTTGTCACAGAAATAGATAGCGGCTTTTAGTGTTGACACCATTCCTTCAAGTCTTACCGCGCCAGAATCATACATATCATCGCTGAGATTATATAAATCTCCAAGTGCATATCTATCTAAATAACCTTTAAATGCGGCATTATGAATTGTAAGAACAAAATGTGTTTTCCAATCATCTAGAGGAGCGCCTTTCATAAGTGCAGGAAGCATTCCTGGCTGCCAGTCATGTACATGTACAATATCAGGTCGCATGTTTTCGCGATGAATAATCTTTTGAACTGCGATTGAGAAATAGGCGAATCTTTCGCCGTCATCGTTATAACCATAAAGATTATCTCTACCAAAATATTGTTCTGAATCAATTAGTTTAAATTTAATTCCATCAATTTCGTAGTTAAAAACTCCGACGTATTGATGTCTCCAAGACATTTCAATGTAATCGTAATATTGGTATTCTGCCTTTATTCCTTTATTTTTTAAAAGTTTGTAATATGGCAAAAACACGAATACTTCGTGACCATTATTTACAAGCTCACGAGATAAAGAATAAATAACATCAGCGAGACCACCAGTCTTACAAAGTGGATTGCACTCGCTTGCAACCATTACAATTTTCATTTTTTACTTCCTTGTTTTACAAACAAAATCTCAGATTCTGTTCCTTTCACTTCTCCCGAAATAGTGGAGTATTTATCTACTACGGCGTTTTCAATAACAGCGCCTTTTTTTATTACACATCTTGTTAAGATGATTGAATTTTTAATTGATGCACCATCTTCTATTTTTACGTAACGAGAAATAATTGAGTGTTCAACTTTGCCGTCAACTTGTACACCATTAGCAATAAAAGATTCTCTTACATCTGCGTGTTCACCATATGATGCAGGAGGCGTATTTCGAGAAATTGTAAATGCACGACCACCATTTCTAAAAAGTGTTTTGGCAATTTTTGGATCAAATAATTCAAATGAATATTGAACAAAATGTTCAAGTGAATCAAAACATCTTGCGTATCCTTCGTATTTATACCCTCTAACATCTTCAGAATGCTCATTAACAATGTGATTAATAAGAGCTCTTAGAGAGAGTGCTTTTCGATAGTCTTTATGTCTTAGCATTCTCTCAAAGCATTCTCTAGAGAATACATAAGTTCTTAAAGAAACATTGACTTCTTTCTTTTTGCCATCATTATTAAGTGATGAAACAACCTTATCTCCTTCAAGCTCCAATACAGTGCTTGTTAAGAAAGCTTCATCACCATCTTTAATTTTTGTATAAGCCATTGTTATGGCTGCGCCTGATTTTTGGTGTGTTCTTACTAAATCAGCAATATCAATTTTTGTGAGAATATGAGCAGGTTGAATGACTATAAAGTCAGCATTTGTATCAAATAAAACCCAGTCATTTTCTCTTAAAGAATTTAAGTCTGAGTTAAAATCTGGATCCGCTAAACCTTTCTCATTTACTAAATAATTTTGTTTCCCAATTTTAGTGTTACTCGCCCAATTCTTCAAAGAACCACAGTGCTTTGCAACAGATCTAAAATTATCTTTAACCAAAATATTAATATTATTAATATTGGAATTTGCGAAATTAGACAAAGCAAAATCAATTAAAGCATAACGCCCAACAAATGATGTTGAAGCAGGAGTTCTGTTTTTAGACAATCCACCTAAACTTGGTGAATCATAAAGATTAACGTAACCAACGACCTTTGCCATCTTATTTTTCCTCCTTTTCAACGAAAAGGGCAATTTCTTTACTAGTGCCCACAATCTTCTTACCTTCTTTTACGAATGCATTTGGACCTATAACAGCGTTACGCACAACAGCGCCTTTACAAATTTCGGCGCCTGCCATAACGACAGAATTTTCAACTACTGCCCCACGTTCGATATAAACGCCATTAGAAATTACTGAATGAGTAACTTCACCATAAATAAATGCTCCTTGATTAATCAATGCATCTTTAATTTTAGCGTATCTAGAAACAAATTGAGGGGCAGCTGAATAATCCTCTGAATAAATAACATTTCCGTTAAATATCTTTTCTAAAGATAAGTTCTTATTTGATGGAAGAAGGTCCATGTTTGCTTCATGTAATGAAGAAACAGTTCCGACATCTTTCCAATACCCTTCATATTTATAAGCCATAAGCTTTTTGCCTTCGCCTAAAAGCATTGGAATGACATTTTTACCAAAGTCATGTTCTGATTTTGGATTTTTCGCGTCTCTAATTAAAGCATCTTTAAGAACATCATATTTGAACATATAAATTCCCATTGATGCTAAATTGGATGTTGGATTTGCAGGTTTTTCTTGGAATTCAACAATCTTTCCTTTTTTATCTGCAACCAAAATTCCAAAACGATGTGCCTCTTCCCATGGAACTGGGTAAACAGCAATTGTTAAATCAGCTTTCGATTCAGAATGAAGTAATTCCATATCATTAAATGTTGTGGAATAAATGTGATCACCTGAAAGAATCAAAACATAATCGGGTTCAGTAGAATCTAAAAACTCTAAATTTTCGTAAATAGCATTTGCAGTACCTGTGTACCACGCCATTCCTTTATCGGTTTGTCTAGGTGCTAATGTTGTAGTTAATGAATGAACACCATTCAAACCCCATTTTTCACCATTTCCGATGTATTCATCTAGTAACACCGACTCATACTGAGTCAAAACACCTACAGTATTAATGCCAGAATTAGCACAGTTTGATAATGGGAAATCGATAATTCTATATTTGCCACCGAAACTAACTGCTGGTTTAGCAACTTTCTCGGTAAGGTCAAGTAATCGAGTTCCTTTTCCTCCTGCGAGAATCATTGCAACAATTTTCTTGCCCATATTTGTAACCTCTTAAATTTTATTGAATTTAATTTTGTCCAATAAACATTAATATTCTAACACAATGGAGAAATTAATAAACCAAACAAATTAATAATTTGGTAAAATACATTTTTGATGAGCAAAAAAGATCCTAAAAAATTGAAAATGAATCCATGGAGAATTGTGAAAATTTTCGCAATTGCTTTTGTTGTTTTTGAGATTGTTTTTTATGTCTCTTTTCAGGGAGCAAATGGTAAATTTTTCCCACCAGATAAATCATTCTATTTTTACACTCCAGCTTTATTAGCTGCTTCTATCATTTTTGGAATCATTTCGCTTAAGCAAACCTACTACGAAATCCAAGGAGCAACTTTCATTCATTCAAAGATGGGGAAAGTTGTCGAATACACATTCAATAACATCATTTATATTGACCAAGAATTTTCAGAAAAAAAGAAAATGATGCGTTTTTTCACTAAAGAAGGAAAAGAACATCTTTTAATTTTTGATAAGGATTGGGAAATATATAAAATCGCACTTGATAAGTGCCCTTTAATTTCGAAGGAAGAATTTTTAAGACGTTTTCCTAATACAAAGATGTAAAAATTTAATTATTTACATCAATACTTTCATTTGCTACAATATATCTCGCTTTTTAGAAAAGAGGAAAAGTTATGTCAAGAGTTTGTCAAATATCAGGCGTTGGTCCAAAAAGCGGAAATGCACGTTCACATTCAATGATTGCAACCCGTAGAGTTTGGAACGCAAATCTTCAAAAATATAAAATCAACATTAATGGCAAAATGGTTACTGTTAAAATGACAGCAAGAGCACATCGTGCCTTAATGAAAAACGCTAAGTAATTAGTAAGTTTTCTTTTAGAAAAGTCCTTCAATCGAAGGACTTTTTCTTATTTCTTTTTTGGCAATTTTGCACAATATTCAAGATATTTCTCTGTTATTTCTTCAGTTGGACCATAGCCCATTACTTTAGAGTTTTCAATCCAGATAGTATTTTCACAAATCATCTTAACTTGATTGATATTATGAGAGACAAACAAGAAACTTGTTCCAATTTCTTTTAATTCTTTAATCTTTTCTAGACATTTATTTCTGAAGTTTTCATCACCGACAGACAAAACTTCATCAACAAGCATTAAGTCAGGACTTGTTTCAATTGCAATTGCAAAACCAAGTCTAGAAATCATACCTGAAGAATAGTTCTTCAAAGGAAGTTGCATAAATTTGCCAAGTTCCGCAAATTCAACAATATTTTCGTATCTTTCTTTCATTTGTTTCTTATGTAAACCTAAGAAAGCACCATTGAGGTAGATATTTTCTTCTCCACTACCTTCAGGATCGAAACCAGCACCAAGGTTAAGTAAAGCAATATGACCTTTAGTAGCAATTCTTCCTTTTGTAGGTTTATAAATACCAGCAACAATTCTTAAAAGAGTTGATTTACCTGCACCGTTATGGCCAATAACACCAAGCGATTCACCTTTTTTAATTTTAAAACTTACATCATCAAGAACATTAATTTCTTGAATAGGATTCTTTTTAAATCTTAAAAGTGATATCAATCTTTCTTTAAGAGTTGTGTATTTTCTTTCATGTAATGAAAAGTTCATCGAAATACTTTCGACGTTAACTAATTCATCTTCCGCTAATTCTAATGGTGGTAGTTTCTCTTTTCTCATAATTATAACCTCACCATCATCTTATCTTTCATAAGCTCGTAAACACCAACGCCAATTAAAGTAGCGACAATGCCACAGGCGTATAAGATTCCAAGTGTTCCTAAATTTGGTATATATGCTTTTGCGACATTTGCCTCTGCACCGACATTAAATATATCAAGTCCTGTAGCCCCTAAATAAACACACTGTCTAAAATAGGTGGTGAAATGGAACATAGGATTAAGTTTTATAGCTTTAATGGCAATCGGAGCAAATCCTGACTTTTTCGCTGCCATTGTATCTAATGTGTAAAAAATCGGAGTTAAATATTGCCACAAAAGAACGAAAACTTGATAGATATTCTTTAAGTCTCTAAAGAAGACATAAAGAACTGCAAGCAATATGCTAATTCCATAAGTGAATAACCAGAATGCTGGAAGCATGATGATAACGAAAACAAGTCTCCAGGTAAACAAATTAATTCCGAGTGCTACAGTCTTCCATATCATAAATGGAATCAACGCAACTAAAGTTAAAGAGAAATTAATTAAACTGGTAAATGCTAGTGAACAAGGAAAAACATAAGCGTGTATTTTTGTTCTTAGCATTGAGTTTCTATTTTGTTGAATGCTTGTTAATGAGTTTGTTGTACAAGTTCTAAAGGCAGTAAATAAAACGTTACCACAAAGAAGATATAAAGGGTAATACTGACCTCTACCAAAGATAGCATCAAAAACAAACCACATAACTAACATTGTTAGAAGTGGATTAAGGATTGTCCAAAGCACACCTAGAACAGATCCACGATATTGCTTTTTAATATTGCGACTTGTTAGTTCGAGAACTACAGTTCTGTCGCGGATGATACCTCTTTCTACCATAGTGCCGTTATTTTACTCCTTTTATCTACGTAAAACAAATTATAATTAGGAAAATGATTAAAAATCAAAGTTATAAATTGGTATAAAAAAAGGAAATCCCTATGAATTCCCGCAAATTTTTAGCATTTTTTAACCTTACTTTAGTAATTGGACGAAAAACACTAATTCATTAAAAAATAAAATAGTTAATAGACCCCATTCACTATAAGCAAGAACAAATCGTTTTGGTCTTTTATAGGTCCCATCAACATTATCAAGTTTTGGCCAAGTTTTTAATTTTGGGTTAAGAAGTAAAAGTAAAGTTATAACTACACTGACTGCTGCAAGAATCTCAGTCACAAGAAATACAATTTCTTTATGTCCGTGATCACTATAAACTTTGTAGGAGGTTAAACCTCTTGCAAACACAAGTCCACCAGACAAAATAACAAGCGCTGAGAAAACAGTAAATAAAGAAATATGCGGTTTGGTGTGAGTCACATCAAAGATATTTAAAAATATAAAACATAGACCAGCCAAACCTAAGCAACAAGTTGTCAAAATAGACATTGGTTTAAGAGCAGCTAAATCACTCTTTCCGCCCATAATTATTATAAGAGGTGAAAAGCACAATCCAGCGAATAAATATATGAAAAAACTATATATTTTCGCATTATTTTCAGCAGTACGGCCAACTTCAAATGGAAAATTTCTCATGAAAGAAAATTTCAATTCATCTACTGGTTTTGCAAACATTAATGCGCTCACAACAATGCCTAAAAAACTTAATAGGTATAGGACAACGGTAATAATCCAAGTAACACTAAACATTATCTAAGTGATTCAACTCTTTCTTTAATATCGTCATGACCAAACAAATATGAACCAGCAACAAGAATATCAGCACCGGCTTTGCGACATTTTGCACCAGTCTCGGCATTAATACCACCATCAACTTCGATCAAACAATTAAGATTTTGTTTATCAATCCACTTACGAAGTGTTTTAATTTTTCCTAAAGCGCTAGGAATGAATGCTTGACCACCTTTTCCAGGTTCAACAGACATAACTAAAACTAAATCAACTTGTTTAACAAGTTCTTTTAAAACTTTAACATTCGTTTTTGGTTTTATTGAAATACCAGCTTTACATCCAAGTTCATGTATTTTCTTAATAAGTTTTCCGCAACAAACTGGACATTCTAAAGCTTCATAATGAAATGTAATTAGATCAGCACCAGCAGCAATAAATTCAGGAGCAACTCTCATAGGATCTGCAACCATGATATGGACATCATTAACCATCTTATGGACTTTTGCGTTTTCTTTAACTGCAGAAACTTCAAAAGATTTATTAGGAACAAAAATTCCATCCATAATATCCCAATGGATATATTCACATCCTAGTGCTTCAACTTTTAAAATTTCATCCTTTAGATGTGCTTTATCTGCTGATAATAAACTTGGTGCAATTAAATTTTTCATTTTCTATACCTCTGTGATTTGAATTCTAGTTGATTTAGTAACTTAATATATACTTCATAACCTTCTTTCGAAAGGTTACCACTTTCTATTTCCTCTTTAATTTTACACTCTTTTTCTTTTTGATGAAGACAATTTGAGAAATAGCATTCTAAATAATATTTTTCGTATCCTGGAAAATACTGGGCCAAGTCTTCTTTATATAAATCAAGTTCAAGAGAAGAAAAGCCTGGAGTGTCTCCTATAAAGCCTTCTTTAAATGGCAACAAGATAACTTCTTTTGTTTGGTGTTTTCCTCTTCCGAGAGCTTCCGAGTATTCACCAATTTTGCGGTTAAAGTGAGGATCGATTAAGTTAATTGCAGTGCTTTTTCCAACACCAGTCTGACCCATAATTATCGTGGTTTTTCCTGATAAAAAGTCCCGTATTTCCTGCAAATTTTCGGTATTTTCACAAGAAATTAGAAAAACTTTATAACCTAACTTCTCAAGATCTGATTTAAGAATATCAACTTTGCTAGTATCTGCTAATTTGTCCAATTTAGTGAAAAGAACAGCAGCAGGTATTCTGTTTAAATTTGCATAAGTTAAAAATTTATAAACTAATTCGGGAGATAATTCAGGTTCTACAACAGACATTGTTATAACCAACAAATCTACATTTGCAGAACGAGGCCTAATTAAAAAGTTTCTTCTTTCATAAGCTCTTTCAATAATATTTTCGTTTTCATTAAACTCGATATTATCTCCAGCACATAATGAAAAACTTTTATGTTTTATAACTCCTCTTGAAAATAGACTATAAATATGCCCATTTGAATATACTTTGTATATTCCACCTACTATTGAAAGAATTTTTCCGTTCATTAAAATAGCCTTTTAAATATTGATTTCTTTTCTTCTTTGTTTTCAAGAAAAAGTTCAATTGCCTTTCTAAATTCACTAGCATTTTTAAATCTATTTTTAGGATTCTTTGAAACTGATTTCAAAATAATTTCATCTACTCTTTTCGGAATTAAATTAACAAAAAACGAAGGGTTTGGAACTTCATTTCTTAAATGTGCCTTCGCAACTTCCTCGGTTGTTCCGTCAAACGGCAAAATCCCAGTTACTAATTGAAAGAAAGTAATCCCGCAAGCATAGATATCGGAGGCAACAGTGAATGGTTTTCCGCTTAAAACTTCAGGTGCCAAATAATGGACAGAACCAAGAATTTTCCCATCATTTTCCGCATCTTTTTCGTTTTTAGCTATGCCAAAATCACCCAACTTAATTGTTCCGTTTGGTAGCAAAAATATGTTTTGAGGTTTTATGTCTCTATGAATAATTTTATGGTTGTGGGTATAATCAACAGCATCAAGAACCTGTAGCATAATCTCACATGCTTCTTTAACACTAAACTTTGTATAGAATTCAATCTTGTCTAATAGTGTTTGATTTTTAAGATATTCTAAGACCAAATATGGACGCTTATTCCAAACACCATCGTTATAAATCTTCATGATATTTGGATGAGACATCATAACTGCAGCTTTAATTTCTCTTTTAAAGTCATCAATCATGCCTTTTTGATCTAAAAGCTCTTCTTTTAATATTTTTACGGCGACAATTTCGTTATTTATTATATCTTCGCACTCAAAAACAACAGCCATTCCGCCAGTTCCTAAGTGAGATAAAACATTATAACGATTATCGATTATGTCACCGATACTAATCATTCTTTTCGAGGCTCCCAAATTGAGATAGCAATATTGTCGGTACCACCATTTGCTTTTGCGATACCAATTAAAGTCGATATTTTTTGATCAAGTCTATCATCGTTATTTAATGCAGAAAAAATCTGTTTATTTGAGGCATTATTATAAAGCCCGTCAGAGCATAAAAGCACTGTTTTTCCTGCATTTTTTAGGATTTTTAGCTCATAATTAGCATGCTTTTTTAATCCAATAAAATTCATAAGATAATGTCTATCTTTCGAACTAGATTTTTTCTCTTCGTTAATTTGTTTTTTGGCGGCTAAATATTCAACATAAGTTTGATCACGTGTCGCTTGAATAAGTCTATCTTCACCTAAAATGTAACCTCTAGAATCGCCTACATTAATCATATAGATTAAATCTCTAAAAAATAATGCTAAAACAAGAGTTGTTCCCATTCCACGATAATTCTCATCAAATTTGGATTCGCTATATACAGCATAATTAATTTCTTTGACAAGCTTACCAAGCCACCTTTTAACTTGAAAATTAAATTTCCAGGGTCTCTTATTACAAAGGGCAGAGGTAACTACATCTATTGCAATTTTACTTGCGTGATCACCTTTATTAGCACCACCCATGCCATCACAAACACAAAGTAAAACATTTCCATCCGAATCAATCGTTGATAAAGCTTTATCTTCATTAGTTTTTCGAACGAGACCAATATCAGTTTTAGATCCAAAACTACCTTTAATCATTTTTTAGTATTTCCTTAGCTCTTAGTTGACCGCATGCAGCGTCAATATCGTTCCCAAATTCTTTTCTTACTGTTGTATTGACACCATGTTGCATTAAATATGAAAAGAAGTTGTGGACATTTTTATCTGAACTTCTTTTAAAACTATGTTCATCTACTGGGTTATATGGAATTAAATTAATATAACTCATTGTGCCTTTAACTAAATTAACAAGTTCTTTAGCGCATTCTAATGAATCATTAATGCCATCTAGCATAATGTATTCAAATGTTACCCTTCTGCCTGCAGTTTTTTCATAATATTTCACAGCTTCCATTAATTTATCCATAGGATAAGCTTTTGAAATTGGCATAAGTTTATTTCGAATTTCATCGTTTGGTGCGTGAAGCGAAATTGCTAAATTTGTTTGTAGTCCTTCATGTGCATACTTCATAATGCCTGGGACAAGCCCGCATGTTGAAACGCTTATATGACGCGCGCCAATAGCAAGTGCTTTTGGGTGATTAACAATACGAATAAAATCCATCACATTTTCATAATTATCAAAAGGCTCACCTGTTCCCATGACAACTATGTGGGATACATGTTCTCCTTTTTCTTCGAGAAGTTTATTCATTACAAGCACTTGGCCAACCATTTCATGAGTTTCAAGATTTCTCTTCTTTTTTAATAAACCAGAAGCACAAAATGCGCATCCCATATTGCATCCAACTTGAGATGTTACACATACAGCATTTCCATATCTATACGGCATTAAAGCGGTTTCTACTTTTGCGCCATCTTCAAGTTCAAGTAACAACTTAATTGTTCCATCTTTGGAAACTTGTTTTTTATAAATTGTTGGTAAAGTTAAACAAAAATCTCTATTAAGTTCTTCTCTAAATAATTTAGAGACATCACTCATTTCGTCAAAAGTAGTAGCCTTTTTTTCATAAATCCATGTGAAAAGTTGCGTGGCACGATATTTCTTTTGACCACGGTCCATTAATAATTTTTCTAATTTTGTTATTTCTTGACCGTATAAATTAATCATAGATTAATGTTTAGTGTGGCAACAACAATGTTCATCATCACAATCGCAATCTTTTTCATCACAATCACATTCACCATCTTCGCAATGACATTCGTGATCTTCGTCATGGCAATGGCAATGATGTTCACCTTCTCTATATGCTTCTTCTAATTTCTTTTCCATTCCTTCAAAAATGTTGCCTTCATAAAGCTCTTCATCTTCTTCGCTATCTTCAACATTAACCAAGTTATCTTCTTTAATATAACGAGGATAACTCTTATTTAAAAATTCATGTTCATGATGAGAATGAAAATAATCAAAAACAACTCTAACGTGAATAGAAAATTCACTTAAAGTTTTAAGTAAATATTGTGCCGCTTTATCTTCTATTACTTCATATTTTTCTGGTGCTTCAACTTTCACTAAAGCTTGCCAGCTTGTTTGCTCTACACCATTATGAAAAACGTATTCATCAGAAGCGATAAAAGCGATATTTTCAATTTTGGTTTCGAATAATTGTGCTAAATTTTCGCTGTGGTTTTTTGAATAATGACCAACAGCGTATTGATCTAAACCATAAACTGTAATTATTATCATAATTTACCTCACATTCTTGCTTTGATAATTTGACGAATCTCTTCAACTGCATCTTCTAGTTTGTCATTAATGACAACATATTTATAAAACTTCTTATATTCAAGTTCTTTACTAGCGGCAGAAACTCTATTATTAATAACTTCTTCAGATTCAGTCCCCCTACCTCTAAGTCTATTGCGAAGTTCTTCGATTGAAGGAGGCGCAATAAAGATAGAAATTACATCAGGAACTTTTTTAAAGACATTTTCCGCACCTTTAACATCAATTTCTAAAAGAACATTTTTGCCTTCATTTCGCATATCTTCGACTTTATCTTTAGGTGTTCCGTAGCAATTACCGACGTATTCGGCCCACTCAAGAAGGTTGTCGTTTGCGACTTGCTTCATAAAATCTTCTTTAGTTACAAAGTAATATTCTCGACCATTTACTTCACCTGGTCTCATGTTACGAGTTGTCATGGATACAGAATAGAAAAGATTTAATGATTTATCTTTCATTAATTCTTCACGAACTGTTCCTTTACCAACACCGCTTGGGCCGGACATGATTAATAATAGGCCCTTTTTCTTACTATTTTCCATACGGTTTAATTTTATTAAAAAGCAAGAGCCTTTTCAATTACATAATTTAGATTTCAATTTTATTGAATTCTTCTTTATAATATTTTCCATGAGAATTTCACATTCTTCTTATCAAAATTACATCCAAAATCTAGCTAAAGAAATTGAAGGGAAATTGCTCTTCTCTCCTATTTTAATCAATAACGAAACTCTTTTATTTCCTTTCGCTGAAGATTATAAAAATTCTCTTGTGATTTCACTCAATAATAGATGCCCTTTAATTTATAAAATTAATTGTGACATATTCTTCAAATCTTTCGATAATGTTTTTCTTCAGAAATTTAAAAAGATTTTTAACCGCACAATCATTACAAATTTAAAACTTTCAGATAAAGATAATATTGTTTCTTTTAAGCTTCAATCTAATGAGAGTGATGAAGAAAGATCTTTTATTGCTGA
>ODAJ012183321.1_pt1 | contig 19093 bp, 15 predicted proteins | sample 1539241 | NCBI WGS metagenome assembly ODAJ01 (sample SAMN02144231, study PRJEB22623) | gut metagenome | biome: sheep rumen | host: Ovis aries | place: New Zealand | reverse complement strand
TCACAGCTGTAGTTACTCAGGTCCTTAAAGGCGGTCTCACTGTGACTGTCGAGGATACAAGAGTATTCATCCCGGCATCTCTCGTATCTGATGTTTATGAGAGAGATCTTACAAAGTATGAGGGACAGGAGATTGAATTCATCATCTCCGAGTTCAATCCGCGCAGACGCAGAATCATCGGCGACCGTCGCGTGATTCTTGCAGCACGCAAGGAAGAAGCAGCAAAAGAGCTGTTCGCACGCATTCAGCCCGGTGATGTCGTTGACGGCACAGTCAAGAACGTTACAGATTTCGGTGCTTTCGTGGACCTTGGCGGCGCAGACGGTCTTCTTCACATCTCCGAGATGTCCTGGGGCCGTGTAGAGAACCCGCGCAAGATCTTCCACAACGGTGATCCGCTCACAGTCCTTATCAAGGACATCAAGGGCGAGAAGATTGCTCTTTCTCTCAAGTTCCCGGAGCAGAATCCGTGGATTGAGGCTTCCGAGCGCTTCAGCCAGGGCAGCATTGTCACAGGCAGAGTTGCACGTATGACAGATTTCGGCGCATTCGTTGAGCTTCTTCCGGGTGTCGATGCACTCCTTCATGTATCTCAGATTTCCAGAGATCATGTTGACAAGCCGGCTGACGTACTGAAGATTGATCAGGTCATCGAAGCAAAAGTTGTTGATTTCAACGCTGAAGATCACAAGATTTCCCTTTCTATGAAGGCTCTTGAGGCCGCCCCGGCAGTTGATGCTCCGGTCTATGAGGACACAGATCTTGATGCTCCGACGCTTGACGTACCGGATGCTGAATAATCAGGAATAATTTATAAGCTGCCGCTCACCGCGGCAGCTTTTTTCGCGTCATACAAGTTTTTTACGCAGGCTCATTCGCGTAATCAAAATTGACCGAGCCCTGCTAATTACCCAGCCCCCGTTTCATGTAGTCGAGGACCGATTGGATGTATTTCTTAAGACGTTCCGGTTTGTCAGGAAAGACTGAAGCGACCGGAATAAGTGAAAAACAGTTCGTACGCACCGCCTTCTCCTTTCGGTTGGCCGCAACGTAGGCTGTCAGAGATCTGTGGGCTGCATATCCTTCTGCGAGCAGGAAATCGTAATTCTCATAGTCGGTATAGTATCTCCGAAGCATAGCTCCGTCACATGTTATCTCCAGTCTGACATCATCTCCGCGTGAGACCAGATGAAATACTTCATCGATGATATCAATATCTACCGGCATTACTTCCGGTGCTTTCCACGAAGCCCGGATCACTTTCTGCTTGTCGCCATCGATTTCCGACATACCCGCCGCAACAGGGGTATCGGGAAGTTTGAACAGACGCGTATAATCAAGCAGCGATGAAACGAGAAGAGCCCCCTCCGCGTCATTGCGTATTTCATATTTCTCACTGAACAGAGAGATGTAATCCGCAAGATGATAGCTTTTAAGGTCGAACATGAATTTATACGGCGTAAGTGCGCGCATAAGATCAAGTGTCTTTTTTCCTTTTGCAGGATCCTGCGCTCTGTATGCCTGATATTTCTTCCTTAAATGAGGGAGATCAAAGCTATTTCCGTTGAAGGTCAAAATGCACGATGAACGCATGAGAACTTTTGACAGATCAGCTAAAATGTCATACTCATCAGACTCGCGTTCTGCAATCCATTCATATTCTAAAAACGGGCTTCCATATGTTATTGCACGGGCTGCAAGCAGCCTGCTGGTGCGCCAGAACCTTCCTTCCGTCTCAATATCTACAAGGCACCAGCCGTTTGTGAACACAGAAGTATGAGGCATTTCAATATTGTATGTGTTACATATCATATCAATTCACCTTTATATCACAGTGTGAGATGACCCCCGCCTCTTTAGGGTGGGTAACAGACCCGCCCCGAAAAAGAGACATATCAGCTGATGCTGACCCGGTACGCATTTCGTCCGCCGCAGAGACCTGATCGGATCCGGCCAAACAGTCTGGCAGCCGGAATTTTTACATGGACAATTATACTACATTGTGGAATAATAAACAAAGATTGGCTGAAGGCATGTGTCTTCGGCATTTTTCTCCAATTAGCGCAAAGCACTGAGTGCAATAATACTATATGAAACTCCTAAGAAAAACGGATATTTTACTAATTGCGATTCTCGCCGCAATTCCGCTGTGCATGCTGGCTTTCAATGCGGTATCCGCGATGAATCACACCGAAACAAGACTGGTCATCTTAAAAGACGGAGAGATTTACGGGACTTATCCGCTCACGGAAGACCGAATAATCGAAATCGGTGAGACCAACATTTGCGAAATAAGCGGCGGTGAGGTGAAAATGACACACGCGGATTGTCCTGACCAGGTCTGTGTACACTCTATCCCAATCAGCAGATACGGAGGCCATATTGTCTGCCTGCCCAATAAAATTATCCTCAGCATCGAGGGGGCAGAAGACGCTAAGGACACGGACGCTCCCGATGCCGTCGCAAGGTAAGCATGACATCTGCATCCGGAACTGATAAAAACTCGAAATTGCATGCCGTAAAACCTGCCGGCTATGCCGATAAAGAGATTTGCCATTTAATAACGGAGACATATTTACTCAATGAATGTAATAAAGCGGACTCCCTACCGGGGAGGTACAGCCACCAAAACCGCATACCTCGGCCTTTTTTTAGCCCTGGCTATATTGATGGGATATATTGAGGCCATCATCCCTGTTCAGATGCCGCTGCCCGGAATGAAACTCGGGCTGCCGAATCTGGTGATTGCAGCGATCTTATATATATACTCATGGAAAGAGGCCGTTATCATCTCCGCGCTCAGGGTAATCGTCATCGGTTTTATGTTCGGCAACATGTTCAGTATCGCTTACGGGCTTCCCGGCGCAGTGTTCAGCCTCCTTGTCATGGCGATACTGAAGAGAACAGACATCTTCAGTATCGTTGGAGTCAGCGCCGCCGGCGGCACAGCCCACAACATTGCCCAGACTGTGGTCGCGTTCTTCATCGTAAAAGGTTTCCCGGTCAACTGGTATCTTCCCATCCTTATGATCGCCGGTCTCATTGCCGGCACACTTATTGGATTCGCGGATGCTCTGATCATCCCGAGAATATATCCGTTGGCAAATACGAAATGAAAAGCAGCGATATGCATATTTGATTACATAGTACCAATATCCGCATATAGATAATGAGGAATACCAATGTACGCATATATTAAAGGCGAGGTCGCTGAAATAGGCGACTCCTGCATTGTTATTGACAATAACGGAATAGGATACAATATTACGGTTCCCGGCTCCGTTACAGATTCGGGAATCAGTATCGGCGACGAAGTAAAAATATACACACACTTTGCTGTCAGAGAAGACGCAATGCAGCTTTACGGCTTCATTTCCAAGGATGACCTGGCAATGTTCCGTCTGCTTCTGGGTGTCAACGGTATCGGTCCGAAGGCGGCCTGCGCCATTCTCAGCGGGCTGTCAGCGGACGATCTGAGATTTGCGGTGCTCTCTGATGATGCCGCATCGATTGCCAGGGCACCGGGCGTCGGAAAAAAGACTGCGCAAAAAATCATCCTGGAGCTTAAGGACAAAGTCGATCTTGGGGATGCATTCGAACTTAAAGCCGCCCACAACGAAGCAAAAGCCTCAAAAGACACGTCAAACAGCGCGGAGACAGAAGCCGTTATGGCTCTTACAGCCCTCGGATATCCCAATGCACAGGCCCTTCGGGCTGTGAAAAACGCCTCAAAGAAGCAAGGCACATCCTCAGTCGAGGATCTTCTTAAAGCCGCCCTGAAAGAACTGTTCTGATAGAAGGAGGATCTTATGCCGACCAAGCGAAAAATCAATACGGACGCGACACCGGAAGATGTACGTCTGGATCACAGCCTGAGGCCTCGTTATCTGACGGAGTACATCGGGCAGGAAAAGACAAAGTCAAACCTCAAAGTATATATAGACGCCGCCAAATTCCGCGGCGACACATTAGACCACGTGCTGTTTTACGGACCGCCGGGACTCGGCAAGACCACTCTTGCCGGCATAATTGCAAATGAAATGGGTACGAACCTCAAAGTCACCTCCGGTCCTGCTATTGAGAAGCCCGGGGAAATGGCTGCGATTCTCAACAATCTGGAGACAGGAGATATCCTGTTCGTCGACGAGATCCACCGGCTGAACCGTCAGGTAGAAGAAGTGCTGTATCCCGCTATGGAAGATTTCGCTATCGATATCATTATAGGTAAGGGAGCATCATCGAGATCGATCCGGCTTGATCTGCCTCATTTCACACTTGTCGGCGCAACGACAAGGCCGGGTATGCTGACAGCTCCGCTCAGAGACCGATTCGGAGTCATAGACCATCTCGATTATTACACTCCCGAAGAGCTCTATGAAATCATCATCAGATCCGCCGACCTTCTTGGTGTGGAAATATCGGGAGACGGAGCGATGCAGCTCGCAAGGCGCTCGAGAGGGACACCAAGACTTGCGAACAGACTCTTAAAGAGAGTCCGCGATTTCGCACAGGTCCGCTATGACGGCGTTATCACCGGGGAAGTGGCCCGGGATGCCCTCGATCTACTGGATGTAGACCAGTACGGACTCGAGATGCTTGACCGTAAGATCCTGGAGACCATGATCACGAAATTTGACGGAGGCCCGGTCGGGCTTGACACACTTGCCGCTACGATCGGCGAAGATTCCGGCACCATCGAGGATGTATATGAACCCTACCTTCTCATGAACGGATTCATTACACGAACACCGCGCGGACGTCTGGTCACTCCTCTTGCCATGCGGCATCTGGGATATCCACTTCCTGACGCATAATACGATGTATTAGTATATACTTTCAATTGTATATGTATTTAATTTATTGACAAAGCTTCTCTTAACTGCGATAATAATACACTGATGAAATTTTGCAATTGAATGGAGTCAGAATGATTCAGGATGCGCATAGATCAGACCTTCAGAACTATATCTGGGATATTATGAAAGTAATCCTAAAATATATAGAAAAAGAAGGAACCGAGTATTATATGCTGGGAGGCACACTTCTGGGCGCTGTGCGTCACAAGGGATTTATACCCTGGGATGACGATATAGATATAGGAATACCCAGAGGCGAATATGAACGATTCCTCTCTGACATCAAGAGAGAACTGCCGGACTACATGGCTGTACGCACTTATAAGAATAGCAGGAATCATCACTATTACTTCTCACGTATAGTGGATAAACGTTATAAAGTAAAAAGGACAGGAAGTGAAGTCGACAGACTTGAAGAGGTCTGGGTCGACATTTTTCCGTTGGACGGAATGCCTGACCGGTTCATTGACCGGCAGATTCACAAAGCCAAACTGCTTGCCGCAAGGGTAATGTATCATGTTGCCACCTTCGACAAGGTCAATCTCAAGCGGCCGAACAGACCGTTCTATGAAAAAGTCCTGATCCGACTCATTAAATTCTTCCACCTCGGAAAGCGGGGAAATATGTATTTCTGGCTGAACACAATCGACAGGCTCCTTAAGAAATACCCCTACAGTAAATCAAGCTGGTGCATCAACTTCATGGGACAATACATGTTCAAAGAGATGTTCCCGAAGGAGTATTACGGAAAAGGACGTCTTTACGACTTTGAAGAATGCCGGATGATGGGTCCGGAAAACGCAGACGCAGTCCTGACTCAGCAATACGGTAATTATATGAAGTATCCAAAAGATGCAGACAGAAACACACATGCTTCTGTACTTATAGTAAAGTGATTTAATTAAAGGGGCTCCGGCCTCTTTTTTTACAAATATGAAACTGCGAAGCACATTTTGTTCCCGATCATAAATCAGTCCCTTGACAGGAGATGAACATGAAAATATGTTTTGTTACCCATCTGTCCAAACTCTCAGGCGCTGCCAATTCGCTTCTGGATCTTCTTGACGCCCTGGATTTCAGTGAATACGAACCGTTTGTCATCACAAATTCCAGGGGCGGACTTGTGCCTGAGCTGGAAAAAAGAGGAATCCGGTATGCAATCGTCCCGTATTCCCCGGCGACGAACTCTGAAGATATGGTCAAAAATATCGGTAAAAGAGCGATGAACACCAACGTGTTGAATTTTCTTTCTGTCAAAGCCATCGAGCAGGTTCTGAAGAAAGAGAAGATCGATATCGTACACAATAATTCTTATATGTCCGGTGCCGGCATGGAAGCTGCCAGAAATCTGGGAATTCCATATATCTGTCATCTCCGGGACTTTATATGGGAGGATCATCACAGGACGTTTATCAACAAAACGCTGATGCACGAGCTCCTCTATGACGCGGACAGGGTCATTGCCGTAAGCGAATCCGTCAAGGAAAAATTCGAAAATATTTCCAGAAAAGAAATCGAAGTTATTCATGACGGAATAAAGACCAGTGAGTACTTGCTTCCCGAGAGGGAAATCCTGAATGATAAACAGATCAATATCGTTCTTGTAGGCAGGGTAGCGCCGGGCAAAGGACAGATGGACGCGATCCGCGCGGTCCGCATCGTCTCAAAGAACACTGACATCCCCGTATTTCTTCACTTATGCGGCAATATCGGTGACAAGAGATATTTCAACAAAATGCGCGACTATATAGAAAACCACAAGATAGGTTACGTGACTATACACGATTTCTCGAATGACCTGACGTCGATCCGCGGAATCAGCGATATAGGCCTCACCTGTTCGAAGTCGGAAGCTCTCGGCAGGGTCACTGTAGAGAATATGCTTTCTTCACTGCTTGTTGTCGGAGCAGATACCTGCGGCACGACAGAAATCATACGAGACGGTGAAAACGGTCTTCTCTATCCGGCCGGAGATTACCACGCGCTTGCCGAAGTCATCATGAAAGCAATAAATGATCCTGAAAGCAGCAACAAAATGCGGGCTCGCGGCTACGCTGAAGCTGTTTCCTATGATAATAAAGAATACGCCCGAAAAATCACTGAAATTTACCGTTCCCTGATACGGTAGTACTGTGAGAACCCTTTGCCTCCGTTTGTGCGGCAAAGGGCCGGGACCAAGGAGAAGTATGACTGAAAAAGAACTGTCACGTGTGCATGAACTTGAACTTGTAATAGCGGAAGAGCTAAAGCGCATATGTACAAAGCATCACATTTCTTACTTTATGATCGCCGGCACTCTGCTCGGAGCAGTTCGTCACGGAGGATTTATTCCGTGGGATGAAGATATGGACTTCGGTATGACGAGACAGAATTATGAGCGATTTGTTCGCGTGTGCCGAAAAGATCTGGACAGCAGCAGATTCTTTCTTCAGACTATGGATACAGATCCGGGTTATACTTACGCTTTCGCGAAAATCAGGCTTCGCGGAACTGTGTTCACGGAAACTCTGGCAAAAGACAGCAGGGCAGTGAATGGCATTTTTATCGATATCTTTCCGTTTGACCACGTTCCAGGAAATCGCATATGCGAAAAGCTGCACGAAAGAGAGCGTTACCTTTGGAAAAATCTGTTGGCTGTAAAACTCGGATACGGCAACGGCGCAAAACGCTCCCGGATACTGCGGGCTGCTCTTTTTATCGCCTCGCGGATCCTGCCGGCTAATTTCATCCGCGCAAGGAAAAAAATCGCCTTCACAAGGTATAATAAAAAACCGGCTTCCCGCCTCGTGACCGCGGAGGGGAGCTATCGATATATGAAGGAAAAGATCCCTGTCAGGTATATAAAGAATCTCATCATGATGCCGTTCGAGGATACAGAGTTCCCCGCATTTGCCGAATTCGAACTGTACCTCAGAGCAATGTACGGAGATTACATGAAACTTCCGCCTGAGGATCAGCGAAACAAACATAACATTTTAGGAGTGGATTTTGGACCCTATGAAATTTAGCATCATCATTCCCGTCCATAATGCGGAGAAATATCTGAATGACTGTATTGACAGCATTTACAGTCAGGATATATCTGATTTCGAGATTATTTTTGTCGTCAACGGTTCCAATGACGAAAGTGAAAATATCTGTCTCATGGCCAGAGAGTGTCACTCAAATATCCGTGTGATCGTGACTGACGCAGTCGGCGTATCTTCCGCAAGAAATATCGGACTTCGGGAAGCGCAGGGAGAGTACGTCGTATTCGTCGATGCCGACGACTGCCTGCTGCCCGGGGCTCTGACCGCTTTCGAGGAGACCTGTGCAGACATGCCCGATATAGTGACCGCCAATTATCTGAGGAATAAAAGAAAACGCATGAGCGGCAGGGTCTCTGATCCGGATACCCTGACATATCTCAGGGCGATGCTCGACGCTCCTGCTTTCTTCGGCGAATTAGAGCTCACGTGGCAGCCAATTGTCACATACTGCGTGTTCGCCAAAGCTTTTCGCAGGCAGTTCCTTGTGGATAACGGCATTTATTTCGATACAGATCTGGCTATCGGGGAAGATCTCATTTTCTCAATGAAGTCAGCTCTCCGCGCAGAGCTGATCCGATGCGCGGACGAGGCAGTCTACTATTACAGACCCGGTGAATCAACCGTATCAAGCAGGCAGGATCTTTCAGGCGTCACAAAGCGTCTTGCTTCGGCTAAGCGGCTTCTTGATATGATAGATGAACTGCCGGATGAACTGCGTAAGCCGGCAGAAATGAAAGTAATCGATATTATCCTGCGCAGTATAGTTGTCGGAGCTTCCCTGGATGCGGAAAAAAACGATGCCGCACAAAGAATCCGTTCATTCCTCAGGGAGCAAAGGCTCGGAAAACTCTTTGCCCGCTGCCGCAGCGGCAGCCTTTCCATAGTCTCGATTGATGAGAATATCTGCTATATGAAAATGATGGAAAGTCTAAGGGAAGGAAGGTTGAGCCCCGCATTTAAGACTGCGGAGAAATATGCCGACTTTTTACAGAAGAAGAAGCAGATCAAACGGCTCATTCGAGGCTGATATCATATTACGGGAGGATCATTTTGGATCACAGGCTTTATTTTCTCCACCGGGACGAAGCAAGGTCCAATCACGCCGGCAGTAAGGCTGTTCGTGATGCGGAAGTCATTTTCATGCAGATGGGCATATCGCCGCTTCCAATCTACAGCGCAGGCACTGCACAGGGCATAAAAAGGAAGTTCCTGCACGGTGTTCAGCTCTCAAGACTCTTCACGCTGCCTCGGGGGGCTGTTCTCTTTATCCAGTATCCGATGTACAGACTGAAGAGAGACTATGTGGATCTGCTTCGGCGCGTAAAGCGCCTTCGAAAGCTCCGCCTTGTTTTTCTGGTACATGACCTCGAAATGATTCGCCATGCTTTTCCGGAAAATCCCGACCTTGCTGTCCGGGACGCCGAGATGTTTTCCGCAGCGGATCGTATCATTGTCCACAATGACCGTATGGCGGATTTCCTCGCAAATGAACATAACGTCGACCGCAGAAAAATTATATGTCTCGGCCTCTTCGATTACCTCATCCCGAAAGGTCACATGAAGCAGGCTGATATATACGATAAGAGAAGCATCTGCATTGCCGGTAATCTTTCTCCGGATAAGAGCGGCTATATAAAAGGCCTCGTTGATTTACTCCCGGACGATATCTCGCTCAATCTCTACGGTGTAAATTATGATCCGGGCACTGCAGGATCCAATGTGATATATCACGGTTCATTTGATGCAGACGTCCTGCCGGATCTGCTGGATTCTTCTTTCGGTCTTGTCTGGGACGGTCCTGTGCCCGATACCTGCGCAGGCAATATGGGAAACTATATGAGGTTCAACGATCCACATAAAGTTTCTCTCTATATATCTGCAGGAATACCGGTCATTATATGGAGTGAAGCTGCGCTTGCCGGGTTCGTCAAAGAACGAAATATCGGCTTCACTGTGTCCTCCCTGAGAGAAATACCGGAAAAACTGAGATATATCACCTGCGAGGATTATCAAACATACAAATCAAATCTTTATCCTTTAATGAGACAAGTAAGGAACGGATATTTCCTTAACGAAGCTGTTAAGGCAGTAATTGATCCGGTTGACGGCTAAATCAGCGCTTTTATTATTGACAAATTGTGTTAAAATAGTAATAAGAGTTACTTTTTTATACGGACAATTCTAAGACTCAATGATTCAGTACTTTTGGAGGTAATCATGTCAAACGATCCCAACGATCGCTTTATGATTAGTGATCTCAGCAGTAAACTGAGCGCCTATATAAACGGTGAGTATTCTGACCAGTCCTCACAAACCAGAGACCCGGCAGATATCGAGGATGTATTGGCAACTGAAATAAAACCTGCGGAATCTGTCAGAAAGCTGCCGGGTGATGAATTATTCACTGACCTGAATCAGGCACTCGACTCACAGCCTGATCCCAGTGAGGAAAATGCCAGAAAGCAGAAGCTTGCCGAGGAACAAAGGCAGAGAGCTGAAGAAGCTCGCCGACAGCAGCTCCGGAACGAACAGCAAAGACAGCAGCAGCTCCGGAACGAACAGCAAAGACAGCAACGGATCCGGGAAGAGCAGCAAAGACAGCAACGGAGCCGGGAAGAGCAGCAAAGACAGCAACGGATCCGGGAAGAGCAGCAAAGGCAGCTAAAAATCCAGGAAGAACAGCAAAGGCAGCTAAAAATCCAGGAAGAGCAGCAAAGGCAGCTAAAAATCCGGGAAGAACAGCAGAGGCAGCTAAAAATCCGGGAAGAACAGCAAAGACAGCTGAGACTCAGGCGGGAAAAAGCCCTTGCCCGGTCATTCGCGGAAGGCCTCTACAGCTTTGACCTTGATCAGCCATTTACAAGTGTTCGTTCAGGGCATTCGGCGCGCTATACAAAGTTGTCTCCGACCGTGAGGTCAATGCCCTCAGAGGAGGCTATAAAGAAAGCTCTGGCTAAAACAGCACGAGATGACAGAGTTCTGCAGCCGGAGACGTCTTATGAAGCCCCTAAGGCAGTCTCCTATGAGGCTCCGAGGGCAGAATCTTCTTACGAGGCTCCTAAGGCAGTATCCTATGAGGCTCCGAGGGCAGAATCTTCTTACGAGACCCCTAAGGCAGTATCCTATGAGGCTTCGAGGGCAGAAACAACCAACGATGCCTTAAGGGAGGATATGTTTTTTGAGACTCCGGTTTCTGCAGCGCAGGCTTCTATCGATCAATCCAGGCATACTTCCCAGCATCAGGGCGAATCGAGATACGCAAAGTCGCCGGATCCCTCATATCGAGGATATCAGGAAGAGCGTAACGGCAGTAGAATAGCGGTCATTATCGCATTGCTCATCGCACTCCTTGCAGTTGCGGCCATTTTTATTATAATCCGCAAGTATTCCTCAAATCTCACGCATCTGCTGACAGGAACACCGGCTGCAGGCACGACTGAAACAGCTTCCACGGCTGAAGCAAACGTTGAGTCCGAAGCCGAAGAGAGCAGGGCTGCCAATACTTCGGATAGCAGCGCTGCGGTAGAAAGTCAGTCAGCAGTCAATATGGCGATCAATGAGGAAGGTGAAATCTTCCACGCAGACAGTGAAACTACTGAGCCCGAAGAATCAGGAGAATTGATTCCGGAAGATCCGAACGATATTTCTTATCTGGCATCCGTCAACGAAAGAGCCGCCGCCGATGCGATAGCTGAGCTCTCTGACGCAGCGCCCAGACTGTATCTGTCCGCTTACGGAATCAAGATCAGTGCCGGAAACAGTTTTAATGCTCTTTCCTACGTCGAACGCATCGAGGATGATGCAGATGAAAGAGACAGGCTGTTCCGGGATATTTCAGTCGATGGTCTCGGTGAATTTGACGCAAAGACTCCCGGCACGTATGAACTCACATATTTCTGCTATGATTCCGCCGGCAACAGATCGAACAGAGCCAAACTGACTGTTATCGTAGAATAAGCGACACTTAATTGGGTCTGTCGCATTAGACGGTGTCCACACTACATATGGCAGACATATGCATATAACGACTGCTATATGTAGTGCGGCCCCGCCTTAATGCGACAGTCTTTTTTACTGAGCGGGGAGTTTACCGTCAAATCCCGCTTCAGGCGGCAAAGAAATGATCCCGATTAGAATTCAGACGAAAAACCAGGAGACCCGATATGGCAAATATTCTTGTTTCCGGGGTGAGAATGGATATGGGTGGTACAGAAATCGCCCAAATCAAGTTCATGAAAAAGCTTCTTGATGAGGGTCACAAAGTGACCCTTCTTCTGTCACAGAAGAGAGGGCCCCTCATGGACAGAGTTCCGGACGGAGTCCGTATCCTCACGATTCCCATGAAAAAAAGCATTTTTCTGGACCGCATGATGGGCCGGATCATCGACGGCAGACCGTTCGCGTTTCCGGTAAAATGCATTTGCAAAATCTTTAAGATCTGTATCGGAAAGAAAAAGTTCACCCCTTTCCTCATCTCAAAGACCGGATTCCTTCCGGGTAATTATGATCTGGCTGTAGAATTTCACGGTTACGGTAAATTCCCGACCGCCTACACCGCAGCCCGTGTAAACGCATCTAAAAAAGCCCTGCTTTTCCACGATGCGAGCATCCACTGGCTGGAATATGTCGTCTCGTATATTGATTATTATGACAAGCTCTACTGCGTGTCGGACGCTGTCTATGACAAACTCGCGTCAATGTTTCCCGAAAAGCGCGATCGAATGGAGGTGCTCCACAATTTCATCGATGCGGACGAGATTAGACAGAAAGCCGAAAAGAAAGCCGATATTTCCGATTTTAACGGTGAGTTCAGAATTCTCACCATCGCAAGGCTTGAGTACCAGAAGGGTATTGATGTTGCGATCAGAGCTGCCGAAATACTAAAAAAACGCGGAATTCCTATCAAATGGTATGTGATCGGAGACGGCAACGAAAAGAAAAAGCTCCGTATGATGATCCGGTTAAAGGGGCTTGGCGACTCTTTTATTTTACTGGGCATTCGCCGCAATCCCTACCCGTATCTTAAAGCCTGCAATCTCTTCGCTCTTACGTCGCGGTTCGAGGGATATCCTGTAACGCTGATCGAAGCCCGGGCACTGTGCGTTCCCATACTTGCATCTGATATGCCCTGTATCAGGGAGCAGATCACGGACAATGTGAACGGCATGCTGACGTCACTCGATCCTAAAGAAATCGCTGACAAAATAAATGAGTTCAGGAAAAATCCGTCAATAGGCCGCGCAATGAGAGAGAATATGATGGGCGAGACTATTGATTTTTCGGCTGACTACAGTAAAATAGAGGCACTTATCAAAGAAGCACACGCCTCCCGGTGAGATACCCGGGAAAGGAGGACGAAAACATGTCGGGAAGACAATCCAATAAAGTTAATTCAATCAGAGTTAATTTTATCATGAATGCCTTACTCACGATGTCCTCCTTTATCTTTCCGCTGATTACATTCAGACATGTATCAGGAATACTTCTTCCTGCCGGAACCGGAAGAGTCGCATTTGCCACATCGCTTATATCGTACTTTAACATTTTCGCCCAGCTCGGTATTCCCACTTACGGAGTACGTGTCTGTGCTCAGGTGCGGGATGACCGTGAGCAACTCACCCGGACAGCACACGAACTTCTCATGATCAATCTGATCACATGTGCTGTAACGTACGCCGTCCTTTTTGCAGCTCTTCTGGCTGTACCGAAACTTCAGGATGACCGGCCGCTCTATTTATTAGTCAGTCTTAATATTATTCTGACCTCGATCGGAATGGAATGGATCTACAAAGCGCTCGAACAGTATACATACATAACCGTTCGCTCAATCATCTTCAAGTTCATCGCTCTTTTCGCAATGTTCATGACGATCCACGAGCAGAAGGATTATGTAATATACGGTGGAATCACGATCCTTGCAGCATCCGCCTCCAATGTCCTGAACTTTATCAACGTGCATAAATACATAGATATGAAGCCGGTAGGAGGGTACGACTTAAGGCGGCATCTGAAGCCTGTCGCCATCTTTTTCGCAATGGCCTGCGCTTCTACGATCTACACACATCTCGACACTGTCATGCTCGGTTTCATGACAACGAACACGGATGTCGGTTACTATAACGCGAGCGTGAGGATAAAGTCTATCCTCATTTCTATCGTGACCTCACTCGGAACGGTCCTCCTTCCGAGAGCATCCTACTATATTGAGCACGGGGAAATAGAAGAGTTCAGGCGGATCGGCAGAAAAGCCCTGAATTTCGTTTTTCTCATCGCCTGTCCGCTGATGATCTATTTCATTATATTTGCCCGTCAGGGAATATACTTCCTGTCAAACACCGCATATGAGGGGGCAGTCGTCCCCATGCGCATCATCATGCCTACACTTCTTTTTGTCGGGATAACGAATATCACCGGCATTCAGATGCTGGTTCCGATGGGCATGGAAATAGTTGTCCTCCGCTCTGAAATCGGAGGTGCCGTGACTGATATCATACTGAATGCGCTTCTCATTCCGAAAATGGCATCTGCCGGTGCCGCGATAGGAACGCTGGCAGCGGAGATGGTGGTCCTGATCATCCAGTACGCAGCGCTCAAGAACGAGGTTACTCCGGCATTTAAAGCTGTTCAGTACCCGAAGATCATTGCAGGTATTATTCTGGCATCCCTCGCGTCTTTCTGGGTGCTGAGGCTATCTATGGGAAGCTTTATCACGCTTCTTATTTCGGCGGTCATTTTCTTTGCGGTCTACGGGGGCTTCCTCCTTGTCACGGGCGAGCCTCTGACGCGCGAGATCATTACCACGCTCTATAAAGATCTGAGTTCCAGATTTCGTAAGAGATAAAAGTTCAAACGGACTATCCTTTCAGTTCAGCTGCCGGCAGCAAAGATTTCATCTTCGTGAGAAAAACATTGCGGGTCCGACCTGAGAGATCAGAAGATGCGGATGCATCTTCTAAGCCCGAAGCGGAGGACCTGCGTTTTTCGATGAAGATGATGTTTGCGCCGGCTTCAGAAACTCCGTTTCATTCTCTCTGAACTGTTACCGCAAGAGGTTCCGATAAGTCAGGACCCGGGATATGGCACTTGATATTTAAGCGAAAAACAGTATAATAAAAGAATAATTCTTAAAGAAAATGGAGGCCCCGTCATGTCAGCTAAGAATACGGCGACCGTTGTCATCGGAGGAAAAGTCACCCGGCTCACGGGATACGAGAGCGAAGAGTATCTCCAGAGAGTCGCATCATACCTGAACCACAAAAACAGCGAACTCGAGGAGATCAAAGGCTGGAAGCGCATGACGTCCGACATGAAAGCACAGCTGCTCGCCCTCAACATCGCTGACGACTATTTTAAAGCCAAGCGTCAGGCAGAGCTTCTGGATGAAGACCTTCAGAACAAGGATCGTGAGATCTACGATCTCAAGCAGCAGATCGTGGAACTATCCATGACCCTTGATGATCTGACCGCTCCCACCGAGGGAAAGCGGAACGGAAAGCGCTGATAAGGCATTCCGCAAACTATGATAATTAAGAGAAGGGGCGTCGTTTCACTGCGGCAGCCCTTTTCCGTTATTAAGAGGATTTTATGTCATTTAACAGAAAAATCGAACTTTTGGCCCCGGCGGGCTCTGTAACGGGTCTTAAGGCTGTTATCGCAGCAGGAGCGGACGCGGTTTACATAGGCGGCAGCCGTTTCGGAGCGAGAGCTTATGCCGCCAATCCCGGCGAGGATGATCTGCTGTCCGCGATCGACTATGCACATCTTCGCGGTGTAAAAGTATATATGACAGTCAATACTCTGCTGAAGGACAGTGAGATGGAAGATCTCTACGACTATATACTCCCTTATTACACACGTGGAATTGACGCGATTCTTGTGCAGGATTTCGGGGTCCTTCGCTATCTTCACCGATGCTTTCCAGATCTTCCTCTGCACGCGAGCACACAGATGACAGTCACCGGACCCGAGAGCGCCAAACTGCTCAGGAAATACGGAGTTACACGCGTCGTACCGGCCAGAGAAATGTCTCTTAACGAACTATTTACGATCGGTAAAGACAGCGGCCTTGAGGTAGAAGCTTTCGTACACGGTGCTCTGTGCGTATGCATGAGCGGAATGTGTCTCGCCTCAAGCCTCATCGGGGGCAGGAGCGGCAACAGAGGCAGGTGTGCCCAGCCATGCCGCCTGATATACGAGGCGGAGGGCAGAAAAGCTGAGCTTCTGAGTCCTAAAGACCTCTGCACTATCGACCTGCTGCCGGATATGATCGAGCACGGTGTCGTATCATTGAAAATCGAAGGCAGAATGAAACAGCCGGAATACGCTGCCGGAGTTGTCAGCATTTACAGAAAGTATCTGGACCTCTACCTGAATTCAGGCAGGGATGCCTACAGAGTAAGCCCGTCCGACAGAGTAAGTCTCATGACGCTTTTTAACAGGGACGGCTTTACAGACGGTTACCTCTCAAGGCATAACGGGAAAGAAATGATGGCTTTTTCCCGCAGGACCCTGGGTCCGAGAGAAGAACAGGAAAGGAGCGCCCTGTACGAGCATATGCATGACGCGTATGTTGCAAATGAAAAAAAGGTCCCGCTCCATGGCACTCTGTACGTATCCAAAGGACAGCCGCTGACCATGACTCTGGAAACAGACGATGACAGGCTGATCCCGAAAGTCTCACTCACAGAACAGGGAGAGGCGGCTTCGGAAGCACTCAGCCGGCCTCTCGGCAAAGACCGCATCGCCTCTCAGATGACCCGGACCGGAGGAACTGATTTCATATTCACTGATCTCGATATCTATACGGACGAAAACTCATTCATCCCCATGGGAGCGCTCAACGCTTTTAGAAGACGCGCGCTGGATGCAGTCAGAGATGAGATTCTTGCCGCTTCAAAACGGCGCGAGCCCACGACTGACCGGAGCATCAGCGGCAGGCTCTGCCGGAGCGAAAAGCCGGCAGATACAACCTACGCTGTCGCCATAGAGACTGCTGATCAGTTTAGGGCCGCCATTTCCCACAGTTTTGTCAGGAGGATCTATATAAGCGAGATTCTTCTTTCAGACAGAGACGGCCTCAGGGAAATTGCCTCAAAGAATCCCGAAGAGGCGGCGGCCGCCCACTTTGACCCGGAAAAAAGGCCGCGCGATTATATAAAAGCAGCCCGGCTCCTTTTCGGCATTTGTAAAAACAGAGGAATCGAGCCGTTTATTATGCTCCCATATATAGAGCGACAGGGATACATGCCCGAACTATATCAGCACCTTGAAGAACTTATCAGCGAAGGTGTCTCAGGCTTCCTTGCCCGCTCTTTCGAGTCCGCATCTCACCTGTATAATCTTGACCGCGCAGATATGACTATTCTCGATGCCGGTGTTTACACCTGGAACGTGGAAGCGCTCATGTGGGCTGAAGAAAACGGTTTCATGAGTATCACCGCTCCTTTTGAGCTAAATAAAAAGGAACTCAGGAGACGGGGCAGCAAGGGCTCGGAAATCATCGTCTACGGAAGGATTCCTCTCATGGTCACGGCTCAATGTCTCAGGAAAAATCTGACAAAGTGTTCGGGCATCCCCGGGATCATTTATCTTAAGGACCGCACAAAACGTGTTTTTCCTGTAAAACATGACTGTGTTTTCTGCTATAATACTGTCTATAACAGCGAGATCCTCTCACTCATCGCGGAGGACGATTTTCTCAGTGCCGCAGGTTTTACCATGAGGCGCATCTCTTTTACGACAGAGACTTACGATGAGTCGGAGAACGTGCTCTCGGCGTTCAAGCGCACGTATGACGGCAGAATGCCGGAAAACCACAACGTCTCCTATACGAAAGGCCATTTTAATCGCGGAGTAGAATAAACATGATTCAACTGCCTTCAATTATTGCCAATTCAGCGAGTGTTGTAACGCAGCTTGCAAAATATCTGTTTGTCCTCCTTATCCTGCTTTTTGTGCTTTTGGATTTTTCTTATTTCAGCAGGAAAGGTCAGAAAGCTAAAAACGCCCTTGTAGCCAAACAGATCGTGATCATATTTTTCTTTGACACGCTGGGTTATGTGCTGTGCTTCCTTCACTCTGCCAATCTCTTTTATATTCTGATGCTCGGGGGCATCTATGCATATCTCTTTGTGACCCTCAGCGGCTACAGGATGATGTATCCGAAATCTTCCATGCTGCTTGTCAATAATATGCTGATGCTTCTGTCCATAGGTTTTGTTATTATAGGGCGCCTCAACCTTTCGGAAGCGCTCAAACAATACGTGATCGCTTCCGGAGCCACGGTCCTTGCCTTCCTTGTGCCCGTGATCATCCGCAAGCTGCATTTTCTGAACAAACTCACCTGGCTGTATGCTATCCTCGGCATCGCAAGTCTTGTCGTTGTCTTTGCCCTGGCAGTTACCAGCCGCGGAGCAAAGCTTTCTATATCTATCGGCGGCATCACAGTCCAGTTCTCAGAGATCGTGAAGATCACGCTGGTTTTCTTTATGGCAGCCAAGCTGACAGAAAAAGATCCGATTCCTTTCCGTGACGTCGTCATTACGACTATCGTAGCCGCCGTTCATGTGGCAATCCTGGTCCTGTCAACAGATCTGGGTACAGCTCTTGTGTTCTTTATCGCCTACATAGTTGTTATCTACGTAGCTACTAACAGAGCAGTTTACCCTCTGGCAGGGCTTCTGGGCGGATCAGTCGCAGCGGTCTGTGCCTATTTTCTCTTTAACCACGTGCGGCAGAGAGTGGAGGCATGGCGAAATCCTTTCTACAACTATGACACGACCGGCTATCAGATTTCTCAGAGTCTGTTCGCTATCGGTGCGGGCGGATGGTTCGGCACAGGTCTTTTTCTGGGTCGTCCGGAGACTATACCGGTCGCCTCCAAGGATTTCGTTTTTTCAGCGATCTGCGAGGAATTCGGTGGTGTGTTCGCCATCGCCCTCATACTTATATGCATGAACACATTTCTGCTTATATGCAACATATCACTGAAGATTGAGAACCGGTTCTATAAACTCATCGCTCTTGGACTTGGAGCGGAATACGGTTTTCAGGTCTTCCTTACGATCGGCGGCGTCACAAAATTTATACCCATGACCGGTATTACACTGCCGCTGGTCAGTTACGGAGGAAGCTCAGTCCTCAGCACGATTATTTTACTTGCAATCATTCAGGGACTGTATATCCTGCGCGAAGATGAAGGAGAGGAAC
>ODAJ012184599.1_pt1 | contig 19102 bp, 15 predicted proteins | sample 1539241 | NCBI WGS metagenome assembly ODAJ01 (sample SAMN02144231, study PRJEB22623) | gut metagenome | biome: sheep rumen | host: Ovis aries | place: New Zealand | reverse complement strand
GCTGGGGGTGGGTCAGTAATATGGCCCATATTGGTCAGTAATATGGCCCATATTGGTCAGTAATATGGCCCATATTACTTTCCTTTTTAGCTCCCCTCCTTTTGGGAGAAGCCGGGGTTGGGTCTTTCTTTCACTGTTCCGAGAGCATAGTCACTTCCGTGCGCCATCCCGACGAGAGCAGTTTGCGTGCCATCTGCTGCACCTCTTGCGGAGTGATTTGCTCCACGAGCTGCTTGTATCCGTTGTCGAAGTCGGCATTGTCGTCGAGCTCGTGCCAGATGATGTAGCTCCAGTAGTCGTTTGTTATGGCCACCTGGTCGTACTGCTTGAGCAGGTAGGTGCGTATCTTCTGCATCGAAGAGGGCTCCGGTCCCTGCTCGGCAATGTTGCGCAGCTGCTGGTAGATTATCGGGTTCAGCTCCTCGTAGCGTGTTGGGTCGGCGTTGTAGCTGATGCGCATTGTGGTCGTCGGCGTTTCGTCGCGCTCTAATGAGAAGTCAACCGACACGCCGTAGGTGCCGCCTTTCTCCTCGCGCACCGAGTCGGTGTAGGCTATCTTCAGCGTGCGAGTGAGGAAATCGAGCACCAGGTCGTTCTTCGGGGTAAACTCCACGTCGGCTGAATAGAAGATGCTGACGTTGGCAAGCGGCGTGGCTATCTTCTTCCTGAAGATGTGAGTGCCGTCTTCCTTCACCATCTTCGGCAGCGCCTGATAGTTGGTTTGCTCGCCCTTGTTGGTTGCCGGCAGCGAGGCCAGATAGGTGCAGAGCAGCGGGCGCAGTGCGTCGGTGTCCACATCGCCTATTATGACGGCCTTGAAGTTGGCTGCGTCGGCAAAGCGCTCCTTATAGATTTGCATTATGCGGTCGTAGTCGGCACGCTCCAGAGTGGCCTGTGTGACGGGTTCGAGGCGCGGATGATGGCCGTAGAGTATGGCGTTGATAGAGTCGTTGTAGTCCACTTTGGGCGACGCGTTGCGGTTGGTGAGGAACGAGCGCGTGCGGCTGAGCAGGCTCTGCCATGCCGTAGTGTCGCGTCGGGGCTGCGTGAAGTAGAGGTGAGCGAGCTGGAGCATGGTCTTCAGGTCTTTCTTGGCACAGGTGCCGCGCACAGACTGACCCTTGCTGCCCACTGATGGGCGCACTTTCACCTGCTTGCCTTGCAGCATCTTGCGCAGCGTTGTGGCATCGAAGGCGGCCACTCCGCCGTCTTGCACGCTGCTGCTTACGAGCGAGAAGTTGGGAATGTCGTCGTTGCCGTAGAGCGATGTGCCGCCTTCGCCGCGGATGCTCATGGTTATCTCGTCGCTCTGATAGTTGGTAGGCTTCACGTAGACGCGCATTCCGTTGCTCAGGGTGTACTCCGTGAAGCCGTGGCGGAAGGCTTTTTCGCTCACGATGGAGCCTGCCTGCGGCTCTTCGGCCATGAGTTCGCCTGCCAGCTGCTCCTCCTTGAAGGGGCTGTATTCCTGTTTCTGCACGGTGGTAATCACCTGCTCTATGTCAGTATTGGAAGGAAGCACGATCTCAGGCTTGTCGGGCGAGTAGATCACACACACCTGATTGCTGTCGGTGATGAGCTCGCGTGCGGCGCGGTTCACCTCTTCCAGAGTGACCTCCTCGGCGAAGCGCTTCTGCAGGTCGTAGCGTTGCTGAGCCGAAAGCAGCGGCTCGCCCGTGAGAAAGTTGTTCACGCAGCGGTTCACGTACCACGCGTTGCGGCGGTCGTTGCGTCCGTTGTACTGCTTCTCGGCAGCTGAGAGGAAGAGCGCCTTGGCCCTTCTGAGCTCGTCGGCGGTGAAGCCGTGTTGGCGTGCGCGCTCGGCAGCAGCCACGGCGGTCATTATTCCGCCCAGGATATTGTTTTCGTTGCAGCTCACGCTCAGCGAGAAAGCATCCTTGGTGCGGCTTACGAAGAAGGCTCCGGCGTGTGCCGTGGCACTCATGAAGGGCGGGTTGGGCAGCTGTCGCATCTCTGCCAGACGGCTGTTGAGCATACTCGTCACCAGGTCGCAGGCATAGTCGTCGCGCAGGTAGGCCGTGTATGCCTTGTCTTTGTCGGGCGTGGCCTCGCGTTTCATATACAGGTGGGCCAGCACGATGGGCTGTTCGGCATCGCGCAGGGTGGTTACTATCATGCGCTCGTTGTCGCTGACGGGGTAGTATATGCGCTCGGCAGCCTTGCGCGGCATGGGTATCGAGCCGAACGTCTTGCGTATCTTGCCCTCAATGCGGTCTACGTCGATGTCGCCCACCACCACAATGGCCTGCAGGTCGGGGCGATACCACTTGTCGTAGTAGTCGCGCAGGTCCTGGTAGGGGAAGTTGTCGACGATGTCCATCGAGCCTATGGGCATACAGTCGGCATATTTCGTGCCGGCATAGACTGTTGGCAAGGCATCCTCCATCATCCTCTGCACGGCCTTCGATGCCCGGCGCGTGCGCCATTCCTCGTGTATCACTCCGCGCTCCTTGTCAATCTCCTTGTCCTCGAGCAGCAGGTAGTGGCTCCAGTCGTGGAGCACGAGCAGGCAGGAGTCAACCACGCCGTCGCGGTTGGTGGGTGCCGAGCCTATGTGATACACCGTCTGGTCGATGCTCGTATATGCGTTCAGGTTGGCACCGAACTTCACTCCGATGGTCTCACACCAGGGCACGATGCCAGGTTTGCCTCCTTTGCCGGGGAAGTTCTTTGTTCCGTTGAAGGCCATGTGCTCCAGGAAGTGAGCCAGTCCGCGCTGTCGCGGCTCCTCTAGAATAGAGCCCACGCGCTGTGCGATGTAGTAATCGGCCAGTCCCGGCTCCTTGGCATTGTGGCGGATGTAGTAGGTCATTCCGTTCTTCAGCGTTCCCCGTCTTACGTCGGGGTCGCTCGGCAGCAGCTCCTGGCCCACGGCAGATGTCGCGGCAAGCATCAGAAGCAGCGATGAGAGTAGTTTGCTGTGCATGATTATTTATTTTATAATGTGTTGTTTCGGTGGTGCAAATGTAGCAATTTTGCGCGAACGGGCAAAGCCTTGCAGCCCGTACACCGTTGAAATACCGACATTTAGGTATTTTAGGGCTAACACTTTATCCTTAACTTTGCAGCCGAAAATAATACTGATGAGGATATTGCGGCTCAAACTTTTTCTGATTTCACTCTTCATTTGTTGCATGGCCGAGGCACAACAGTTGAAGTTTCTTGGCGTTGTAGTCGACGACCGCAGCGGCAAACCCATAGAGTTTGCCACCGTGATGCTTGTCGAAGACGAGCTGTGGGCGGTGACGGCTGGCGACGGCAGCTTCGAGATTGCCGGCCTTGATGCCGGTCGACGCACCCTCACCGTGCAGGCTCTGGGCTACAAGACACTGAAAAAGGAGCTGCGCGAGGTGCCGGGCGCGAAGATGCAACTGCGTCTCAAGGCCGACAACCTGAGCCTCGACGAGGTGACGGTGACGGCCCACCGCAAGCAGGACGAGGCCACCACGTCGTATGTGCTCGACCGCCAGACCCTCGACAATCAGCAAATCATCGACCTTGCCGACATCAGTTCGCTGCTGCCGGGCGGCAAGACGGCCAACGGCTCGCTGCTGAGCGACAGCCGCCTGGCTCTGCGCAGCGGCTCGCAGGAGAAGGGCAATGCCTCGTTTGGCACGGCCATCGAGGTCGACGGCATGAGGCTCGACAACAATGCGGTGTCCGACGAAACGCTGGCTGCGCCCACGCGCACGGTGAGCACAGCCAATGTGGAGAGCGTGGAGATAGTCACCGGCATACCGTCGGTGGAGTATGGCGACCTGAGCAACGGCATTGTGAAAGTCCGCACACGCAAGGGCAAGTCGCCATTCATCGTTGAGGGACGCATCAGTCAGAACACGCGGCAGCTGGCTGTGAGCAAAGGATTCGACCTCGGACACCGTGCCGGAATGTTGAACGCATCTTTCGAGCGCGCCCGCTCGTTCTCCGACCCTGCTTCTCCCTACACTGCCTACCAGCGAAACATACTCTCGCTGAGCTACACCAACGTGTTCATGCCCGACCGTAACCCGCTAACCCTCACCGCAAGCCTTACCGGCAACATCGGCGGATACAACTCAAAGGCCGACCCCGACAACGAACTCGACGACTATTCAAAGGTGCGCGACAATGTGTTCAGGGGCAACCTGGAACTGCGTTGGCTGCTCAACAGGTCGTGGATAACCAACTTGCAGCTTGCTGCGGCACTGACCTATGGCGACCGAAGGGCAGAGAATTACAACAATGCAAGCAGCGCATCCACCCAGCCATATATCCATTCTGCTGCCGAAGGCTACTTCATAGCCCAGGACTATGACCTCAATCCCAATGCCGACATTGTGCTCGGGCCTACTGGCTACTGGTATGTCAAAAGCTTCAACGACAACCGTCCGCTGACATGGCAGCTCAAACTGAAAGGCGACTGGAACCGTCGCTTCGGGCGGCTGCTGAGCAAGTTCATTGCCGGAGTGCAGTTCGGAGGCAGCCGCAACCTCGGACGCGGCACCTATTACGACGATATGCGTTATGCTCCCACGTGGCGAGAGTATCGCTACGACCGCCAGCCGTCGATGAACAACCTTGCCATCTATGCCGAAGAGAAGCTCTCGGTGCCTGTCGCCAGGGAGGGTAGTGTGGAGCTTACGGCAGGTGTGCGCAGCGACATAACCATGATTCGGGGTTCCGACTACGGAACGGTGGGCAGCCTGTCGCCGCGTTTCAATGGCCGTTATGTGGCGTGGAAAGGTCAGCAGTGGTGGGTGAGCGACTTGCAGCTCCACGCCGGATGGGGCAAGAGCGTTAAGCTGCCGTCGGCTCAGGTGCTCTATCCCACACCCTCATACTCCGACCGCCTGGCCTTTGCCTCTACCTCTACGTCCGACAACCGCTCGTATTACAGCTACCATACCTTCCCCCACAGCTCGATATACAATCCCGACCTGCGGTGGCAATATACCAACCAGACCGACCTCGGAGTGGAGATGACGGTCAGGGGAACGCGCATCTCGCTCTCGGCATACCATCACCGCACCCACCGAAGCTATATGTCGGTAGATCGGTTTGTGCCCTTCACCTACAAGTACACGCCGCCGGCTTCGCTCAACGGATGCCCCATAGCCGTGGCCGACAGGATTTTCAGCGTTGACCGGCAGACCGGAATAGTCACCGTGAGCGATGCCACGGGCACCCATCAGCCCATGCAGCTCGACTACAACGAGCGCAAGACCTTCAGCGTGAACAACACTTTCGTCAACGCAACACCCGTTGACCGATACGGACTGGAGTGGATAGTGGACTTCGCCCAGATACGTGCGCTGCGCACGTCGATACGCATCGACGGCAACTACTACCACTACAAGGGACTCGACGACACCCTTTTCCCCGACATTCCGCTGGGCGTAAACTCCACGATGGCAGGCAACCAGCCCTATCAGTACGTAGGTTACTACCGAGGAAGCAGTGTCACCGGCACGAGCTACAGCACCAGTGCGTCGATAGCCAACGGCTCGCTGAAGAAGTCGGCAAGCATGAATGTCACCGTGACAACCCACATTCCGAGCATCAGAATGATTGTTTCGCTGCGCGGAGAGTTCTCGCTCTACAACTACGCACGCTCGCTGAGCCAGCTGCCCGACGGCTTGCGGGGCATCGTGCTCGAAAAGTCTGAAGACTATTTCGGCACTCCCTACGACGGCACATCCGAGAACAGCACCATTGCACTCTATCCGGAGTACTACACTACGTGGGACAACCCCTCGCAGCTGATACCTTTCGAGGACAAGCTGAGGTGGGCTTACGACAACGACAAGTCCCTGTTCAACGAACTGACAAAGCTCATCGTGAGAACAAACTACCCCTACACGATGAACCCGAACCGACTGTCGAAGTACTATTCGGCAAACCTGACGGTGACAAAGGAGATTGGCGACCACGTCACTCTGTCGTTCTATGCCAACAACTTCTTCAACAACATGAAGAAAGTGCGCTCCTCGCAGACCGACCTTGAGTCGTCGCTGTTTGGCAGCGGCTATATTCCACAATTCTACTACGGCCTGTCATTGAAACTGAAGCTATGAACCGACTGCTATATATAATAATAGGTGTGGTGCTGCTCACGGGATGCAGCTACGACGAAGAGGTGGAGCTGTGTCGCGTCAGCGTGCAGCTGGTCTATCCCGAAGGCTCAGTGGAGCCATACGCCGGTGCTCCCGTGGAGTGTCGCGGCAGCCGCGCGGGAGTGTTCATGGCCGAGACCAATGCCGGCGGAGTAGCCACCTTCATGCTCACGCCGGGCATCTACGAGTTTTCCACCACGTCGCAGTTTATCGATACCTCCGGTGAAACATGGTGGCGATACAACTTCAACGGCACGCGGAGCCAGGTGGTGGTGTCGCCAGAGGCCGAGAACCGAGTGGAGCTGACTCTGAAGATGTCGCGAAAGCGCATCGTACACTGAGAGACCCACCCTCAACCCCAACCCAAGGGAGGGGAGATGGGCTATCCTCAAGGCCCTTGCCCTCAGACACCTCGCTCCTTAAAGGAATAACGTTAATAACCAAATAATAGTTATAAAGATGAAAAAGAAAACAATTATCATGGCCCTCGGCCTGCTGCTTCTGCCTGTTGCAGGCATGGCGCAGACCCTGGTGCTCACCCAGCGCGACGGAACAGTGAACCGTTTTGCCCTGAGCGACGAGCCTGTCATCACCTACAGCGGCAGCGACGTGGTGGTGAAGTGCGGCGACAGCGAGCTTGTCACCGACATGGCCGACGTGCTGTCGTGTACGTTCGACAGCGAAACGACAGCCATCGACAAACTTCCAGCCCAGCCGGGAGGCGCAGAGGCGAAGATGAACTTTGCCGGCATGAGCGTAGAAGGACTGCGTGCGGGCGACCGCGTGGCTGTCTACACCATCGACGGAAAAGCTGTCAGCAGCAGCCGAGCCAATGCCGACGGCAGCGCAGCCCTGAAACTCGACGGACCGAGAGGCTCCGTCTACATCGTTCGCACACCTAACAAGACATTCAAGATAAAAAAATAAGAAAGGAAAAAGACTTATGAAGAAACTGTTACTTACCGTGGTGGCTATCACCGCCGCCCTCACAGGTGCCTATGCACAGAGCTACAAGATGACCATAACCCTCCAGGACGGCACCACTCAGGAGCTTGTCACGTCTGACGTGAAGCAAATCACATACAGCAAGCTCGAAGACAAGAACGCCGACCAGGTAATCTTCAAGGAGATATACAACGGCGGATGCCTGAAAAACGACGGCAAGAAATTCCAGTTCGACAAGAGCTTCGTGCTCTACAACAACTGCGGCGAGCAGGCCGTGCTCAACAACCTCTGCTTCGGAGTGCTCAGCCCATCCAACGGACACGCTCAAAACAAGTGGTACGACGATAGCGGCTCGCTGATCTACGATACCGCCGACGGCTACCTGCCTTGCTGGAGTGCTATATGGTGGTTCCCCAACACCCTGACCATCGAACCATACAGCCAAGTGGTGGTTAATGTCAACGGTGCCATCGACAACACGCAGACTGTAAGCAACTCTGTGAATTACGCCAACAAAGACTACTACTGTATGTATGACCCCGAGAGCGGAATGACAAACTCGAGTTATTATCCAACTCCCTCAGCCGTGATACCCACCAGCCACTACCTGAAGGCTAAGTTCATAGCTCTTGGCAACGCATGGATTATGAGCAACAACTCGCCCGCACTCGTCATGTTCCAGACCAAGGACATGACACCAGCCGAGTTTGGCGAGGATGCCGACTACAGAATATTCGAGCCCGGTTCGACAAGCCAGATAGATGCCTGCTTCAAGGTGCCTGCCGAGTGGGTGATTGACGGTGTTGAGGTATTCTCATCAAGCGAGAAGGAAAACAGCAAGAAGCGCCTCACCGACGACATCGACGGCGGCTACGTCTATCTGACCAACTATATGGGGCACACCATCTACCGCAACGTTGACAAGCAAGCCACCGAGGCCCTGCCCGAAAACAGCGGAAAGCTCGTCTACGGCTATGCTCTGGGCTGCGACGGAAGCACCGACCCCTCGGGCATTGATGCCGAAGCATCTATGAAGAAAGGTGCTCACATAGTGTATCTCGACACCAACAATTCTACCACCGACTTCCACGAGCGACAGAAGTGTTCGCTCAAGGGCGAGTAGGTGAGTGCGTTGAACAATCTCTTTTATCAAGTATCAAGCTAAACAAAACAACCAGAGGAGTGGCCGACGATGTGCAACCGTAATCGAATAATCAAGCTGACAATAGTGGCAACGATGTGTATGGCATATCGCCTGCCGCTCCTTGCTCTCAATCCTGATACCCTGTTTGCCCGTGCTTCGGGTCCTGACTCGCTGCTCACGCGCAGCTACGACTTCGTGAGCCGTAGCGACGGGTGGTTCAGAACGCACAATGCGGCAGCACTCACACGCTTCCGCTCCGACAATATCTCGCAGGCAGAGCTGACCGTGAGCCATGCCCACGGAGGGCTGGTAGACTACTTTCAGTCGCCCTCGACGCTCAACGTCACGGCTGCCGTGCAGTCGCTGAGCCGCATCAGCCGCCGCACCGTGGTCTACGGAGCCATTAGCTACGACAACTTCTCGGGCAAGCACATGACCGGCTCGGCCTTTATCGACCCTACAAGAAAGCCGTTCGACATCGTTGAAGACTCGCTGACCAATCCCGGACGCAAGCATCGCGACACCTACCACCTCACCGGCGGAGTGGGCATCGACCTCTATAAGGGCATAGCCCTGGGTCTGCGAGCCGACTACTTGGCTGCCAACTATGCCAAGTACAAGGACCTTCGCCACAAGAACAAGCTGATGGACATGACCTTCACGGCCTCGGTCTATGTGCCCGTAGGCAGCTGGTTGGCTCTCGGTGCAGGCTACGAATACCGCCGCACGACGGAGAGTGTCACCTTCAGCACCTATGGCAAGAACGACAAAGTGTTCAAGTCGCTCATAAGCTACGGCCCGCACTTCGGTCATGTGGAGCAGTTCGGTTCCAACGGATACACCGACCAGTCGCGCACGATGCCCCTTGTAGACGACTACAACGGCTTCACAGCCCAGCTGTGGGTCAGCCCCGTGGCTGCCCTGACGTGGCTTAACAGCTTCTCATACGCCTACCGCCACGGCTACTATGGCCGCAAATCGCCCTACACCATCACCTATAGCGGACACACCTCGCGCAGCTACGCCTTCCAGTCGCAGCTGATGCTGATGCTCAGCAGCTCGCGCCACACGCTCTCGGCAGACGTAAGTGTGGAGAACCTGGAGAACCGGCAGAGCGTTTATCGCGAAATGAAGAACGAGTCGGGAGCCAGCTATTACGAATACTACACCCCCGTGCGCACTGGCAACCGCCTGTGGATGGAGGGACAGGTGAGCTACACAGCCGACCTCGGAGTGCGTGGCGAGCTGCCGCGCTGGACCGTTCAGGCAGCCTTTCAGTGGTATCATCGCCACCAGACGGCATATCTCTATCCCTACTATCGCCGCCAGCGCATAGGCAACCGCGACTACTGTCTGTCTGTGGAACGCAATTTCCTGTTGCCCAAAGGCGTGCTCACGGTCAATCTCCACGGCTCGCTGCGCAAGGGCATAGGCTCTCTGGCCGACGACGGAACGCTTGCCGAGCCCAGCGAGAAGCAGGAGTTTCCGCCCACGATGGAGGCGTTCCTCTGCCGTGAGTACCAGTATCTTGCTGCATCGGGCTATTCCGTGGGAGGCCGTTGCCGCTATGCTTTCCTCTTGCCGGGCATCAAGCTCCGCCCGCACGTCGAACTTTCTGTTGACCAAAGGAAAGCAAACGAAACATTCGACTACAGCCAAGGCTGCGACAACACCACGCTTTCTCTGACCGTAGGCTGCATTTTCTGACCACCCGCAAATATTTGTCAATTAGCCTCAGACAGCAATAAATTCCCTTAAAGGCTTTTGTGTCTTCTTGTAAGCATGGTTTTTCAACAACTGTGCTGCCATATAACACAAACCTCGCAGCAATCCTGCATACTTTCTTTTGAGCCTCCGCACAGTTTTCACGGAAGAGGGCTGATTTGTTAATGCAAGAGAGAGAATAGGTATAATATATTTCTTATGCATTGCTTGGCTCGCCAATCAGGGTAACAGATTACGATAGATATATAATAGTCCAAAACCGTCAAAAAAAAGAGGAAGAAACATAAAGTTCTCCCTCTTTTTAAGGTTGCGCCGCAAGCCCAACGGCGACTTTTTGTTCAATTCGGTGATTTAGGACCGAGGCTTATTGGATGCGGTCTGCTGCACGGCGAATACGGTCAGCCAAATCCACCAGCGCGCCTTTTAGTGTGTACTTCTCTTCCTCGCTGAAGCCTGTCGGTTTCTTGTTCCCGTCAATGCCGTCCAACTTGTGATATAGCCATGAGTTAGATTTGCCAAAGTAGGTTTTTGAGATGTCTGCCCACGAGACGGAAAGCAGAATGTCCTCAAGTTCAGCCTTCATTGTGCCGGCCTGTGTTTCCTTCAATGTCATTGTTGCCATAAGTATTCCTTTCTTTTTTAGGGCCACCACCTTCTGAGTAGTGGGGGCTGTTCTTAATCTTCGAGCGGTTCGTCCAAAAGTTCTGCAAATAGTCGGTTGATGTAGTACCTTAACCTTTGTATCTTTTTTGTGTTGAACTAATGATTCTTCTTTAATCGACTGAATTTGTCCTTGGCAGAATGGTGCAGTGTCGCGGTACACATACTTAAAGAACTTCGGTTAGTTGTTCCGCTTGTCACCGCTTGTCTACTATCTTTACTCCCGGATACTTGTGTGGGTCGAAATGGAAGTTGCTGTCGTCGTAGTTGGCTGCCTTGAAGTTGCTCAAGGTTATTGTAGCCCATATCAGTCCGAACCTTATGCGCAGCTGTGCGGGTGCGTAGGTGGCCTTGTTTACGAGCACCTCGGCCTCCTTCACCTTCGCGCCTTTGACTTTCGACTTCACGTTGATGCGCCATAGGTGTCCTTCGTCCTTCAGCTTGTAGACGCAGTCGGTGCGTGCAGAGTTCATCATGCTCGCCAGATTCTGGTCGGTTTGCTTCTTGGGGCGTTGTATCTTGCACACCCTCGACGACTTGTTGAGGGTCCAGAAGGTTGTGCCGTCGAACCAGTCGATAGTTTTCTTTGACTCGCGCCGGAACTTGTTGCCCTTGAATATGATGTGTCCCTTCTTGGTGTAGAACGTCACGCGCAGGTGATAGTCGAGCTGTATGCCGCCGGGATTCTGTATCAGGGCGAGCGTCTTGAGCAGTATGTCGTGAGCCTGCGAGCCTTCCTGTGCTGCTGCGGGTATGGAGCAGAGCAGCATGAGGATATATAGTGTAAGGTTTTTCATTTCGTAAGGCGTATTCCGTTGGCTTCGATGATGATGAGGCGGCGCTTGTAGAGGTCGCCCACGGCGCGTTTGAAGGTCTTTTTGCTCACGTGGAACAGCTCCTTGATGTCCTCGGGCGAGCTGTTGTCCGACAGGTGGCACTGTCCGTCGTGGCTGTTGAGGTACTCGAGCAGCTGCTCGGCAAAGTCCTCCTTGAGCCGTCGTCCGAAGGGTTGCAGACCCACGTCGAGCTTTCCGTCGGGGCGTATGTTGTGGATATAGGCGCGTGCCTTCATTCCCGGACGGCAGTCGGTGAATATCTGGTCGCGGTAGAGCAGTCCGTAGAAGCGGTTGTCCACGATGACCTTGTAGCCCAGTTCGGTGGGCTGCCACACTATGATGTCGACCTCGCTGCCGCGTCGGTAGGGTGGCAGTGGGGCACGCTCGTCGTCAGGCATGAACGTCTGGAGGAAGTGTTCCACCTTTGCTGATGCCATGATGCGGTAGCTGCTGGTGTCTATGAGGATGTAGACCATGTAGCTGCGGCCCACCTGCATACGCGCTTTCTGCTCGCGGAAGGGGCAGAAGAGGTCCTTGGTGAGTCCCCAGTTGAGGAACGCTCCATGCTCGTTTACCCAGCTGCACTCCAGCCATGCGAACTCTCCCACGCGTGCCAGAGGCTTCTCTGTGGTTGCCACGGGGCGCTCTTCCTGGTCCAGGTAGACGAAGAGAGTCAGTTCGGAACCTATTTTCATCTCGTCGGTGACATAGCGGCGCGGCATCAGTATCTCGCCTTCCACTCCGCCGTCGAGCAGCAGTCCGTAGTCGCATTGGCCCACAACGGTGAGCTGGTTGTAGTCGCCTAATCTTAATTTCATCGGTCAGATTGGTTTGATATGTGTTTTTCTTATCGTTCGTTTCATTCCACAAGCAGTCCGTCGCGCATCTTGATGGTGCGGTCGGTGGTGGCAGCGAGCTGTTCGTCGTGGGTTACGATGACGAAGGTCTGGCCCAGCTGGTTGCGCAGGTCGAAGAAAAGCTGGTGGAGTTCCTGCTTGTTTTGTGTGTCGAGGCTTCCCGAAGGCTCGTCGGCCAGGATGACGGCAGGCTTGTTCATCAGTGCTCTTGCCACCGCCACGCGCTGCTTCTCGCCGCCCGACAGCTCGTTGGGCTTGTGGCTGGCGCGGTCTTTCAGTCCCATGAAATCGAGCAGTTCGCTGGCTCGCTGCTTGGCTTTGCCGATGGGTGTGCCGGCTATGTAGGCCGGTATGAGTATGTTTTCGAGAGCCGTGAACTCGGGCAGCAGCTGGTGGAACTGGAACACGAAGCCGATGTTTCGGTTGCGGAAAGCGCTCAGCTTGTGCTCCGAGAGGTCGCTGACATCGGTTCCGGCAATCACCACGCGGCCCGCATCGGGCTTGTCTAATGTGCCTATAATCTGTAGCAGGGTGGTCTTTCCAGCTCCGCTGGGGCCCACGATGCTCACCACCTCGCCCTCGCTGATGTCGAGGGTGATGCCTTTGAGCACCTCGAGCTGCCCGAAGCTCTTTCTTATGTCTGTGATGTGTATCATTGTTATTCGTTGTTACTGTCGTCGGAAGGGTCGCCGATGTGTCGTATCCACTGGCGGAACATATCGTAGGCACTCTGTTCCTCGGTGTGCTGCGGCTGCGAGAAGGTCATGCTGTCGGTGCGGTTGCCATACTGGTCGGGGAACACTATCATCAGGGTCTTGCCCCGGAAGTACTTGTTCACCTCTTCGGGCAGCCTCTCGAGAGCGTTCTTGTAGGATATGGTGCCCTTGCGCGCCGTCACAACGACGAACAGGTGGTCGGTGCGTATGGTCGAAGCCAGCGACGGCAGCTCGTTCCAGTGGCCCATGAAGGTGTATTCGGCCCGCACGTTGGGGTGGCGGTTGTTGACGTATTCCTTGATAAGCTCGAGCGACTCGTTGCGTCCGTGGAACTGTATGCGGCAGTCCAGGTTGCCGGCCATGCGCGAGAGGCGTTCCAGCCAACGGTAGAAGCCCGGCTCGTATTCGGCCCGTGAGGGCACAGCCACCTGTATGCGGCGGATGGTGTTGAGCGGTTGCGTGATGCGTGCGATGATTATCTGCTGGCTCAGTCCGTTGTAGAGGCTCTGCGTGAACTGCCCCCAGAACTTGGTCGACACCTCTTTGTGGAAGTGCAGACCCATCAAAATCTCCGATGCCTGATACTCTTTGAACGCGTGCTTGATGCCGTTGGCTATGTTTGCCGCTATGCGCACCTGAGTCTGCAAGGGCACATCCACGGCGCTTGTCATCTGTTGCAGATGCTCGAGCAGGCGTCGGCCCTGCTCCTGGTTCTGCTGAGCGTTGATGTCGTCGTAGACCACGTTGAGTGCCACGATACCCTTGTTGCGCTTCGGATTGCGCATCATCATTGCCAGCGACATCAGGTTGTCGGCATATTCGGGGTACTTCACGGGTATGAGTATCTTCTCGTAGTCGGCTATCTGCAGCTTCTCGTTGGTGTCGTTGTTCTCGTAGAGGCGTATGTGGCGTGCCGAATACTCGGTCAGTATGGTTGATATGACGCACGTGACGAGTATCATTATCACCACTCCGTTGAGCACTTCGTCGTCGAGGAGGTAGCGACCGGGTGCCACTTCGAGGCTGTGGCCCACCATCACCATGGCTATCGCGCCGGCAGCGTGGGCCGAGGTGAGGCCGAACATCATGTTGCCCCACGAGCGCGGCAGCTTGTAGACGAAGGCGGAGACGTAGGCAGCCAGAGCCTTGCCGAGCGTTCCGAACAGCGTTATGGCAAGTACTATCCACAGGATGTTGCCTCCCGAGAAGAGCAGACGGACGTTGATCAACATTCCTACGCCGATAAGGAAGTAGGGAATGAATATCGCGTTGCCGGTGAACTCAATGCGGTTCATCAGCGGCGAGACACTCGGGATGAAGCGGTTCAGTATCAGTCCGGCTACGAAAGCGCCGAAGATGCCCTCCAGTCCGATGAAGTTCGACAGGGCGGCACTGAGAAACAGTATCGCCAGAACAAAGATAAACTGCATCACGGCATCGCTGTAGCGGCGCAGAAACCAGCGCGCCAGCCGGGGCACAACGACTATCATGCCTGCCACAAACAGTGCAAACTTCAGCAGGAACATAAGCCAGAACACCGCTCCTCCGCTGCTGCGGAACGAGTTGACGATGGCAGCCAGCGTCAGCAGGGCTATCAGCAGCGACAGCATCGACGAGCCTACGCTAAGCGTGGAGCTGGGATGGCGTTGCAGTCCGTAGCGGCCCACGATGGGATAGGCTATCAGCGTATTTGATGCCATGAGGCAGCCGAGCATCAGCGAGGCCGTGAGCTCGTAGTGGAGCAGGCTGTAGGTGGCAACGAACGTGAGCAGAAAGGGCAGCGCAAAGGTGAGTAGGCCGAACAGACCCACCCGCTGCTTGTTCTTCTTCAGGCCCTCCATGTCCATCTCAAGACCTGCGAGGAACATTATGTAGTAGAGTCCCACCTTGCCGAACAGCTCAAACGAGTTGTCGCGTCCGAGGATGTTGAGGCCGTATTCGCCCACCACGATGCCTGCAAGCACCATTCCTATGATGTGGGGGATGCGCAGCCGTCCCATCACGATAGGCGCAAACAGGATGATCAGCAGCACAACGAAGAATATCAGCGTTGGGTCGGTGATGGGAAAATACTGTGACAGGTCGGGCATGAGAGCTATCTTGATGTTGTGGTTCAGTAGTGCAAAGTTACTCTGATGGAGGCAAATGAGCAAAAAAAATATCAAAATATAGCTTAATAGGGCGAAAAAGTGTAATTTTGCAGCCGGATAATCAAATTAGGTATATTATGAAAGTAGCGATTGTAGGTGCCAGCGGTGCTGTGGGACAGGAGTTCCTGCGCATCCTTGACCAAAGGAATTTCCCCATGGACGAGCTCGTCTTGTTCGGCTCGCAGCGTTCGGCTGGAACGAAGTACACGTTCCGAGGCAAGGAACTCGAAGTGAAACTCTTGCAGCACAACGACGATTTCAAGGACATAGACATAGCTTTCGTATCGGCTGGAGGCGGCACGTCGAAGGAGTTTGCCGACACTATCACCAAGTATGGAGCCGTGATGATCGACAATTCAAGCGCGTTCCGCATGGACGACGACGTGCCCCTGGTGGTGCCTGAGGTCAATGCCGAGGATGCTCTCAACCGTCCGCGTGGCATCATAGCCAACCCCAACTGCACAACCATTATGATGGTAGTGGTGCTCAAGCCCATCGACGACCTGTCGAAGATACAGCGCGTCCACGTGTCGAGCTATCAGAGTGCCAGCGGAGCAGGTGCTGCCGCAATGGCCGAGCTGCAACAGCAGTACAAGGAGATTGTGGAGACCGGCGAGGCAAAGACCATCAAGAAGTTCCCCGTGCAGCTGGCATACAACGTGATACCGCAGATCGACGTGTTCACCGACAACGGTTACACCAAGGAAGAGATGAAGATGTTCAACGAAACGCGCAAGATCATGCACTCAGAGGTGCGCACCAGTGCCACCTGCGTGCGTGTCAGCTCGCTGCGTTCGCACTCCGAGAGCGTATGGATCGAGACAGAGCAGCCTCTCGACCTTGCTGCCGTGCGCCAGGCCCTGGCCGCTGCCGACGGTGTAACGCTGAAGGACGACCCTGCCAACCTGGTTTATCCGATGCCGTTGGAGACTGCCGGGCTCGATGACGTATATGTTGGACGCATCCGCAAGGACCTTGCCAACGACTGCGGACTCACGCTCTGGCTCAGCGGCGACCAGATAAGGAAGGGTGCTGCCCTCAATGCTGTCCAGATAGCCGAATACCTGATCCGCGTGGGCAACGTGAAGTAGTTGCCCACGGCGGCAAATGCGATAATTGAACATTGTTGGATGATGTCCCGAAGGGGGCAGATATGCATACAGGCAGGAGCACTCGCTCCTGCCTGTATGCATATGGTGGTATCACATATAGTGTGAAAGGCTGTGCTGTCAGCACTCTGCGTCATTCCTTTCTGCCGCTTTCCTTTTCTTTGCACTTATGCGCTGGTGGCACGGTGGCATCTATGCCCTCGCGCTTCAGTGCCTCGAGCAGCTGCTGAACCGAGCTCTTGCTGCTGATATAGGTTATGGCGAGCGCTCCCCGGCGTGCGTTTACGTTAGCATCGTTCACCCCCTCAATGGCCAGAGCGGCATCGGTGGTCTCGCTCGTGGCCTTCTCCTTGGGAATGACGAAGTAGGCGTATGCGGCCTTCTCGCTTGCATAGTGGGCCACAGGGGTATATCCAGCCCCGGTGACAGCCTTCCTTATGTCGCCTTTCGTGGTGCGGTTGGCATCGTAGCATATCAGGAAGTTGTGTTCAGCCACGTGTGGAGCCATGCTGTCGATGCCCTCCACGCTGTCGAGAGCGGTCAGAATCTTGTGTGCGCACTTGTCGCAGTGCATATCGTCGATGTGCAGGCTCACCTTGCGCAGTATCACCTCGTCGGCACTGTAGGGTGCGGTCTTGTACCGTTCCGTGGCATCGAGTGCCGCGCGGATGCTGTCGGCAGAAGTCTTCTGGTTGTCGAAGGCAATGGAAGCGGTGCGCCGCTCCAGATTGAAGTCGTAGCTGTCGATGCCCTGAAGCTTGTCGATTACTCCCGACACCTTCTGTGCGCAGTGTGCGCAGCGCATACCCTCGATGCGCACGGTCAGCGAGTCGGTGGCTGTGGTGGCCGTTGCGCTGCCGGCCAGTGAGCAGAGCGTGATGGCAAATAGTAGTTTCTTCATTTTGGGAAATTGTTTTCTGATTGATATTTGGCGGCAAAAATATCCATATTCCCACACATTGGCAATACCGAAATGTCGGTATTCGACAGCCTTCAGCCGTTAGCGGAATATTCCCGAGCCTTCCGTAAACTTTCTCCAGCAGCCCCGGAACAATGCTACAGAGCCTCTGTAGCATTGCTCCAAGACCTCTGTAGCAACCTTACATAGCTGCTGGAACAATTTTCCCAATGTATAAGGGGGGGACGGGTTAAAGGCGCAGCAAGTCTTTGACGGAATATATCTTGCTGAGCGACTCGAAAGAAAAATACTGGTCGTCCATTATCATATAATCTTCACGCTGTTTCTTTGACAACTGCTTAATGTCAGGAAACATAGAAACTGGTACTATAATCTCGCGTCCGTCAGTCAGGTATGTTGCCATCGCCCCGCGTTTAACATTGAAGTCGAGCTTCTTTATGCCCAAATTGGTGTCCTTGTATTTACACATGTTATTGTCCTCCTAATTATTTAATACGTTTGATACGTATTTTTTTTCCAGCAAACACGTCGTCGATAAGGCGGTTCAATTCTTCCCAGTGTTCGTCGATAACTTTCAGAACATTCGCCTCTTCGTCGCCAGTCAACTCCGACCAAGCAATCCCAATCTTGAATTATCGTCACGAAGAAACAATAATTTTTTCAATTAGCAATGATTTTATAAGAATTTATAGTGCTTTTAATAATTCTATTATCCCATTATTGAAGTGGTGTGCTGTAAAAAAAAGGTAGCAGGCGCGCGAGTTGCCGAAAATTTCGCTATATTTGTCGGCAATAAATATCACTTACAATGAGAATTAACCATTCCTTCCGCAATGAGCTTTGCCTTTTATGGCTGCTCGCAGCAATGCTGTTTCCTGTTAAGTCGTTCGGTGCAACCGATGTAACAAATGCTTTCGGGCTCGACCAGACCTGGTTTTCGGGCGACAAGTTTTTCACGTCTACGGTGAAGAAAGGCGTTGCCGTGTTTGAAGGCACCGACTACCGTGGCAGCAGCTACCGCTTTGAGCTGAAACAGGTGGGTAAGAGCAGCAAGTTCAAGATTGTCAAGTGTACGCCGCAGGCCATCTATGCCGAGGTGGGCGACGTGGCCGAGTATGTGGCCGACGAGGAAACTCGTCAGTGCTTCATCGTGTTGCGCAACAGACAGGGGCAGATACTCGACATCATAGCCGAGGACCAGGAGCACGACAGCCTGCTCGAAGCAATGGCTTCGCAGATGGTCAGGCTGCTGAAGGGCAGCTACGTGGAAGAAGCAACGGGCGAGGTGTGGACCTTCCCCGGCAGCATGGAAATGCTGAAAGGCAGCGGAGAAGCCACACGGCGATGCCCCGTGACGCTCGAGAACGACAATGCCGGGCAGCCTGTCTGCCTTGGAATAACCGATCCCGAGACCAAAGATAAGAAGTGGTATATCGTTGGCGTGAAAGATGACGGAGTGGAACTGTTCTGCGTGAACGACCTGAAGACCACCATACAGCTAAAGCGCAACCCCGAGGCCGACGTAAGGCCGCACTTCGAGCAGTATCAGACCGCGCCGCTGTCGTTCTACGTGCTGGCCTACTTCGTGGGCAGTCCGTTCGTTGCCGACTTCATGCGCAACGAGCTTTATGCCGCAAAGGGCTACACCTTCTCAAGGGAGACGTGGCGGCAGCAGTTTGCAGGCAAGTCTTGGTATAAGCCTTTGGGCAACAATGCACAGGTGGAACTCACCACCGTTGAGAGCCTCAATGTGGAATTTCTCAAGGCAGCCACTTCGAGGTTGGCACAGTAGGGAGTAATAAACAAGCACGCAGAAAAAATGAAGAAGACAAAGATATTGATAGTTGCTCTGCTGGCTGCCTGTCCGTTGTGGGCTTGCGCAGCCGCAGCTCAAACCGTTCCCACAGACAAAGAGCAGCTTGTGGCTC
>ODAJ011856416.1_pt1 | contig 19102 bp, 17 predicted proteins | sample 1539241 | NCBI WGS metagenome assembly ODAJ01 (sample SAMN02144231, study PRJEB22623) | gut metagenome | biome: sheep rumen | host: Ovis aries | place: New Zealand | reverse complement strand
CATAAATACAAAAGATGGGCGTAACATAGTACTGTACGAAAATTTCAAATCCCGAGCGGAAGCTTTTATAAAAGATATTGAAACGATAATCGGGCTGTACAAATAAAAAACAAGGCGCTCCCTCGCTATACAATATTTGATTATAATATTTGAAATATATATTCAACTATGGTAAAATAGTTTTATAAACTATACGGGAGAGATTGCTATGAAGTATTTTGACGAAAAGATCATAAGTAAAAACATCAGATTGGTTCGGGATGAAAACGACAAATTATTCGTCAAAAAGACAATATCACCCGAATCTGCGGAAATATACAAAAAACTCCAAAACATAAACAACAGTCATATCATAAGGATATATGATATATTGACCGATGAAAACGGCAGTTTTGAAGTTATAGAAGAATACGTTGACGGACTGTCTTTATATGATATAGCCATGAAAAGGAAGTTTACCTGCAGCGAAATAAAAATGTATGCACTTGAACTTTGCAGCGGACTTAAAATACTGCATCAAAACAATATAATCCACCGTGATATTACATACAGCAACGTATTGCTTTCACGCTATGGCGAGATAAAAATAGTCGATTTTGACATATCCCGCAGTTATAAAAAAGACGGCAAAACAGACACAACTATTCTTGGCACACCCGGATTTGCCGCACCCGAACAATATGGTTTTTATCAAAGCAGTCAACTGACCGACATCTACGCTGTAGGCTCGGTCATAGATTTTATGCTCGAAAACTCCGATGATGACACTGTCTTAAAAAAAGGCCTTGCTTTTATTGCAGCCAAATGTATGAAGTTTTCGCCGCTTGAAAGATTTAAAAACGTAAAAGACCTTGAAAACGCCTTAAAAAACCTGACAGCGGCATCACCTTTCGCAAATATTTTAAAAACGCTGCGTTTTGCATATTACATTCTTGTATTCTTTACAATGGTATTCCCTCTTTTATTCACTCATTTCACCGCAGATACCCTTGTATTTATCGCAGAGTTTACGGCCATTATGATTTTCCCCATTGCTTTCTGGGGAAACGAATTTGACTGGCAGAGAAAATTCCCGGAACTGAAATATGCAAAAAAACCTGTCAAATTTTTCTTTATGTTCACAATAAATCTATTTGTTTTTATGTGCGTCATAATACTTGAAACGATAAAATCAATGAGCAGGTGAGTAAATTGAAAAAAACTACAACAGAGCTATGGGAAACATTGACAACAAAAAGCCGTACCATAGACGAATACATAAAAGAAAACAAAGATGAAATGGTAGAACCCGATCTTTGCGTTTATCTGAACCAGCTTTTGACCGAAAGAGGTCTTTCAAAATCCGATGTTTTTAAAAAGGGCAATATACAACAGTCTTACGGATATCATATCTTTGCAGGCACCAAAACCAATCCATCACGGAATTATCTGTTGCAGATAGCTTTCGGAATGGGACTTGGTCTTTCCGAAACCCAGCGTTTACTGCACATAGCAGGTCTGAGCGAGCTATATCCGCGCAACAAGCGTGACAGCATAATCATTTATTGCCTGACCAATAATTACGGGCTTGAAAAATGCTTTGAAATGCTTGAAAAAAACAACTGCGAACCTATCTACACTATATAACAGCAAAGAGGCTGCCGCATTCATCTGCGGCAGTCTTTTTGTATAAAACGTACAGTTTAAACTGTTTTTTTTGTTGGATATGACAAATTCGTTGTCATATCCATCTGCAATTTGCTAAACTGCTTGATTTATTATGGTAATTTTGCTATAATGTATGATAGGTAAATACATTACCTATCTTGATCTGTTTAATACAGATGAAAAAGGAGGAATACTGATGAAACAAGCATCAAAACGACATGTCAGCCGTTTTCTTGCTGTGGTGATGACCACTTGTTCGGTGCTTTCAAACGTAACGGGCATTCAGGTCTTTGCGGCAGCTAAAACGATAGACGTGTGGGATTTTGGCGGTGTTGCTCAGAGCGGTTCGGAATATACCAACCACATCACGGTTGATGACCTTAGCACAATGGGCAAAGACAAACTCGGTACAGACGGTAAATTCACAGCCGACGGCGAAGTGGTATTTGACGGTCTTACCCTTACAGTTACCAAAAACGACCGTATCTACGGTACGGGCACAAACGGAATTGACGTTTCCACAAGCGGCAAGGCAACTACCGCTTACAGCGACGGCTATACCGCAAACGGTATGTACTACTGCAACGGTACAGGCGGCGATATGAGACGTTTCGCAACGGTAAAAGGCGTAAACGCAGGTGATGCGGTAAGCGTATACGCAGGCACATCAAACGGTGCGGCTACACTTACACATTTCACGGGCGGTTCACAGGACTCCGTTGTTGAAATGTCAAAAGACGGCGGTATTCTTAACTTTATTGCAGAAGAGTCCGCAGATTTCAAGGTATGGTTCGATGCAACGGGCGGCAAGCCTGTTATCAACCGTATAGTACGTTATCCCGCAGCATCCGTTTCGGGCAGTATAGACTTATCAAGCCTTCCCGTAAGCGGTTTTGGCGTATCTTTCAGAAACAAGGTCACGGGCAAGGACACAATAGCCGAAGTAAACGGCTTAAACTACACGGTTTCCCTTACTCCCGGCTATACCTATACAGCAACTATGACAGGCGTAGCAGGCTACGGTTTCACAAACGACACAAAGAGCGTTGAGATCACCGCTGCCGATATAGCTTCGGGCAAGACAGCCAACCTCAAGGTTGAGGAAAAGGCTACTTTCACTTACAAGGGTAAGGTAACGGGCTTTGCGGCAGGTTATGATACAAGCAAGCTTGAAGTTGTGCTTACACCCGATGCAGACAGTCTTGCAGAGACCGTAAAGGCAAATCTTGATTCAAGCCTCGGTTTCTCCGCTACTCTTGAACCCGATGTTGAATACACTGTTTCACTTGTCGGTGTAAACGATTACGAGATCACATCGGGCGGCAGCGTAAACGCAAACAAGGACCTTACACAGGATATCACTGTTGCGGCAAAGGCGCTTTACACTGCAAAGGGCTCATTTATAGATCTTGGCAGTGCAAAAGTTACCGCACTTACATTTGTAAATGTTGCGGATGATTATTCATACACGGCAGACATCAGCGGAACAGGCTATACAGCAAAGCTCCGCGACGGTTCTTATCAGGCTGTTGCAACTGTTGACGGCTATAAGACAAATACACACGTTGTTGTAAACGGCAAGGACGTAACAAAAGACCTTCTTTTTGTTGAAAGCCCCAAGAGCACACCTTCCGTAACTTACAGCAAGGACGTTTATGTAGGCGTATCGGGCAAGAGCCCCAACTACGCAACAATGACAGAGGCTATGGCAGCCGTAAAGGCTATGAACCCCACAAGCGAAGCACAGCGCATTACAGTGCATATCGCACCCGGTGTTTACAGAGAACAGTTCTCTATAGATACACCTTACCTTACATTCGTTAAGGAAGGCAGCGGCGAAGTCAAGCTTACATGGTACTACGGTATCGGCTACGAATATTTCAGCGCCGACACAACTGGCTACTACAACCCCGAAAACGCATTTGATAAATATGACAAGCACAATGTCCAGAAGTGGGGTACAGCTGTTTATGTTAAGAAAACCGCAACAGCTTTCCGTGCAGAGGGCATCACTTTTGAAGCATCATTCAACCAGTATGTAACAGACGAGGAGATCCAGGACGGCGTTGCGCTCAATCCTCCTTCAGACAGCTCCATCTCGTTCAAGAGAACACTTGGTGCAGATGTTACAACAAAGACAGCCACAGAACGTGCAACAGCTCTTTCAATAGAGGCTGACAACTGTGAATTCAAGGACTGCTCATTCATAGGCAGCCAGGATACACTTTACATGGGCAGTGATATAGATGTTTACTACAAAGACTGCTATGTACAGGGCAACACAGACTACATCTTCGGCAGCGGCGATGCAGTATTTGACGGCTGCGAGCTTTGCTTCGGCGGCTACAGCGACAGCGCAACAGGCGGTTATGTAACGGCAGCACGCGCAAACGGCACAGCAGGCTACAACGGCTACTTATTCAGAAGCTGTACTATTACAAATAAAGAAGGTATGAAATACGGTGCAGGCTGCTTCGGCAGACCCTGGGACAAGGATGCAGGCGTATTCTTTGTAAACACAAAGCTTGAAAACGCAGATGCCATCACAGCAGCAGGCTGGACAAAGATGAGCAGCGCAAATCCCGAGGATGCACAGTTCAAGGAATACAACACAACATTTGCGGGCACAGCCGTTGACGTAAGCGGCAGAACAGCAGGCACAGTACAGTCAAGCGGCAATGTTGACCCCAAGACCTACTTCGGAGACTGGACACCCGTTTACTATGTTGACGAAAACGGCGCTCCCGCATTCAGCGGCACACCTAACCTCAGCACAGACGGCGATGTTCTTCTTCCCCAGACAGGCAACACATTCAAGGTAGTTTATGATCTTGGCGCAAACAGCGGCACAGATGCTACCGAAATAGACTGGTATCTTGTAAAAGACGGTACAGACACACTTGTAAAGGCTGCTTCAAAGGCAGACGGCGGCGAGATCGTGCTTACAAACGATATGATAGGTTCAAAGCTCAAGGCTGTTGTAACACCTATGCTTTACAGCGGCGCAAAGGGCACACCCGTTGAGCTTATCACCGAAAAAGAGATAACACTCGGCGCAGGCGGCGTTGACAACGGCAGAACAAGCGGCAAGTCGGTTATTTTCCTTGCAGGTGACTCCACAGTCAAGGATTACTCAACAGGCGCTATCAACAACGGTACAAACCGTATGGAAGGCTCCTGGGGCGAATTTCTGCCCTACTTTATCGACAAGGACAGCAAGTTTGAAGTAATGGACTATGCACAGGGCGGCAGAAGCGCCTGGACATTCCTTGACGGTACAAAGGAAGACGGCAGCGACAAGTATCTTGACAAGATCAAAGAACAGATAACAAAGGGCGATTACCTCTTTATCCAGTTCGGTCACAACGACAGCTCCGCAAGCTATAAGGACAGATATGTTCCCATCGGCACACCCGATTCAAACGGCAAGTTCCCCTACACTGCACCTACGAATGCAGTTATGGGTCAGGGTACAGACGGTACTTTCTGCTGGTACTTGCAGCAGTATGTTGATGTTGCAAAGAACGCAGGCGCAACACCCGTTCTTGTAACACCCGTTTCCAGAATGTACTTCAATGCTGACGGTACTATCTACTCACACCACGGCAGCAAAGACGAATACGTTATTGCCACAAAGCAGGTAGCAGAGGACAACGGTGTACAGTGCATCGACCTTTACACTATCTCAAAGAACCTTTATGAAGAAGCCTGGAAGGTACAGGGCAACGAAACCGAACCCAAGAGACTCTTCGGCTACGGTGAAAAGACTCACCACTCCAAGCTCGGCGGTTTTGCTCTTGCAGCTATAATGGCTGACTTTATTGAAGAAGACGGCACATACGCTTTCTCAAAGGATATAGTTAAGCCTGCAAGCCTTGTTGCAACAGATGCAGAAGGCAACACAGAGTTTATGGTATGGTCGGATTCAAAATTTGAGGGTTACAACATCAACTCCGCAACAGGCGTTTATGACGAGAACCTTCCTTCCGAATATTGGACACCTTATATCAACGGTCTTATCGCTGAATTAGGCGATGCGGCAAGCGATGTAAAATACGGTGATGTTAACGAAGACAACAAAATAGATGCTTCCGATGCTACATTCACCTTACAGTATGTTCTTAACAGAAACGCTGTTAAGATAAACGAAAAAGCTGCCGATGTTGACGGCAAAAACGGCATTGATGCCGCAGATTCAACTCACATCTTACAGAAAGCACTTGTTTCGACATATACTTTCCCGATAGAAGCAGCATAAAATAACACAAAAAACGGGCTGTCGCTCAATGCGGCAGCCCGTTTTGGCTGTAAAAAAATCTGTTTTATTTGTTTATTTTTTCAATAAATAATTTTCCGCCGTCCATATCCCAAGCACCTCCACAGCTGTGCCGACAGCATAACATACCAGATCTGCCCATGAAAAGCTTGTGCCGATAACAGTCCTTAAAAATGCGTTATCGCTTAAACCGAGTATATCCACAATATGTACGCCCTGCAAGAATTCCACCAAAAAGGCGAAAAACATAACCGAAAGCGCAACGATAAAATGGTTGTTTTTACCGCCCAAAATTGCCTGAACAAAGCAGTACACCACCCAGACGACTATAACATCACCCATATATGAGCGAATAAAGCCGCCGTGCAAGGTAAGAGCAATAAGAGTTTCGAGCGCAAACAGCAGTATAAAAAGTATCAAATAAACTATCCTGTGTTTCATTATCTCAATAATAATACGATCCCATGACACGATAATGTGCTTAATTCGGATAGCCGACTTTCTTCTTAACTTTTCTCAAAGTTTTATTTGCAATATAAGCCGCCTTTTCCGCACCTTCTTTCATTACCTTATCAACAAAAGCCTTATCGGCGGAAATTCTCTTGAATTCCTCCTGGATCGGTCGTATTTCCTCAACAACGGCATCGGCAACCTTCTTTTTAAAATCGCCGTAGCCGACACCTGCAAATTCAAGTGCGCTTTCTTCGGGCGTTTTGCCTACAATTGTTGAATAGATGCTCAGAAGATTGCTTACGCCGGGCTTATTTTCAGGGTCAAAGCGAACTTCCGTATCGCTGTCGGTAACAGCGCGCTTTATTTTGTTTGCTATCTGATTAAGGTCGTCAAGCACAAAGATAACATTGTTGTCGTTGTCGCTTTCGGACTTGCTCATCTTGCGTGTAGGCTCCTGCAAGCCCATTATCCTTGCGCCGACTTTCGCAATATACGCATCAGGCACCTTGAATACATCGCCGTAGATATTGTTGAAACGCTCCGCAAGGTCGCGTGTTATCTCCAGATGTTGACGCTGATCTTCACCAACGGGCACAAGGTCTGCCTGGTAGAGAAGAATATCCGCCGCCATAAGCGCAGGATAGGTGAAAAGACCTGCATTGATATTGTCCGCGTGCTTTGCAGACTTATCCTTGAACTGTGTCATACGGCTCAATTCGCCCATATATGTAAAACAGTTGAGTATCCACGAAAGCTCCGCATGAGCCGAAACATCACTCTGTACATAGAGTATATTCTTCTCGGGGTCGATACCCAGAGCCATAAACAGAATTATAAGATTGCGTGTGCGCTGTCTTAACTCCGTCGGGTTCTGACGTACGGTAAGTGCGTGCATATTTGCAATGCCGTAGATGCAGTTATATTCATCCTGCAAATTTTTCCAGTTTTTAAGTGCTCCGAGGTAGTTGCCGAGTGACGGTACACCCGAAGGCTGCATAGCCGAATAAATGACTTTCTTGTTTTCTTCCATTTTTGTACTTCCTTTATTATTGATTCTTATATCCCAAAGTTGCGGCGATCACCGCTTTTATAGTGTGCATACGGTTTTCCGCCTCATCAAATACGATAGATGCAGGCGATTCAAACACCTCATGCGAAACTTCCATTTCGTCTATATGGAACTTTTTGCTGATCTCTTTGCCTATTGTGGTGTTAAGGTCGTGGAATGCGGGCAGACAGTGCATAAACAAAGCCTGTTCGCCTGCTTTATCCATAACTTTTTTATTTACCTGATAAGGCAGAAGCTCTTTTATGCGCTTTTCCCATACTTCATCGGGCTCACCCATAGATACCCAGACATCGGTATAGATGATATCCGCATCCTTCACCGCTTCATCAACATTTTCCGTAAGTGTTATAGTCGAGCCGTTTTCTTTTGCTATCTCGCTGCATTTTTTTAAAAGTTCGCTGTTGGGGTGATAAGCTTTCGGTGCGCATGCCACAAAATCCATGCCCATCTTTGCCGAAGCTATCATAAGGCTGTTGCCCATATTATAGCGTGCATCGCCCATATATACAAGCTTTATGCCCTTTATCCTGCCCTTGTGTTCTTTTATTGTGAGCATATCGGCAAGCACCTGTGTAGGGTGATATTCATTAGTAAGACCGTTCCATACGGGTACACCTGCATATTTTGCAAGTTCCTCCACTATCTCCTGACCGAAACCGCGGTATTCAATGCCGTCATACATTCTGCCCAGCACCCTTGCGGTATCGGCAATGCTTTCTTTTTTGCCTATCTGAGAACCGAGAGGGTCAAGATATGTAACGCCCATACCAAGGTCATAAGCAGCTACCTCAAAGGAGCAGCGTGTGCGTGTGCTTGTTTTTTCAAATATGAGGGCTATATTTTTGCCCTTAAAAACATCATGCGCCGTGCCTGCCTTTTTCTTTGCCTTTAAGTCTTCGGCAAGGTCAATCAGATACTGTATCTCATCTGGTGTATAATCCAAAAGAGTAAGCAAATGCCTGTTTTTTAAATCAATACTCATTTTGTCCTCCATAAAATCATGTATAATCTTATAAGGGGCTGCCCGCAGTTTTTCGCCCACGTTTCAGCCCCTGAAAATCATATTTTGACGGATCTTATTCCATTTCTTCCGCGTCCTGTTCAAAGCTTAATGTGTGATAAGTTTCGTCAGTGTCGTCATCGTCAAAATCGTTGTAGTCGGTATAATCGAACTCGTCATAATCGTCAAAGTCGTCATAATCGTCATACATATCGTCAAACTCGGAAAACTTGTTTTTAAGCTTGATCGCAATGGCAATAACCGCAAGAACGGCAAGAATTATCGCAATAGACGCAATAACTATAGTTCTTGTATTATCTTTTTTTTCAATACGTTTTAATGAAGATTTGATCTCGTCAAGTAAATAATCCGCTTTCATAAAAATGCCTCCGTTTTCATTATTTTAGTTCAGTTGAGTTTGGTTCTGAACCCTTTGTTCCTCATTTCGTTGTACTCCGCATAGGCGCGGCGCATCATCTGCTTTTCATCGTGAAATTTAAGCAGATAGTATGCCTCATGCTGCTTATAATAACCTGCATCGGCGAAAAATTCTTCCGCCTGTGGTTTACAATAATAGGAGTCCGAAGTCATAAGATACCAGTGGACCGTTTTGTTCACTATATCGTTATTACCCCTGAATGTATACTGCGTTTTACCGATATATTTCACTATTTCGGCATCAACATCCGTTTCCTCTTTAACCTCCCTCAAGGCTGTTTCTTTAAAGGTCTCGCCGCTTTCGACCGTACCTTTTGGCATTACCCAGCCCATATATCTGCCGTTCTGGTTTTTATAAAGCAACAGAACCTTGCCTTTATGGATCACAACGCCGCCGCAGCTGACAGCTTCAATCACATAAATCCCCTCGATCCTGTTTTGGGCGTCACAACATCCCAAATAATATTATTGCTTATATTATACACTATTTTAATAATATATTCAACCATAAATTAAAATTATGTAAAAATTAAACAATTTTTAATTGGCAAAATATACATATCGCACAAAGGGGAATTTGGTTTTTATGCTTATTTAAGCCTTATATCTTCGCCATAAAGTCTGAAAAGCCTGTAATACTGTGCAAAACGCGAACCCACACGCTCACCGTATGTTTTGAATATCTCACTTATCAGATAATTAGTTGATATGATAGTTGAAAGCCCGTTTCTTATACGCTGATTTATTATATCCGTAAAATAAGCGATCGTAACGCTTGTGATTATCTCAGCACCGAGATCGTCTATAACAAGGACATCACACGTAAGCACAGGCAAAGCATCTCCGTAACTGTCGCTGTCTTTATTATGGTCAAAATGGCTGTTGCTTATGTCATTAAAAAGCCTGAAAGCACTTACGTAATAAAGTGAAAGACCTTTATCGAGAAGCGCCTTTGCCGCACAATTGCAGAAAAAGGTTTTCCCCACGCCGGTTCTGCCCGAAAAGATAAGGCTGCACGGGTGTTCCCTGTCCGTCTTTGAAACTATGTCTTTAATACAGGCAAGAATATTTGCCGCATTTTCGCGCGGTGAAGGTCTGTCCCCTTCTGCCTTGTCCGAAAACACTTTAAGGTCAAAGGAATCAAAGTTTTCATTTTCAAGCAAACCCGACACACCCGATGCCGCATAATTGCTCTCTATCAGCCTTTTATTGAAGCAGGAGCATTTTTTAATGCCGTCATTGCCCGTATCCCTGCATATCGGGCAAGTATATATAGGGTCAAGATAATCCTCGGGGTAGCCGTTTATGCGCAGCAGCTGCTTTTTTTCAAGTATAAGGTCATCCGTCTTTGCCTTATATTCAAGAGTCATCATTCTGCGCGTTTCGGGGTCTTTTGCTTTAAGGGCTATCCTTGCAAGCTCGACGCCGCTGTTTACAAAAAAGTTCTCGATCTCCTCTATGCGCGGTATTTTGCGGAATATTTCCGCACGGCGCCGTTCTTCCGTTCTTGCGTTTTTGTCTCTGTCGCGCTCATACATCAGCGAAACATCATTATACATTTTATCAATAGCGTTCATAGCTTACTCACCCGCCTTTCTGTCAAAAATATCCTCCAGCGTGTTCTCGTCATAGCTGCGCTGCTCATAATCGCCTGTTTTTTGCTTTTGCGGCTTACTTTTCGGCTTTGGTGCGGTATTCTTTTTATGCTCCTCGTCAAGTTCCCTGACCCCATCGAGAGTGGTCACATTCATATCGTGCCAATTTATCAATATCGAATTGGTGTATGCAAAACTCACCTTGCCCGTATTGTTCACTGTGCGCACGCAGGCTTCTTTTATCAGCGCCATAGGCATTTTCAGCCTTTTTACCCAGCTTGACATATATTCCTGCTCTTCCTCGCTCGGTGAGCGGTCGTTAACTCCGTATGCACGCATTATCTTTTTGTACTCATTAAGGAAGATATTGAGATAATCTTCCGCCGCATCAACGGTATTTATGCTTTTTTTAGACCAATCCATAGCCGTTGTTTCCATATAGCGCATACTCTTGCGGTGCTTGCCGCAGTAGCTTAAAAGCACATAAATGACCTCCACGGGCAGGCCGAGCCAATCATAAAACCCGACTATCGTATTTGCGCCGTTTGCGCTCAAAGGCTTATTCAAAAGCTTCTCCGCAGCACCCAAAAGCATCGGTATCTGTTCGTCTTTTTCCGATAGTTTTTTTATATCTTCCGGTGTATAGGACGGCTTCTTTTCAAGCGTAAATACAGTAGGCATATCCTCTGTCTTTTTGGGCTGTGCCGCAGGCTTTTCCGCCTGTGTTTCTCTTGTTTTTGGCATGATAAACTCTATAGTGTTGTCATCATGCTGTTTCATCAGACCGTTTTCTTCCCAATACTGCCATATTTTGGCAACCTCCGACTCCATAAGCTCAAATTTTTCAGCTACCGACTTATTGGTCAGTTCCTCGCCGCGAGCCGCCTTTTTGAGCGCATATATGTAAACGAGCGAATAAACGGGATAATTCGGTCTTGTCATATATTCTTCTATAAAAATATCACTGACGGACGTAAATGCCCAATTCAGTTTAAGATCTATACTGCTCATTTTTCTCTCCTGTTTTTTAAACGATACTTCCCTGATTATATAATCATACACTTTACAACCAAAAAAGTCAAGGCTTGACAAAACACACTCTTTCTTTTTTTCGACCGATTATCAACTTTTTATTGTTAAAACGCATTTTTTATGTTATTATATACATAAGATTAATAATTGGAGGTCAAAAATGAACGAACAGATCGGAGCACTTGTCGAAAATATAGAAAAAGTCATAGTCGGAAAGCGCGAAGCAATTATAAAAGTCATCTGCGCCATGCTCGCGGAGGGTCACGTACTGATAGAAGACGTGCCGGGTGTGGGCAAAACACGTCTTGTTGCGGCGCTTGCAAACTCGGTTGACGGTATGTTCAACCGTATACAGCTCACACCCGACATAATGCCGTCGGATATAGTAGGTTTTTCGATGATAGACCCGCAGTCAAAGCAGCTTGAATACAGGCAGGGCGCAGCAATGTGCAACTTTCTGCTTGCGGACGAGATAAACCGCGCTTCACCCAAAACACAGTCCTCCCTGCTTGAAGTAATGGAGGAACACCAAATATCACTTGACGGCCGCACAATGCCGCTGCCTGCGCCTTTTATGGTAATGGCAACGCAAAACCCCGTCGAGACTTACGGCACCTATCACCTGCCCGAAGCACAGATGGACAGATTTTTGATGAAAATATCCATAGGATACCCCGAGCCCGAAGAGGAGCTTGATATAATCACACGTTCCGAGGACCCGCATTATAAGGAGAAACTGCCTGCGGTAATGACTATAGATGATGTAAACAGGCATATAGAAGGCGTTAAAGGTGTGCGCTGTACGGACAGCATCAAAAACTATATCGTTGCCCTGCTCAACGCTTCAAGACAGTCCGAGCTTGTTAAACTCGGCGCATCACCCCGCGGCGGCATTGCGCTTTTAAAGGCATCAAAAGCCTATGCCTATGTTGACGGCAGGGATTACGTTGTACCCGATGATGTGCGCGCCGTTATGTCGGCAGTGCTTTCTCACAGGCTCATGCTCTCACCCAAGGGCAAATCGGTGTTTGAAAATGCCGAAGCCGTTATGGAAGAGATAGCAATGAGCGTACCCGTACCCGTAAAATGATTTTTGGACGATCAGTATATAATTTATTGAAAGTATATAATTGAAATATTTAATTTATAATATTTAATTGAAAGTATATATATGAAAGAATTTATTGAAAAGATCTCGCCGACAGTCAGGACAATATCATCATTTTTAAGCTATACGGGCTGTATCCTTATATCGCTTATGATAATGTACTACCTTAACGGCACCATAGGCATTTTCCTTGCTTCCGCGCTGATATGTGCACTCGTGCTGTCGCTGTTTCTTACGCTTATAGCGCGCAAAACACTTGAAGTGCAGATAAGCACCGACACAAAGGCCGCCGCAAAAGGCGAGATGATAAACTGTATAGTAAAACTGAATAATTCAATGATACTGCCCGTTCCCGTGGCGGAAGTCGAGCTTGAATGTTCGCCGCAGCTGGATATGGGTAAGGTGAGCGTTTTTAAATGCGCCGTTATGGGCAGAATGGACAACACCGTAAAAATACCTCTAAAAGCCGTACACAGCGGACTTGCGGAGGTACACGTAAAACGTGTCGCTTTGAGCGATTTTTTGGGCATATTCACCTTTGCCCTGAAAGTTTCCGAGGACGAATTAAGCTTTAAGGCAGCTGTTTACCCCGATATTCCCGATGCCGTGGTACAGACGGACTTTTTAAAGACTGCGAACCGTTTTTCTTCAAATGACGATGAAGAGGAGGAATCGGGAGAAACATCGCAGCTGCCCACGGGCACGGCAGGCTATGACCACAGGGAATATGTGCCCGGCGACCCGATAAAGCGCATTAATTGGAAGCTTTCGTCCAAGCGCGATATTTATATGATACGTCTTGACGAGCAGATACACGGCACAGGTCAGATGTTTTTCCTCGACTGTCCCGTTATGGAGGACACCGAGTTTTCGCTGAAAGTGCGCGATACCGTTATAGAGGGCGCACTTGCGATGTTTATGATGCTTGTGCGTGAAGGCAGGGATGCAACTTTTTATTTCTGCAAAAAAGGTGCGTGGATAGAAAACGAGATACACGAACAAGGCGATGTGCTGAAAATACAGGAGCTTTTATCGGACTATACGCCGTGTGAGCCTACCGAGCCCGTACCGCCGCAGATAGCCGCAGCGGGCAAAACGCCTATCTGCTTTTCATCGGCACTTAAAGACTGCGCATATTCTGCCGAGCAGATCGCCTCACTCTACCCCGAGGCGCTGATTATAACGGCATACGAATCGGGCGTTGTGCTTGCAAATGACGGACATTGGACGATAACCGATGAATTTGAATTTTCAAAAATGAATTGACTATAAAATTTTAATTAAGTGACTATATATGGAAAATACTTACAGAACCAAAAAAAAGAATATAACAACCGACCGCAAAGCGGTATTGCAGGAGCGGTTGAGCCGCTATCTCTGCCCCGTTATGCTCGGCGGTGCGATATGCTATTCCATAGTGCATGTCATCTATCCGCCGCAGGCGCTGCCGCTGATGTTTACGGCAGTTATTGCGATGTTTGTGCTTTTTGCGGTGTTTGACCTGCTCAAAAAGCTTGAAGCCGTCGGCGGTCTTCTCTATATGGGCTTCTTTATTGCAATAAGTCTGTACTGCCTGCGCCTTTTCTGGTACGGCACATATACGGGCATCAGCGCAATAGACTGGTTTTACGGCGAAGAAGGTATAAGCGGCTATCACCCGACTTATATGCGTGCGACCTTCGTGGGCGGAGGTTTTTTTGTGGCATCCGTGCTGTATTATTTCACACAGGTGCGCTACCGCAGTCTCGGTGTGATGCTGTGTACACTTTTCCCCTTTGTGCTTTACGCAAAGCGCGGTGATATAATGCCGCCGATGATGATAACCGTTATTATAACGCTCTTCCTTGCGGTTATGGTACACAACAGGCGCATAGACCCCGCAAAAGAGTATTTAAAGCACAGCAGTCTGAAGCTTGACCGCGCCTATATAATGAGTTTTGCGATATTTATCTCGGTCACGGGCGCGATAGCAATGACCGTAAAAAAGCCGACCTACCGTTCACAGCTTGAAAAAAGCGCGGATTTTTTCGATACACTGCTTTTTCAGGGTGCGGGAACGAGCGGCTATGAAGGCACTTCGAGCAGTTCGTCAACAAGGCGCGGCGGCTTCGGCTTTAATTCAACGCCTATATTTTATGTAAAAGACGACGGAAACCACGAGATATACTATCTGCGCAGGCAGGTATACGACCATTTTAACGGCGATGTATGGGAGGCGAACAATTACCGCTATTGGCGCGGTACGCCCTACTCTCTCGAAGCGCCCGAGTATTCAACGGATGATATTATTGCGGATATGCGCAGACTCTCCATTGAAGAGCGCAGCATATCGGTGCCCGAGGATAAGATACTTTACCGTGTCAAAGAGCTTACCGTGCAGGGCGACGATTTCAGAGCGACTTATCTCCCCTCGCCCTACGGCACTGTGACAGACGATAAAGAGCGTTCAATGCTCACATACTTCAAGTATGCGCCTGCTTCCATGGTCTTCCGCATAAGGAATTGGGGCGAGGAAGCGGAACCGCTTGACGATACCTTTGAATATATGGATATTGAGCCCGGTATGCAGGCTTATGTCGGTCTGCTCGGACTTACGCGCGGCAAATATATAAATATGCTTGCGAAACACCCCGATAACGAAGCGGCACAAAGGCTTGCGGAGGACTACATCGCCGCACTTTCCGATTATACCGAACAATCGGGCATAAGCGACCGCCTGCGTGCACTTTCCGAAGATATAACAAAAGACGGCCGCGGCGACTACGAAAAAGCAAAGCTGCTTGAACGCTATTTCACCGTGAACGGCTTTACATATTCAACGGAATACTCTCCCGATGACAATTCGGTTGACTATTTTGTGTTTGAGAGCAAAACGGGCTACTGCGCAGGCTATGCGACAGCAATGACACTTATGGCACGTTCTTTGGGTATGCCTGCACGCTATGTCGAGGGCTTTGCGGCTTTTGAGCGTGAAGAAGACGGCGGCGATACCATAGTAGTGCGTGACGGTCATGCCCACGCCTTTGTGGAGGTGTATATCCCCGGTGCGGGCTGGCTCACTTTCGACCCCACGGTTTCGACCTACAGATCGGACTTCTCGGGCGGCAGTGGATTTAACACGAATTTCCTGTTCTATCTGATATTTATGCTGAGCAGGTTCTTTATAGTGTTCATCGTGCTGTTCTTTGTGATATTCGTTGTGCTTTTCGACCGCATAAAAGAACGTCTTTTGCGTATACTCCTCTGTTTTATGCCAATAAAGCAGCGTGTATTTGCCTTATACAAAAACCTTTACAGGCTGACGAATTTTTCCGCCAAAGACGATTACTCCGCCTATACGGTCAAAATGCTTCGCAATTATTTCAAAGAAAGCAGGGGCGTATCTCCCGAAAAGCTGCTGACTTTATTTGAAAAGACTGCTTTCGGCGGATACGAGCCGACAAAAGAAGACTACAAAGAAGCATATTCGCAATACAAAAAATGCTATAAGTATTTACGTAAAATACCCAAAAATCGCATTACGGCAAATGTATAAAATTTTTTAAAAAAAATTAAAAAAACTATTGCAAAATCATTCATAATTATATATAATAATTGTATAACAATGGTTAATTATAATAAACGGCAGAAGTCCTTGGACTTTGGACGTTTACTTGCGCCGACTGCGTGCCGCAAAGTGGCTTTATTATTTATACACAGTCGTGTGCATGCCCCGCAGGGTTATAGTAAATGACGTTTTTAAATGTCGTTTACTATATATTTAATCAGCTTGTAGTACAAGCAAAAATTCTAACGAATCATAAAGGAGGAAAAGTATGAAAATCAAAAAAATTGTAGGTGCTTGCATTGCTGTAGCTTCAATGGCTTTGATGAGCGTTGCCGCACAGGCTGCCGTTTACTCGGTTGAAAGCGTTAACGCAAACGGCGCAAAGGTCAATGATACCGTAAGCGTAAAGGTTTTTGCGGACCCTAATGAAGGTTTAGCTTCCGAAAACATCAACGGTTTTGCTGTTAAGGTTTCTTATGACCCCGCTATTCTCGAACCCGTAGCAGATGGTGTTGATGCAACAAATGCAGCACGCTATGCAACATCGGCTGCTTCAGCCGCAACGAATAGCAAAGGTGTTTATGTAGCAGATATCGTTGACGGTACAGACGGCAAAAAAGCTGTTGCTATAGCATGGGCAGACAAAGCACCGATAACAGTAACAGGAACATCGGAACTTGTTTCCGTAAGCTTCAAGGTATTAAGCATTGAACAATCAAGCACAACTCTCGGCATAACTGTTGTTGACTCTGCCGAAAGCTCAACCGCAAAGGGTACTAACACTGTAAAAGACGGTGGTATCAGCTTTGCAGTAACAGTTCTGTTAGGTGATGTTAACGCAGATAAATCCATCAATGGTCTTGATTTGTCAGCAATGCTTGACTACATTCTCGATTCCGAGGATGCGCCTGAATTCAAGAGCTTTGAAAATGCCGACATCGTTGTTGATAAACTTATTGACGGTTTAGATCTTTCAAGTCTTTTAGATCTTCTGTTAGATCAATAAGAGTTGATTTTAAAAAAAATGAATGGAGGATCAGTAAATGAAATTAGGTAAATTATTAGCTGTTGGTGTAGTTACCGCTGTTGCTTCTTTAGTTATGTGCGTTTCCGCTTTTGCAGCTACAAATGTTAAATTAGGTGAGCCGGAGAAAGATGACGAGGGCGATTACGGTTTCCCGATAATTGTAAACTCATCGGACTATAATAAAATTTCAGGTGCAAAAATTACTGTAAAATATGATACGTCAAAATATGATTATTCGTATGTAGATGTTGCAATGCAGAAGAAAATTGCCGCTGCTACTTTCAGTGGAAAAGGCAATGCGACAGGTTGTGCTGTTGTTTGGGGTACAGCTTCTTCTGCAGCCTATAAATTAAGTGGTGACACTGTTATCGGAACATTTTACGTAACCCCTAAGGGAGCATTCTCTCCTGATGATTTCAGTTTTGAAGTTGATTACCTTAACGTAGTTCTTTCAGGTACACCAACCGTAGTTGCTCAGGAAGAAGTTGCGCCTTTTGTTACATATAATCTTACAGAAGCAAAAATTCAGGAACTTGGTTATGTTCAGGGTATGAAAGCGGTTATCTATGATGCTTCTGATGATTCTGAACTCAAGACAGTAAATACCGCAAACAATTGTATCGATGAAGAAGATGGTAGCTATACATTCGTTTTAAGACTTAAATCTTCTGCAAAGAAAGATGTATATGCAAAGTTCTTTGCTCTTACATCTGCAACCGAAGATGCCGCAGAAGGCACTTGGAAAGAAGTAGATTTAGGCAAAACTGATGTTGTTAGCGTTGGTTGATTAATAATAAGGGGTGATTTGAAACTATGAAAAAATACACAGCACCAAAAATTGAAATAACTGTGATCCGCAGCGAGGACATTGTTAGTGTAAGCGGCGGTAGCGGTTTAGTTGAAAAGAATTTTGGCATAGTTAAAAGGTCGAATTTGACATCAGCTAACGATAACGCAATTGATTTTTAATTAAGCCATAAAAAAAGGGCTCTCGTTTTGAGAGCTCTTTTTATTATCCAAGATCAACATCAATTACTTTATCACTATCAAATTTTTTATCTGCATCAGATGAATTTCTATCTGTTATTTCATCATCAAGGTTTGTTACATTAATAGCATCAGACGGTACTACATATACAGATTTAGTATTAGCTTTGTTTTCCGTCACTTCTTCAACAACGTTTTCCTCGCCCTTTTCCTCCGTGCTTATCACAGCGGTCTTGCTTTCGCCGTCCCAATCGACCTTTGCGCCAACAGCTTCGCTCACGGCACGGAGAGGAAGCATAAATCTGCCCTCTATTATCGTTTGCGGCACATCGGGTGTAACGGCGGTATCATTAAGGTAAAATACGCTCTCCCCTGCCGTTATTTTCACGGTGTTCACATCATTTTTAAGGGTCGCTGTCTTTGTATCGGCATCCCAATCAACTGTGTAGCCAAGTTCTTCCATAACACCTCTTACCGGCACCATTGTGCGGTTTTCAAGGATAACACCTTTCATATCGACCGCATTTCCGTTGACAACAACATTGACATCATTTTCCGCAAAAACAGGCACACAAAGTGCAAGCACAGCTGCGGACAAAGCAAAAAATCTTTTCATATCGTTTTCCTCCGAGATATTTTTATCATATAATAAAGAATACCACATTTTCCGTCGATAATCAACAGGAAATATAATTTTTAAGTTTTCTCGTTTTTTAAGGAAATTATTGTTTATTGTCGCTCTGTCGCTGCCGTAAACCCCTCCGCCTCACTATGTTCGGCACCTCCCCTGATCGCTTACGCTAAAGGGGAGGCAAGAATAATGCAACGCCTTGATTTATAGTAAGCGAATTAAATAATCGGACTTAAGCTTGCTTAAGGCGGATTATTTATGAGCCCCATCCTATAGTGAACGTCCAAATATT
>ODAJ012041203.1_pt1 | contig 19105 bp, 30 predicted proteins | sample 1539241 | NCBI WGS metagenome assembly ODAJ01 (sample SAMN02144231, study PRJEB22623) | gut metagenome | biome: sheep rumen | host: Ovis aries | place: New Zealand | reverse complement strand
AAGAAAAAGTCTCTGGGCTTTGTAAAGGCGGAAGAGGAAGAAAAGGAAGTGGAAGTGGATGCCAAGCTTTTGGAGAAGCAGGGTCTTATCCCTGAGCTTATCGGCCGTCTTCCTATCATTACCACATTAAAAGCCCTGACCAAAGAAGATCTTGAGAGGATCCTTACAGAGCCTGTGGGTTCCATTACGGAACAGTATACCGACCTTATATCCATGGATAATGTGGAGCTTTCCTGGGATAAGTCGGCGATATCCTATATCGCAGAAAAGGCTTATGATAAGGGAACCGGCGCAAGAGGTCTTAAATCCATTATCGAGCGTGAGATGACCGATCTTATGTTTGAGCTGCCCGGTTCTAATATAATGAAGGTCGTGGTAAAGGAAAAGGACGGAAAGCTGGTCTTTAAGAAGACTTCCCGCCGTTGAGCATCAGCTCTCATCTTATAGATGAGAGTGAGTTGAAAATAAATGATATCAAAGCACTCTGTTTTAAAGAAAGCAGGGTGCTTTTTTATTGTGTTTTTTTAGATAAATTTTTTTCTCATATATAGATAAGAAAATTCCTTTGAAAACTAAATAACCGGCTGATTTTGCAGCCGAATGGTGAGGCCGGGACAGAATGAGAGTAAAAGCTTATTCGTAAGAATAGAACAGCGACGGAGGTATACGAAAGCTGTTGTCCCGGCACTCATTAGCAGGATACTGCTACTGTTTTTAAAAACAGCAAAACCTCTGCAATGAGGTCAACACTCTGTTTGAGGTTTTAGACCTCTTTAAAAATACAGAGGTGCAAAACATGATGAAGATGACTATATCCTTAGAGCAAGTTTTAGACCTCTTTGAAATTACAGGGATACAAAACTTTAAAACCACCCGGCGCCATGAAACCGTCGTTTTAGACCTCTTTAAAATTGCAGAGGTACAAAACCGTCGATAGTCTTTCCTCCTTCGGTTTTAGACACATATCGAGCCACAAAAGGAAAACTGTAATAAGTTGAATTGATAACAGAACAAGCGGTTCTGAATGAACCTTGAAAATTTTATACTCTGCCAGTCGATTTTGCGACTGAATGGTGAGGTTGAGATAAGAGAGGAGTAAGAGCCTTTCTGAAAGAAAAAATCATGACGGAAGTGTACGAAAATGATCGTCTCAGCACTCATTGATGGGATACCATCACTATTCTTTTGAATAGCAGAAAACCTCTGTATATGAGGTCAACACTCTGTTTGAGGTTTTAGACCTCTTTAGAATTACAGAGGGACAAAACTAAAATTTGAGACAAAATAAAAAAATATAAGAAAGGAGTATAAAATGGCTTCAAAAAACAAACTGACAGCAAATGAAAAAGAAATAAAAACGGTTACTGTTACCCGAAAACTGACTCTTTATCCTTTCCTTGATGAAAAAGGACTTGAGGATCTTAGTCCTGAGGAGAGAAACAAAAAGGAAAAAGAAGAGATCAACCGGGTGTATAGGTATCTTCGTAACGGGATGAAGCTCTATTCTTCCATGATGAACCGTTATCTTTCCGCTCTTTATTCCGCCAAGATCAATAATACTCCCCCTGATGAGATAAAAGAACTTAATAAAAGATATAGCCGAAGGTCAGATCCGGCTCGTCCCGGCTATTCGGCATATGACAATCTGAACTGGAGCTTATATCCCACCGGTCTGCCTCTTGCATCTTCGGTGGTCAATGAAGGCAAAAAGGCTTTTGATAAGTCCTGTAAAGACGGCCTTCTGTACGGAAAAGTAAGTCTTCCCACTCTGCGTGATACTTGTCCTATCCCTATTCCCAAATATTTCTGCGACATAAAAGGAAAGCATATGGTATCCAAAGAAAAAGGGATCATCCATCAGACGGGACTCTGGTATAAACAGGAGAGTCTGGGAGAGTTTCTGATAAGTCTTATGAAGGATGCAGACCCCGGATTAAAACTGGATTTCGCCAATAAGATCAAGTTTAATGTGGATCTGGGAAATCCCAGGAAATCAATGTTTCTTCGTTCTGAGATTGCCAAGGTATTTACCGGAGTCTATGAAGTATGTGACTCAAAAATATGTATCGAAAAGAAGTATAAATCTGAGGATAATAAGAAGAAGATCGTGCTCCTTTTATCCTTAAAAACCCCCAAACATAAGATGGAACTGGATCCTGAAACCGTAGTGGGGGTTGATCTCGGTCTGGCAAATCCTGTGGTATGTGTGCTTAATAATAACCCGTATGAATATCTGTATGTCGGTTCCTACGATCAGTTTACGCATCTGCGGGTGTCCAAGCAGAAACAGAGACAGCGTATTCAGAGGAGTCTTACCTACTGTGCGAGCGGACACGGAGAGAAGAAGAAAAACGCTCATAGAAACCGTCTTGCCATGAGTGAAAGATATATGGCCAGGACTTTAAACCATAAGTTCAGCAGCCGTATCGTTGATTTTGCGGTCAAACATAATGCCGCTTATATCAATCTGGAGAACTTGAAGGGCTTTAAGAAGGAAGAGCGTGACAACTTCGTTCTCCGTAACTGGAGCTACTATGAGCTTCAGGAGATGATCGTCTATAAGGCTAAGGCTTATGGTATCGAGGTACGCTTTGTTCATGCAGAGCAGACCTCACAGATATGCTCTGTATGTGGTAAGGTCGGAGAATACGATATACAGAAGTCCCGCAGCGATTTTAACTGCTTAAATCCGGATTGTAAGTGTAATAATATGTATTCCGGCAGGATCAGGCCCAAAACAAATGTTCTTGAAGCTGATTTTAATGCAGCCAGGATCATCGCCATGAGCGAAGATTTTGTTAAAAGAACAGAAGAGATCACGGAAGCGAAAAGGCGTACTCCTGAGGAGACGGCAGAACTGCTCCGGATAACGGACGGGGTGGCTGATTTTAACACCAGGCTTAAAAAAGAGCTGGACACGAAAGCACAAAGGCTTCTTAAAACAGAAGATCCGGATGAAATAGATGCGCCGGAGATGGAATAAAGCTTAAAAGGGTATCTGTATCACTCGCTAAAGTATTGTTTTACGATTACAGAAAAACCTGTCGATGTTATGTCGATAGGTTTTTTCTTATTTTATTTTTCATATATAAGTGAGAAAGAAAAACAGTTTTATAAGCACAGGGATCAAGGAGAAAAAGATATGTTCTACGACGATTATGACGAATATGACGATCGTGATGATTATAACGAAGAAGAGGACGGTGAGATTTCCGTAGAGGCAGAGGATAGCTTTGTATTCTATGTAAAGACGGATAAAAGTCCTGAGGAGATCATGTCGCTGATACAGTCTGTCCCGGAAGAAGATATCTGGCTGGATAAGGAGTATCTGGAAGCCGAGAGGATCTCTGATGATTATATCGAAGTCTGGTCTGGGATTACAGACAATATCGCCTTTACCGCTAAATTCCGTGGTGGCGACTGGTATGACACCGATCTTGGAAGGGTATTTGATAAACCCGGAGCAGAATACTTTGAGATATCGGATATCTCCGAAGTGGTGAGCACGATCCGTAAGGCTTTGGGAGATGCGGTAAGTGATATCAAACTGTCTTCCGATCCCATGAATATCGGACTTTCTATCGTATATAAGGGCCCTTACGGCGAAAGTTCCCTTTATCCTTCTTCTATGGATGCAAAAGAGGATCGTTTCTTTAACAAGTTTAAAAAGGATTTTTTAAGACTTGGTGATAATAATATCTATCTGGAAAATGAGAAGGAACTGTTGGAAGCTGCAAAGCATGAAAAAGAAATAGAGTAGGAGAAGAATATGCATCTGTATGTTTATGACAAACTGAACAAGGAATTCATGGAAACAGAGGTAGAGCTGGAGAAAGAAACTCCCAAAATGCTTTATATAAAGCCTTCAGAGTATAATAATCGCATTAAAAATCTGATGGAGCAGGCAGGTGAAAGTTCTATCTACAATTTATTTAACAGGACGGTTCATAAAGACTGTCTTCCGGTCGTATCTATGGGATCCTGGTATCGGTGTGATCCTTCACATGGGGCGATGTTTGTTCTGTCGGCAAATGAACTGAGTCTGGAAGAAGTTAAAAATCTGCTTAATAGAGCGGTGAACTTCAGGATCAGACAACAGGAAAGCGCTGTACAGGAAGCAACTGAAACGCTGTCAGCATTAAATCAGATATCTGCAGAGGTTAGTGGGCTGGATGAAATAACAGATCTGGATAACGAAGAGGAGGAAAGAGATATATGAGCGATCTGATCAAATTATTAAAGGAGCTTCGTGAAGAATTAAGTGAATCTTCTTATGGAGGCTTGGTTCCTAAGATCGATGAGGCTTTGAAAGATCCTGAAATGCGTATTTCTGTTCCCAAGGGGGAACTTGTGGTGGGGATAAGCAGTATCGGCCCGGAATCTAATCAGGCTTATGTATGTCTTGATAACGAAGAACTGGGTCTGGTGGACTTGTTCCTGGCTGAATGCGTTAATGAAGATTTACGAGTCCCCGGCGAAGAGGAAGGCGATATCCGCCTGCGTCTCTGGGATGATATCAGCAATGAGGACTATACCCATGCCTCCACGATAAGGAGGCAGGATATAGAAGAACAGGAAGAATATGTAAAAGAAAGGAGTGAAAAAGAATGAGCCAGAATTTAAGTTCGCTTGAAAAAGCACAGAATCTTATCGACAAAATGGAATACGATGTAAAAGATGCTGTCTATCGTCTGCTTTGGCAGGAGCATGTAAAAGAGGATGTAGTAACTCAGTTTGAAGAGGATGAGCGCTATGAAAGCATGAGTGAGGAAAATATTGAGGCTTTAGCGGATCAGTGCTCACATCGCTTCTGCTTTGATGGTGACTACGACTGTAATCTGGATCACTGGAGCAATATACAGAACCTTATCGATGAAGAGATAAACAATTATCTTGAAGAAGATCAGGGAAAAGAGTGAAAGGAAGGGTAAAAAACAATGGATGGTCAGGAGTTTTATGAGATTTTTAAGAACTATAAGGAAGTAACCTTAAACCGCACCGGAATTTCGGTATCTTTCGACAGTCCTCAGCACGCAATGGAAGCTTTTAAGGAGCTTTGCAGCGTTCTTGAAAAGCAGCGTCTTGAGGAGAAAGAAATGGACCCAAAGGTAATCGAATAAGAGAGGGGAGGGAAAAGATATGATCATTTCTGAACAGTACAGCTTAAAAGATTATGCAAAACCGACGCATAAATATGAGCTTGACCAGGTGAAGGAATGGGCGAAAGAGGCAGAAGAGCTTATGAATGCGGATGGTAACAGCTACAAAACAGATGTTCGCATCTCTCAGCGTCAGACCCATATCTATGTCGATGTCACCAAGAACAACGACTTAAACACCACCATTGAGCCTACGATGATGGGTGAGAAGATCTCTTCTGCGAAAGAACTGGCAGAAGCTCTTTATCGTGAGATAGCAAGCCGTGAGAAGTCTCTGGGTTACATCCGTGGAGAGGTGGATGGTTCGGTTTTTGAGAACAAGTTCCAGCCTCATGTGGAAGAGAGCTATAACCCTACGATTGCTTCTTCTGACGAACATGCAGAGGAAGTAGAAGAGGACAGAGCCTGCTAAAAGGAGAAAAATCCAGAGACTGCTATGAAAAGACGCTGGAAGAAGATAAAGACATATAAGGCAGAAAGGAGCCGTCTATGTATTACGAAAATGGGAATGAACAGCAGAGGATAACCCCCGAAAAGATCAGTTTTGACTGTACGGATAACCAGAAGATCATGTTCTCACAGCTTAAAGGTCTTCTTAAAGAAGGGGTAAGACTTCAGAACGAAGTTGCCAGTCTGGATGAGAAAAGGACTCAGGCTTATGAGGATCTTTATATTAAGTTTGGAAATAATATTATGGGTCTTATGCATGAGTTACAGGCTATGGGTCTGTTTGGAGAGCAGAAAGAGGGCGACAGACAGGATAAGACCATGTATCTCGTTGTTAAGATGCCGGAACTTGAGAGTCTTACCCTTACCAGTGAGAAGGATATATCCTGCTGGGACGGAGTTGTAAAGATCATGTGTGGCAGCAATGATACTTATCTCCCCAATATCCATGTTGACTGCAGCCCCTGGGCTGAGGTCGATAAAAACAATCATTCTTCCGAAGCTGAAGTGAAGCTTGAGTCTCATATCCTCAAGCACTGGGATAAGTTTGTGGAGAATGCTTTAAACTCTGCTTTAGATATGATAAATAACAGGCTTGATTCTTTAAGCCATAAAAGAGATATGATCGGCAGAGAGGTAGAAAGTATGCAGGAGATTATTGAATCCGATGGACAGGATTTAGAAGGAGATGAAAAAGACTTATGATATTCGGAGTCGATAAAGGGATAATATGCCAGCAGGTAAACTGCCAGAACTCTATCGGCGCCGGGCTGTCCGGAGCGATAGGTAAGGCATATCCTGTAGTTAATGAAAAGTACCATGAAGCCTTTACCAAAGCGAAAAAAGAGGAGCTTTTTGGAAAGGTTCAGCTTATCAGGGTGGAGGAGGAACTGTATATTGCCAATCTCTTTACCCAGTTTTATTACGGCAACTCCAAAAAGACGCATCAGTGTTATACCGATACCGATAAGCTGATAAATGCCATTGATAAACTGGCGGAGAAATCTCCGGATAAGAGCATCTATATTCCCGCATATATCGGCTGCGGACTTGCAGGCGGAAACTGGTCGGAAGTGACAGGCAGACTCTTTTCCTTAGAAAGACCCAATCTTATCATGCTGGATACAAATAAAGAGCCTTATCTGCAGACCTCTCTTTATATCCCCCAGCTGTCCTTAAGAGAGGATTTTCCCGTAAATATCGATCCTGAGCTTTATGTGGGGCGTATCCTTTCCTTCGATACCGAGACAACAGGAACTACGGATAAGGATGAGGTATTACAGCTGTCTATCATAAATGATAAAGAAGAGACGGTTCTTTCAAGCTATTTCCAGCCTACGCATACAAACCGTTGGGATAAAGCAATGGAGATCAACCATATTACGCCGGAGATGGTCAAAAATGCTCCTTCAATAAAGAGGTATACAAGGCTTATCACCGAGATATTTGATAAAGCCGACACTTTGGTTGCTCATAATGCTTCTTTCGATGTCGGGATGCTCGAAAGAGCCGGCGTGGATATTGATAAAGAGAAGGTTTTCTGTACCTGCAACTATTTTAAAAATGACCACTCATCGGGACATCACAGCCTTATGGATGCGGTAAAGTATTACTGTCCTCAGGCGACAGATGAGCTTAAAGACGGCTCACACGAGGCATTATGTGATGCAACCGCCGCTTTAAGGGTCTATCTGGCAATAAGATGCAGGGAAGATTATGAATTTGACCTTCGCAGTGTATCAGAGGACTTAAAAGGCAGCGACATATCCAGGATATATCATGAACTGTGTCAGGAAATGGAAAAAGACTTATAGCGTTAATGAGCGGGGAGACAGTTATGGTGAAAAATGATTTTGTAAAGAATGTGAAATACGATATTTTCAAGGATATTGAAGGTATTTTAAGCGATAAAGACCAGGCCCTGCACAGGCTGAAAGAAGTTTTGGGAGACAGACGCTTTTTAAGCTTTAAGGCTGAGCTTAGAAGACAGGTGGATGATATTCCTTTTCCGGATATGATGACACATCAGTCCACGGTAGGAATGATGGTCTCTATCGCCAAGAATTATCTCTTTGACCTTCGAAGAGACCTTGATGCCGGGACGGCATCGAATGAAGACGGAAAGAGAATGGATAAGTGCTTGGATCTCATTAACAATATCCTGCTTGATGAGCAGAAATCACAGTACGAAGAGGTTGATGAGGGAAAAGAAGTTGTGGAAAAAGACGATTACGAATAATCTATGCATAAAAGGAGGAATAAAATGATATCGGATGTATTCTACGATCAAACTATCAAATATAACAGCGATGCAGAGAATAAGCTGACAGAAAATCTTCCCCTGTCAAAAGAGGGTATAGATGAGTTTGTAAAGAGGCTTCTCAAAGAAACCTATGGTTATGATTATGAAATAACCCGCTCCGGATGTGATTATCACAGTGATGATTTTAAAACAAGGCTGATTAACTATAATCTTATGGCGGGAGAGTCTGTTTATGCATCTGTAACGATCAGTTCTGATAGAATTCACCTTTATTCGAACCGTTACAGAAAAGAATGGTATATGGATGAAGATGGGCATAAAGAGTATGACCTGATGCCTTATGATTCTTTTGAGCTGTCAAAGGAAGACAGACAGAGACAGTTTCATAAAGATCTGAATGTTGAACTGTCTTTAGGCTTCTTAAAGGATTGTTTTGAGGCCATCGATAAAAAAGAGATCCCTGACAGAAAGATATGCAAGGAGCTTTGGGATAATATCTATAAAGCCGAAAGACAGAACAACTTTCCGATGCTGTTTGAGGCCAATTATAAGATGGCAGAGTTTGAGGACAGAACCAAAGGAAAAGTGCTGGACGCTTATAATGTTTTGGAAAAAACTGTCCGCAATACGATGTTTTTTAACAGGAAGCTCTTCGGTTTTTCAAGAGAAACCTATGTTTTTAAGACAGAGGGTGATAAATACAGTCTTTTAGTTCCTCTGGCAGAGTCTGTTACATCCAAAGACGGAACAAAGGGTACACAGTATAGCTTTGTCACTGCTATTGAGGGCAGGGTTACCGAAACAATGAGAGCTTTACCCGAACAAACGGTTCACTACTCTAAAAACAAAAAGAAAGACAGGGAAAGTCAGGATAGGCTGATAAAGCTTTGCGAAGCAGATGTCTTTATTCCCCAGCTTAAGGAAATGCTTGATAAGAGTCCTATTACAGACGCCAAAGAGATAAATCGTGATATGCTTGAAGTAAAACCCAGCGAAGAAGCATATATCTTCACACAGCCCGATCTGCTTTTTAAAGGCGTCAGTGTTTCAGAAGAAGCTAAAGCGGAATTCGAGGACGAACTGCTTTGTCGTGATGATTATAACCCGGAAAAGCCTGATGAAAAGATCCGGGAAAGAATTGAGCTGGAGTATTTTATGGACATCATCTCTGAAACCGCAGCGGATGGGTCTTTATGGGGTGAGATAAGCCTTAATGAAAATGGTGAAGTAGAGATCATCATCCGTGGCGAAGATTACCGCCTGGATTTTACGGATAAGCCGCTTAAGCTTACGGATACGGAAAAAGACCTGATAATGCAGGAAGTTGGAGACAAGATAAAGGAATCTGTTGAAAGAGAAGACGCTGGAGTATTATTTTGAGGTGCATAGTCTTAAGGTTAAGAGACCGGCAGCGGATGAATAAAATATCAAATTGAACAAAAATAGGCGGAGTGGTACAATAAAAGGTAGTAATTGTATTATTGCGCCGGCATTCTTACGGCGTTGGACAATATCTGTAGGAGATGTGGATTATGGATTATCCTATAATATATAAGGTCGTATCAGAAGAAGATCCGACACATGTTGTTGGGGAAATAATAAGAAAAGATAAAAATACGGCTATTACGAAGATCGATCCGAATGTTAAAGACGGTCCTTTTGCTTTTATTGCAGGAAGAAAGATTGGACGATTGGAACTTGATGAAAAGATTACGGAAATGTATTTAAGAGAGCGTGTGATAGATCCTCATTATCAGGGAATCGCTCTTTATTTACAGGGCCGTGGAATGAAATACTGGGATTTATGGGACTTAATAGAAGCTGATAAAGGATTGAGCAATAGAGATAAATTTGCAATCTATCGTGAGGATGAATGGGAACAAATAATAAATAATATAGAGCATGATCTGGAAGAAAAAGGAAAATAAAACAAGGATTTAATATCGCAGAATTATAAGAAATTCGGTCAGAAAATTCTACATATTCAAAATATACTTCCCGGATACTATTAAGGCACAAAAAGACCCCCTGTCATTTTGATAGAGGAGTCTTTTTCTTTATCAATAGCTTAAGTAAATGGTATTGGCCTGAAAGGGCTTTTTTTAATTTATTTTTTTCATATATAAGTAGCAAATAAAGGATATCGGGAGCCCAAAGGAGGTTCGGAAAATGGTTGCGAATATGAGAGATGATAATATCCAGAGGATACAGGCTGTTGCAGCCGAGAAGAATGTAACTTTAAGCGACGGAGCTGTAATGGGTATCGCCATGAAATACGGCGACAGCGCCATGAGGCTTAGCGAAGTCTATCGTGAGGTAGACGATGCCATAGGATATGACAACAAGTGGGAAATTCCTGATGATGATAAAGATCTGGAGTAAGACCAATGGCAGAGTTTGTGGAAGAACAGATAAAGAAAAAGATCTCTCATCTGAAAGAGCTTCACGATGAAGGTTTTTTATCGGATAAAGACTATAACGAAGAGGCAGACAGATTAAAAGAAGAATTTATAAAAGTAGCTTTTGATAAAGATGATACAGAGGAGGATAAAGAAATATGAATTCAACATCTAATGTAAGCCTTATTAAGCTTAACAAAGAAAATACAGAAAAGCTGGATGGGTATTTTAACGAAAGCCTTGGCTATGGTCAGCTTATGGAGTGTGACGGAGACTACCGTATCGGTGTAGCAAGCGATGGCAGCGGGTATGTTTCTTATGCGCCTGTAGACAGTGCGTTAAAGGAGGATATCAAAGCCTTTCTTGATGAACGGGAAGATGCTCTGACGGTTCTTCGTGAAGAAGTCAGGAATCATCTGCAGGATCTTAAGATCAGCGATGAGATCTCAGCGAAAGACATGACAGATTATCTTGATGACTTTGACCGTTGGGCAGAGAATGAAGCTGTAGACGGAAAAAGTTACAGTGTTAAGGGTGAGGATTTTACTTTCAATGAGCCTCAGTTCGAACAGGAACAGGAGCATGACGAAATCCCCCAGTAAGATAATACGGAGGTTGCGATATGAGTCTTATCGGATTACAAATGGCAAGAAAGAATATTAAAGCTCTGGGATCCGGAAGTGCATCCTATGGCGAGGTGGATGCCAAGGATATCGGAACTTTTGTGATCGTTGGAGCAACGGCGTTTGCTTTTACGGCGATGGCTGTAGCTATGGATAGTGATTACAATAAGACACACGCCTATCTTGACTTTAAGACCGTGGATAAGGCGGTCGTATGTGAACAGACATTCGATGGTAATAAGCACAATACCATTATCACCGGCGTATCCGGAATAGACAGCGAAAAGACTGCACAGGCTCTCTTTGACGCCGGCTATTCTTCTGCGGATGCTCTTATCTATACCGGGATCAGTCAGCAGGCTGTGGAAGATATTACTTCCAAAATGGATATCAAAGTGATCTATCTTCCCCAGGATCATTTCGATAGTATCGCACAACAATTAAGTGAACAGGGAAAAGATGTTGTCCTTTGTGACGAGGACAGCTTTGATTTTGGCTATGTAGCAAGCATGGATCTTTCGCCGGAAGGCGGAGATATCATTAAATTCGGCGATAAGAGCCTGTTTATAGCAAAAGAGGGTGCTGCTTATGATACAGAGCTATATAAAGATGCAGCGGAGTTCACCCAGACAGGCATGGAGTTTCATTTAAGATCCTGGGAAATGGTCAGGGAGGTTCAGGATAGAAACGAGCGTAAGAGTAATCAGACTGAGCTTACCAGAGAGATGTTTAATGGCGGAGCCGTAGAGGTTTCAGAAGAGTTAAAAGCCGAAGCTATGGCGAAAGAAGAGGTAGAAACAGAGAGGGAATAGCAGAATGCAGGTCGATTTTGAAAAGAAAATGCTTCTTTTCATGCAGGGGCATATACAGGAAGATATCGTAAGGGTCTTAAAAGAAGACCCCAGATATAATCATCAGCCCCTGGTAAAAGAGATAGTTCGTGACAAAGAAGACCTGGCAGCCTTTCAGGATAAGATCATAACCGGCTATGTCTACGGAACAATAGACATGAAAAACTCTTACTGGGTAAATTTAGACGGTATCATCGACAGAGAGCTGGGACGGATAAAAGACGAAAGGATAGCAAGGATAGAGTCGGTTTATTCCGGCACAGACTATATGGAAGCTCTTACGGCATCACATCAGGAGCTTATAAAGAAAGCGGTTTCCGAGGCTTTGGAAGCCACCGGAGAGTATGAACACCGTCCTATCGCTTTTAAGGACGCCGTAGACAGGGTTATGTATTTAAGGCTCTGTGATATTGAGAAAGAGTATAAGATCAACTGGAAAGAGACTCTGGCCGGGGGTGACTGGTCAAAAGAAGAGATCTATGACCGGGCAGAGTCTGAAAATGACAGGACTCAATGATCTGAAAATATTTTTCATATAAAGGAAAAGGAGAAGAAAAAATAATGCTTCAGTCAACAATAAATATCATAAAGGAAAAGAAGGAATTTACGGAAGAGGAGCTCAAATCCATGTCCGGTGAAGAGATAGCTAATCTGTATATGGATCTTATGGATTCAGCGGAACATCTGCATAACGATAAAGATGTAAGATACTGCGAGTACCTTATGATAAAGCTGGAAGATGTTATGGACAACAAAGATCTGGATCTGTAAAGAAAGGAATTAAAGATGACAAAAGAAGAAGAGTTAAATTTAAAGAACTATCTGCTGGAAGGTATTGCCGGACAGGTAAGCCATGACTATGATACCGAAGAGGAATTTGAGGAAAAGTATGGCCCTACAGATACGATCGATGATGTGATCGATATCCTTGTTGATATAAAAGACCATGATGACCTCGCTTATGTTTACTGCCCCGCATGTATTGATGCCGATCCTGATAATTATAGGCATTATCTTAGAGCTTTCGACTGCGATATCGATGAGATCGGTGATGGAAACTATGCTTATAAGATTGCTGAGAGAGGCTTTTTAAGCAGTATTGATGATAGAGAGGAAATTCTTATCAATACCGAGAGCAAAGACCCTGAAGGACATTTTGTGGAAGTGTATGTCAACGATACAGGCTATATCCGCTCCCTGCTTACAACAGACGGAAACGATCCTCTTAAAAATTCTGATGATGAAGTTACCTACGGAGAGGATTATCAGATCAATTTCTATGCAGAATACTATCCTCATACCGATGATGTGGCTCTCCATGTAAGCCCCTGTTACGACAGTAATAAGACAGCCGAGATCGTTGAGGGTATGCTGTATTCAGATACAAGCAGGATAAAGGACGGCTATGTTTTACTTAATAATGCTGAAAAAGAACTTTTAAGAGCTGAGGGCAGAATGAAGGACGGCTATGGTCTGCTTAATAATGCTGAGAAAGAAGCTTTAAGAGCTGAGAGCAGGATAAAGGATAGCTATGTTTTACTTAATGACACTGAGAAAGAAGCCTTAAGAGCTGCAGTTAAAGATATAGCTATGGAAGAGATAGAAGAGCTGTTAAATGATGGTGAAATCGGAAAGGAGTAACAAAAATGATCACAATTCTGTGCGGAAAATCAGCAAGCGGAAAGGATACGCTGCTTACAGAGCTTAAGAATAACCAGGGCTTTGGTACGATAATCTCTACCACGAGCCGTCCCATCCGTGATGGGGAATTAAATGGTCGTGAGTATAACTTCGTGACCAAAGGGGAGTTCTTAAAAGATATCGAGGAAGGCAAGTTTCTTGAATACAGGACTTATAATACGCTGGTTGGCGGAATACCGGATATCTGGTATTATGGCTGTCCCAAAAAGACGCTGGATGATCTTAATCCGAATAAGGATTATGTGATCATTTTAGATATGGGCGGGACAAAGGACTTTGTAGACTATCTGGGAAAAGAAAACTGCTTTGTCTGCTTCGTATCCGTGGATGAGGCACTCAGGGAAGAAAGGGCAGCAAGCAGGGGCTCTTTTGATAAGACCGAGTGGGACAGAAGAGCAAAGGATGACGAGATCAAGTTTTCCGATGAGATCGTTGATTCCCTGGCCAATGCCAGAATAAGTAACGATGTCGGAAGTGTTAAAGATCTGTGCGATAAGTTCCTTACAGCCCTTAATGAGTATAAAGAGGAAATAAAGTTCCGCACAGTAAGCAATATCATGTGGAGTCCGGACGAGGAGATCCTCATGGAACAGCTGGAAAAGGTGAGTGAGGAAAAAGCTGCTAAGGCTATGGAGATACCCTTAGACCGCTATAAGAATATGACCTATTCGGAGCGTCTGGACTATCTGTACGATATGTTAAGACATAACAGGGCTTCAGATTACATGCTGACAGAAGTCCTTGATATGCCAGGCACTGTCGTTCTTCCGAAAGAAGTTGTCAAGGAAGCGATAGAAGATCATGATACTGAAGTTATCAGTGAGTATCTGTCAGATAAATACGGATTCTTCCATGAGGGCTTTACTTTATCCGAAGAGCTGGAGGCAGAGATAGGTGGGAGAGAAAGAGAGTAAAAACTTATGAGCTGTCCAGACATTAAACTGCTCTGGATAATATAAGTGGTTATGAAGATTCATAGCCACTTTTTTAATTTATTTTTCATATATAGATGAGGGAAATTTCTGTCTATAAGGAGGAATAAAAATGAAGTATTTTGACATTCACATGACAGTCGAAGACGACAGTAAAGAGGGTTATTCGGCGTTTGTTAAGGCAAACGATGCAAATGAAGCCGTAGAGGTTATGACCAACGGACATCTCTACGAAGAGCCGGAAGACCTTGATCATATCGATTATGTGGGAGAGATTTCGGAAAAGGAATATAACGAGGCAATGGGTATCGATAACACGGCTTATGGCGATCAGAGCAGATGGTTTTTAGTAGATGCACAAAACATCGAAAACATCAAAAAGAGGGGCTATTACGGCAAAGACGGTATTCAGGAAGGCTACTATGCAGCAGCCATTTCCGATGGTTTTGAGGTTATCAGCGATAAGGACTATAACGAGGTTTATGGCATCGAAGATATGGGCGAGGAGAGAGAGTAAATGAGTACCGAAACAGTATATACTCTGGGCATTGCTGCCGTATCATCCTTTGCCGTAACAGTCGTTATCATGCTCATTCTGATGCGTATGTCAGAGAAAAAGTGGGCAAAGATAAAAGAAGAGGAGAAGAAACAATGAGCCTGGCGGAGAAAAAGATAGGTTTTATCACATATTGCAGCGAATACAGTGCCGGGGGTGAGCTTTCAACTAAAGGCACCACCGTTATATATACGCAGGAAGATGAAAAATATTATAAGAAAGAGAGTTCCTTTGATGGTTTCGGGACGGTTCCTTCAGACGACGAAAAAACGGAAATCACCAAAGAAGAGCTTGTAAATGCCTTTGTAGAAGCCATGCTCCATGAAGTGTCTTATAAAGACGCCAATTCAGCGACTCTGGATTCCTTACAGGAAGACGCTGTTTACTATGATATCGCAGATGCGGAGCTTAAAAAGGAAGCAGAAGAGCTTGCTTTTTCAGAGAAGGAGATGGATATATGAAAACAATCGTGGTTAATGCTTTTGGTGGTCCCGGAGCCGGGAAGACCACCGCAGCCTGGCAGATATGTTCCGAGCTTAAAAAAGCCGGAATCCTTGCCGAATATGTATCGGAATATGCCAAAGAACTGGTCTATGAGATGAACAGTCCTTATAAGGGGGAATCTGACAGAGCAAAACAGCTCTTAAACGGAACAATGGACTCACAGTCTGTTCTTTTTGCTGAACAGAAGCATAGAGTGGACAGGCTTATGGGACAAGTCGCTGTTATCGTTACGGATTCTCCTATTCTTTTATCAGCAATCTATGCCAATGATGCGACGCAGGAGTTTACGGATAATATCGTAAGGCAGTTCTGTGATTATACCAGCTTTAACTTCATCGTAAAGAGAGATGATGTGTCCTTTGAGCAGGAAGGCCGTATTCATAACATGGAGCAGTCAAAGCAGAAAGATAATGAGATAAAGTCTTTACTTGATAATTTTGGCATCCCCTATGAGGAATACACACATCAGACGATCCCCAAGCTGGTAGGGCGTTTAACAGAGCTTACAAGGGCTTTTGCCAGGACCAAGACAGATAAGGACTTAACCATGCTGGAAGATGATTTATCCGGCGTAATGATAAGGAAAGAGAATGCGGATATGCTCTCTAAATCCTTATCCGATAAGGCAGAAGAACTTAATGAAGAGATTGATGAGCTTAAGAGCGAAAGAGATCTGTAAGAGGAAAGGAAGAATAAATATGTATAACAGTTATTCAGAATTCTTAAACGATGCAAAAGAGCTTTTGACGAAGGCAATGAGCCGTAAAGATAATCTTATCGGGGCTCCCGATGATTTTATCCGGCTGGTCAAAGACCAGAGAAGACGCTGCCAGGATGTGATAGATCTTATCAATGAAAAAGGTGATGACGCCTCTATCGTTGATACAGTCAAGGATTATCTGGTGAAGTATTCCTATACCAGACTGACCACAGAGGAATATTACGAGAGAGATCGCATTGTATCGGAGCTGGAAGCTTATGAAGATCGGGAAGCTGAAACAGAAAAAGCCTGAAGGAAGAGATACTTCTGATATCAGTAACGAAAGTGTCCAAAAGATTGTGGATTATATGGAGTCTATCCTTGAAAAAGAAGGCATCTCAAAGTCCGAGCTGGAAAAAGACGGCGCTATCTATTATGCCAATGGCAGAAACGGTACGGAGTTCGACTGGGCGATAAACGACCAGATACCCAGATTCGGGTATGGCTCTGCCGATGGAGAAAGATGGGTCATGACGGTATCTCTTGACCGATACGGGGATGCGAGTGCTCTGGTCTATAAGGATGGAGGAAGCCAGCCCACAAATACCTGTTTTCAGGCAAAACTTCTGAGCAGAAAAGAAACTAAGGAGCTTAAGGATATGCTTGTGCAGCTGGCAGATAATAAGGGCTTATATAACGAAACTCTTAGGAGACTGGGCTTTTGTTATGAAGAAAAAGAAATTGAGGAGGAGAGAGAAATATGAGCAAAAATATCGATCTTGGGAGCTTTTCGGTAGATGTTAAGCTTCAGAAAAACGGCAAATTCGATGTATGGATCTCGCATGAGGGCTCTTCCGGTGAGCATTACAGAGATGTTACTGCGGACAAGATAGGAGAGCTTGTCGCCGGGGACATCGAATGTATCGCTGAAGGGTATCAGAATGAGTTTGGAAGAGACGGGGAAGACGATGAGACTATCCGCATTATCTATGACGGATTAAATGAGGATGGTATTGCTTTTACAAACGAGGTTTATGCCATAGACAGTGTGGATAAGCTTGAAGAAGCGATTTCAATGCTTAAGAGTAAGGGGTATCTTAATATATCAGTGGAATATAACGATGAAACCTTCTGGTTATCGGAATGTACGGTATCCAAGATAGAGAATTTATATACGGTATCCGAGATAGAGGATTTCATCAGGGAAGATATGCAAGCTGAAATGGAAAATCTTTAAAAATATTTTCATATATAAACAGAAAAATATTTACGAAAGGATGGTAAAGACTATGGATAATATCGGTTTTGAAATACCTATTTATACGGACGCTGCAGCTATGTTTGAGATGGCAACCAAATCCGATGAGTGTTTTGATGTGGTCGATGCAGTAGTTTCTCAGATATACCAGGGAGATCCTGTCTGGGACGATATTCAGGAAGAGATAGAGGGACTCTTTGGAGAAGAAGGCTGTAAATATCTTGATGATGTCGATCTTAAGGAATATATCTCTTATACAGGAGGGTGTGAGATCGATTATGAAGAAATGGCTGCCGGCGACTCAGACCTTTTGGTATACCGTGTATCCTGCGAATTTGATGTGGATAAGTTCGCCCAGAAATACAATCTCGAACCTATTGCTGAAGAAAAGGAGGATATTTAAGTAAAGGATATCAGAATAAGCTCTGAAAACTAAAAACAAGTTTAAAGAGGGTATTTCCTGTAACAGGGAAAACCTTCTTTTTATTTATTTTTTTCATATATAAGAGAAGGAAGAGATGACTATTCAGGGCCGGAGGTAATGAAAATGGGTGAATGGTTTGATTACAGAGTGAGGTTTAAGGACGATGAGAGCATAACAGAAAGGCTTATAAAAGACGGTTATGCTGAAACATATACAAGAGAAAGTGATAATTTCACCGGTCTTACGCTTCATATAGCAAAGATTGATAAAGTGATCACTTCTACATCGCATGATGACCGGCCTCGCTGCGAAATCGGAACTACCGGGAAATATCTTACCGATCGCTATAAGGATCGGGACGGCAACAGTTATGAAGATATCTATGTCGGTATGGATCATGCAAATTCCAAAGATTATCTGTACTACTGCAATAAATGGGATTCCAACTTTGGTATCGCCATAGCTTTAAGTTATCTTTATCCGGACAAGATCATTGAGACGGTAGAGATACCTCCTTATTATGGGGATGTCACGACAGCCTATTTGTGTGATGGAGCATGGAGTAACAAAGAGGGAGAACCGATTTCCCAAAATATCGGAGCATTATGGGGTATCAACCAGAAACTGATCAGAGAAAGCAAAGACGGTATGTTTACCGTATCTCTTCCTATCGGTACAGAAGATGATAAGTGGGGCAAGATCGTTGTTCCCGAAAAGGATATCTCCTGCGCTGAATATAACGATCATGAGGATGGAGCCACAAAATATATTCCCAACTCCGTCTTTTTTACCACAGATGAGATCAAGGTATCCTTTAAGAACAGCACAAAGACCTATGATGCAATGGAGCTTCTTCAGGCATATTCCGACAGTATAAATCAATACAAAAATTATATGCATGAACAGATGGTACTTAGTGATTTTCCCGCAGAGAACCTCGAAAGAAGAACAAATGGAGGAGAAGGATCAAATAATGTCTATTACATTGCAACGATCCATGTTCCGACAAATGTCTCGCCTGATGGGATCGTAAGGACCACGATACCCCAATACAATATATCTGAGAGAGATGATGGAAAGCGGGATATTGTAGTTGGTTCAAGGAATAAGGAAAAGACCGTACAGATAAAAAACGGAAACACCAATGTCCGCCTGTCGATAAAGAATGAAGATCTTAAGAGATACTATGATGAAACACCTCAGGTAGAAAACGATCTGGAACAGGAAGAAGATACCGATATGGAAATATAAACTGCCGAATTCGGTAATGCAAAGGAGAATGAAGAAT